>Ga0099364_10010500_pt1 | contig 12736 bp, 10 predicted proteins | sample TergutTh196P3_FD_73070 | JGI IMG/M metagenome (GOLD analysis project Ga0099364, IMG submission 73070) | Microcerotermes parvus P3 segment gut microbial communities from Pointe-Noire, Republic of the Congo - Th196 P3 | ecosystem: Host-associated > Arthropoda: Insects > Digestive system > Gut ... | reverse complement strand
TCCTCTTATTATCAACTCAATCTTAATGGCAAACAACCTTGCAATATCGCTGACAAACCGCGGCTATGGCGCAAATAATTCCATCACAACTTTATATGATATTAAAATGAAGCCGGTTGATTACATAGTGGTATTGCTCATGCTCCTCGCCACTGCCGCGTGCTTTTATCTGCGGTTCGGGTTAAGTCTGGGCCGGATTTGATATTCCCGGTAGGATTGAAAGTAAGCGTGTAATTCAGGAATCTGTATAAGGTTCTGATGCTTTGTTTATGATGTAGTCAACACAGAGCGGCGCAGGACAGAGCCGCAGAAAGCAAAGGGCATAGACAGATAATCGAAAAAGCGGCTACACTGTTGCGGCGGTTGACGGTTGCTTTTGTGGGGCTTTGCGCCCCACACCCTCGACCTCAAACAAAGAACAGAATAGAAAAACCGAAACCAATAACATTATTTTGAGAAATTTGGGCGGGTTCTATCTGGCAGCGGCGGCGACCGGATTGTACAGGCGTGCAATGAGGTTTTTTAAGGGTTTTTTACAAAAAACCCTTGCGTTTTTCTAAATTATATGATATTATTACAATTAATTTATCTATCGAACGAATAAAGGCGGTGAATATCTTGTATTCGTCAATCTCTCCCAAAACTATGAAAGAAACCAATATTATTTCGGTGTTCAATTTGATAAAGTTGCATCCATTTATTACACGGCGTGAAATAGCTAAGAAATTATCCTTGAGCCCTTCCACCGTCACAGTGATTACAGAACAACTCCTTGCAAAAGAACTCATAGTAGAGGATAGTCCTATCAATGGCGGCAAGCTTGGCAGAAGGCCCGTTGGACTGAAGGTTACGGGCAAGTATTTGTTTATCATTGCCGTGGAGGTTTATGACAATCGCCTTGCGGGAGCGATTTTTGACATAAATTTGAAAAAGGTGGCGGACTATTCTTATAAAATCCACATCTCCGGAAGCAACATTACGAATCATATCATAGCTTTCATTGAAGAACTAAAATCAAAGAACGAGTTTGTTTCGCCGGAATATCTTGGCATCGGGATTGCGTTTGCCGGTATGGTCGAAAGGAAAAACCGCCAATTGGTCACCGCCACTAAAATGAAAATCTATGAGGCGAACATAGCCGACGTAATCAGCGATTATTTTGGGATTAATGTATATATGGAAAATATCTCTGTTCTTGCTGGAATGGCCGAGAAGGCAAGGTACCGTTACTCCGATTATTATGTGTATATATACAACGATCAGGGAATCGGCGGCTGCGTTTACGAAAAAGGCCGGTTCTTGTGCGGGTCTTTAGGCGTAAGCCCGGAAATTGGGCATTTATCTGTAGATCCTCTGGGTGAAAAATGCTATTGCGGCAATAGGGGCTGTATCGAGATGTATGCGTCAATGCACTCGGTTTTGACCGCGGTAGCCAAGCACATTGAAGGCGGCGGCAAAACCGCCGTAAAAGAATTGTCCGGCGGCGACAATGCTTTGATTGATGGGAAAATGCTATCCGAAGCAGTAAAATCCGGCGATTCGGCAGTCTTGGATATTATTCTTGACGCGGCGGAGAAGTTTGGGCTGGCTCTCGTTTATATTGTCAACTTATTTAACCCCGATACAATTGTAATCGGAGGGCGCATAGAGGAGTTAGGTGAGATATTTAAGAATAAAGTTCTTGATACGGTTACCGAGCGCACGATTCCCGCCTTGAGAAACACATTGAAGATAGAATATGTCCCTGTTGATGATTTTCAGGTGCTGAAGGGCTCTGCCGTACTTGTCTTGGACAATGAAATCGCCAATGTTGTGTTGGGATAGCGATTTCCCCAAGGCGGGCTGGCTGAAAAATAAGGAGAAACGATAATGGAAAAAATGGCCTCCAAACAAAGAGTGTTGGCCGCGTTTAACAGGCAGCCGGTCGACCGGTTGCCCGTCATATCCCCGACCTCGGTAGCAACTGTAGAAAGCATGCTGACCGTGAACGCCGCGTTTCCGGAGGCGCACACCGATGCGAAAAAAATGGCTGCACTGGCTGCCGCCGGGCATAATCTTTTGGGTTTTGACAATGTCGCGCCCTGCTTCAGCGTGCAGCAGGAGGCCGCCGCCTTAGGCGCGGGTATGAACTGGGGACAAATTGATACCATGCCGTCCGCTATTTTGCATCCATATGATGAGCCGAATGCGTGCCCGCGAAAGTCAAAAATGAAAACCTCAAAGCGATTTTGGAAACAGTTTGTGAATTGTCTGCGGAGGAATGAAAATGAATCTTGTGGAGACTTGGTAACAACGGTTCAATTTTGAAGGGGGGGGCTGGAATTGCGGGACATTCAAAATGAAATGCAGGATTTACTGGACAAAACCGTGGCGACAGGAAAAGATCTGGGCATGCAGCTGGCCGTATATCACCAAGGCAGGCTGATTGTGAACGCATGGGCGGGTATCGCCAATGCGGAAACACGGAAACCCGTAACACAGGACACAGTGTTCCCCGCATTTTCCACCGCGAAAGGAATTGCCGCGACCATGCTGCACATACTCGCCGAGAGAGGCGCGCTGAACTATGAACAGAGGATTAGTGAACTGTGGCCTGCATTTGCCCGGCATGGCAAACGGGACGTCCTGATTAAACACGCGCTCAGCCACACGGCGGGAATCCCGCAGATGCCGGAAAACATAACCTCACACGATTTGAACGACTGGGACGGTATGTGCAGCAGAATTGCGGAGCTTAAGCCGCTTTGGGCGCCGGGCAGCCACGTGGAATATCATGCGCTTACATATGGATGGATTGTCGGCCGCATCATAGAGCTTGCAAGCAAAAGGTCTTTTGCCGAGTTCTTAAAACAGGAAATTTGCGATCCGTTGGGAACTGAGAATTTATATATCGGAATCCCCGGCGACGCCATGGAATCGATTTCTATCGCAGCGCTATATGAACCGGTATTTGATGCGGCCGCCCTAAATACCGCAGGTGTTATTTCAATCCCCGCGTGCTGTATGCCGATGTGTGATTGGCTCAACCGAAAACAAACGCTCAGGGCCTGTATACCCGCGGCAAATGGTGCAATGAGCGCCTTGTCGCTGGCGCGCCACTACGCGTCGCTGTTGCCGGGCGGCGTGGACGGAGTACAGCTATTATCGGAAACCACCGTAAACAAAGCGACTCAGGTTTTATCGGTAGAGACGAAGCCTGGGGCGACCAACGTATTTGGGCTCGGTTATGCTTTAGGCGTGAAAGGCTGCGTGTTTGGCGATCGCCCCACGATGTTCGGGCATGGAGGGTACGGGGGATCGGTTGGGTTTGCCGATTTGGAGCATGATTTCGCGATGGCCCTTACCAAAAGTTACTTTCATAAAAGCAGCATGGAAAAGAAAATTGTCCGCACAGTGCAAAGATTACTGGATATTCCGCATTGAATTTAAGAATCGGTGTTCATCAGTTAACAAATGAAGAACAGTGTTTCAAGCGATGAATTACGGGTTCTTAAAAATAAATTATATAAAGAGAGGAATAAAAATTATGAAAGTACGTTCCTTCACGCGGATGATGTGTGTCATCATGGTTGTTGTTATGCTTTATGCGACGATGGTTGCATGCGGCACGGCGCCCACAGACGGCGCAGCACCGCCGGACAACAGCGCGGCAGCGGCTGACGGTACGTCATCGGCCGACGCCGACGGCGGTAAGACCATTCATTACTGGGCCATGTGGAGCGAATCCGATACCCAGGCAATAGCAATCAAGGAAGCCATCGGCCGGTACGAAGCCGATACCGGCAACAAGGTCCAGGTGAACTGGTTGGGGCGCGACGTGCGGCTGACCCTGAAATCAGCCATTGACGCCGGCGAACCCATCGATATCATCGAAAACTCGCCGGACTGGCTGTATCCTACGTTTGGCACCGAATACCTGTTGAGGCTGGACGATTATCTGGACAAAACCTACCCGACCACTGGCGGCAAGACCCTTGGCGAAACCATCATCCCGTCTTATCTGGATTTCGCCAGAACTTATGCAGACGACGGCGCCGTATATTATATACCGCAGCAACCGGCGATAGCCGCGATGTTTTATAACAAGGCCATCTTCCGTGAGGTCGGCATTACGTCGCCGCCCGCCACATGGGACGAATTTATAGAAGCCTGCCAAAAAATTAAGGACGCGGGCTATGAAGTGGCGACTACCGACGACGCATATCGAATGGTTGCGTTTGCTTCGTACCTGCCGCTGCTCAAAGGCCAGGACTGGTGCGACCAGTTAAACGACGACGTGACCGGCGAGATGTGGGGCGACCCCGCGGTGCTTCAGGTTGCGCAAGCTATGGCGGAGCTGGTTTCCAGAGGTTTCCTTAGCCCGTCGACTCCGGCCAACATATACCCGGCCGGACAGCAGGAGGTCGCCGCCGGCGTTACAGCGATTTATCTCGGTAACGGCACATGGTTCCCAAATGAAGTGGCGGATACCGCAGGTCCGGATTTCGAGTGGGGCGTATGCGGGTTTCCTATGCTGCCAGGTTCTGAGTCAAACACTAATTTACAGTTTATATGCCAGGGGATAGGCATATCCTCGAAAGGCCCGAATCCTGATGAGGCGGCGGAGCTGATTGCATACTTCCTAGACCCGCAGACCCAACAGGCACTGGCCGATAAGGCCGCGGCGATTCCCGCCGTGGACGGAGTCAATTGGCCGGATCCTATGGCGGACGTCAAAACAATGATGAACAATATGACCGGGACGCACACAATCTGGGCCAACATGAGCGACGCCACCGTTCTTGCCGCCCTTACGGAAAACGTCGGAAAACTGTTTGCCGGTGACTTGACGCCGGAATCGTTTGTCGAGGCAATGAAACAATCTACGAAGAGAGATTAAAAACAGGATTGGGGGTAGGCGGCGTGAGATGCTCTGCCCTATCCCCTTTTCATTTTATTATAGGGAGGGGTGTTCTGATTTGAGGCAAAATAAGCGTAAAGACACGAGGTTTATTATCATGTGCCTTACCCCCGCGATGCTCTGCATCGTGTTTCTGTTTGCGTATCCCGTCCTGAGGACCGGCCTGATGAGCTTCCATACCATGGACTCGTTCACGGACGGGTTTGACAAATGGGCTTTCGTCGGGTCGCAAAATTACTCCAATGCTTGGAAAATGCCGCTGTTTAGCCGTTCCTTTGTCAACCTGCTTTTGATCTGGGTGGCAGGCGGCCTGGTGACCCTCAGCGTCTCGCTGTTTTACGCTGTTGTAATCTCATCCGGCGTGAAAGCCAAGGCTTTCTGGCGGAGCATCGTCTATTTACCTAACATCATTTCTATGGTGGCTTTGGCGGCTATGTGGACCCAGTATATTTACAACACCAATTTCGGTCTTTTGACCTCCGTGTTTAGGGCTCTGGGCTTAAACACATTGGCCGGTATCCTGTGGACCGACGAGAAGAATATTTTTTGGAGCATGGTATTTTCCTTCTGCTTCGGCTGTGTGGGATATTATCTGCTGATCTTTCTGGCAGGCATCGACCGTATCCCCCAAGAGATATATGAGAGCGCGTACATTGACGGCGCGGGGAGGATACGCTCCTTTTTCAGCATTACGCTCCCGCTGCTGCGAGGCATCATCCGAACGGGCGTGGCGCTCTGGACCATCACGACGGCGAACTTTTTTGTCTGGTCATTGATCTATACCCGCAACCTCACCGGGTCGACGGCGGTTCCCGGCGTATTGATGTATAACTTAATCTTTGGGTCGAGAATCAATGCCGTAATATTGGATCCCGGCGCCGGCGCCGTGGTGGGCGTCCTTGTGACGTTATCCGTGATGGCAGCGTATGGCGCGCTGAATCTGTTTTTCCCGGAGAGGAGGCTGGAATACTGATGAAACGGAGTGCGCTCATACAGCAGCTGCGCCTCTCGCCCGGATACGCCGTACTTTTGCTGTGGCTGTTTTTTTTAATCGCTTCCGTCGGATGGATATTTTTAGCGTCTATTTCCACAACGAGGGAGATTTTTACGGACAATTTGCTGGCTTCCGGTCCGCGTTTTGAAAACTTTGTAAAAACCTGGACTACCGACAACCTTCCAAGGTATTTTCTCAACAGCATGTTTTACGCCGTCACTTCTTGCGTCGGCGCGATTCTTATCGGCTCGCCGGCAGCTTATGTATTGGGCCGCAAGGTCTTTCGCGGCAGCGGCGCAATCACGCGTGCAATCCTGGCCATTATGGCTGTGCCCAGTGTAATGATTGTCGTGCCGATGTACTCGATTCTGTCCAGGGCAGGGCTTGTGGGCAACATATTTACGCTGGTCATCATGTATATCAGCTCACTGGTTCCGTTTACCTCGTTTTTTCTAATCGGTTTTTTCGCTTCCCTGCCGGGCGAGCTGGAGGAGGCCGCCACGGTAGACGGCTGCTCCCAGGGACGAATTCTTTGGCAGATATACCTGCCGCTTGCGCAACCCGGTATTATCACTGTCAGTATTTTCAATTTTATAAATATTTGGAATGAATATTTTATCTCGCTGGTGTTCAGCAGCAGGAATGAGCTGCGTTCTCTTTCGGTGGGCTTGCAACAAATTGTCCTGGCCAAGTCGACGAGCGGGGACTGGGCAGGGCTGTTTGCGGCGGTTGTAATCGTGTTCCTGCCAACACTGGTGATATATATCTTCCTGTCTGACAAGATTATCGCGGGCGTAACCGGCGGCGCCGTCAAGGGCTGACCTGTACCGGCGGCAACAGCTCCTGCGAAATTCCCCCGCGCATGTTTTTCATATAAAGTAAGAACCTGTGTTCAGTACCCGAAATATTCAGATTGCTTCGCAATAGTGTGAACTGCACATGGGCTGACGTTCATGTTCGTACACATTTAAGCAAGTTTTTTGTCAGACAAGGCGAATTTTTGCAGGAATACTTGGCGTATTGCAAGAAAATTCAACGCGGTATGGCGAAAAATTTGCCAAAAGATGGACGCCTGGCGGTGTTGAACACAGGTTCTAAGCGGATATGTAAGGAGAGTTAGCGTATGGACAGAAACAAGGATTTTCTTCACAGTGATTGGATCGGGGTGCCGCAGGCGCTGTATCAGGGACAGTCGTGGAGCGGCAGGCTGGAGACGCAGACCGCGTATTTCCGCAGGGAATTTGACCTTCCAAAAGCCGGCAAACTGACAATCCATATCAGCGCGACAAGCCGGTATCGTCTATACATAAACGGCGCTTCGATTTTATCAGGGCCCTGCAAGGGCGACAGGTGGCGTCATTTTTACGAGAGCCTGGATGTAAGCGAGTATCTCGTCTGTGGACGGAACCTGATTGCGGTCAAGGTCGTCGCCTATCCCCCCATCGAGGCCCAGCACGAAAACGGCGACGGGCAAGGCCCGTTATTTTCGGTGAACAGCGCCGCCGGACCATGTCTGGCCGTAAGCGGCAACGTGATAGGCGCCGACGGACGAAAGCTTGCAAGCGTAAACACAGGAACAGACGAATGGAAGGTCTGCCTGGATTCGGCGATTGAGTGGAAGACTCCCCATTTGAGTTTTTGGATGGGTGGTATGGAGATTGTACACGGAGACCGGCTGCCCACCGGATGGGAGAGCTCCTTCGCGCCCAAAGGGCTTTGGAATCGGGCGGAACGGCGCTGGCCCACGCAGCCGGACAAATACGGGCAAATTTTTCCGTTTCCGCTTACCAGGAGGCCAATCCCGCTTCTTTATGAAAGAGCGGTCAGCTTTGCGCGCGAAATGCCCCTGAAGGAAAGTGAATTTACGCCCTTTACGTTTGACAATGGCCCCGCCGTGATACCGCCCGGAACGAAGGCGGCTATTGAGCTTGACGCCGGGGCGCTTACGACAGCTTATGTCGCTGTCCGGATGAAAGGCGGCAAAGGCGCGGGGGTTGCCGTGATGTATGCGGAAAGCTATGCAAACGCACACAATTCCCAGCTGGATATGCCGGAGGAAGTCCGCAATCCGGCGGACGCGGTCATATTTTTGGAAAAGGGCGACCGCAACGATTCACTGCGCTACAGCTTCATCGGGCATCAAGACGTGTATTATCCCACCGGGGACGAGGAGGTATACCGGCCGTTCTGGTTCCGAACCTTCCGCTTCCTGCGTATGGAAATATGCACCGGGGGCGAGGCCATTACCCTTGAAAAGCCGTCCATGGTGGAAACGGGATATCCGCTGGAGTTTGTATCGGAGTTTCATTCGTCCGATAAGACGTACGAGAAAATATGGGAAATCAGTAAAAACACCTTGCAGCGGTGTATGCATGAAACTCATGAAGATTGCCCGTATTATGAGCAGCTGCAGTACACAATGGACACAAGGATGCAGATTTTGTTCACCTACGCGCTGTGCGGCGACACGCGCATGGCCAAACGCACCATAGAGGACTATCACGCATCCCTATTGCCTGACGGGATGCTGCAATCCCGATATCCGACGCAATCACCGCAGGTGATTCCGGTATTCGCCCTGCACTGGATCTTTATGCTGGAGGATTACTTTGAGCAAACGGGCGATCAATCGGTTCCCCGAAGATATCGCCCTACCGTGGACGCCGTGCTGGATTGGTACGAGCGGCATACGGGCAATCTGGATCTTGTGGAGCATATGCCGTATTGGCAATTTGTCGATTGGGTCGAGGAATGGGAGGAAAACGCCGGTATGCCGAATGCCGGCGTAACCGGGCCGTCCAGCATACAAAATCTCGAATACGCTTATGCCTTGCAGGCTGCGGCGCGATTGAACCGGCTGACCGGCAGGGGGGAATGCGCCGTACAATACGAGGCGAAAGCCAATCATATCCTGCGCATCGTGGAGAAGCTTTGCTGGGACGAAGAGGCAGGGCTTTACCGCGAAGGCCCCGATTTAGCGGAATACAGTCAGCACGCACAGGCTTTCGCGGTGCTGACCGGACTTGCGGCCGGCGAAAAGGCAAAAAGCATCTTGAGTAAGGCGCTCAACCAAAAAGGGCTCAGCCAATGCTCTTTCCCGCTGATGTTCTACTTTATCCGGGCGCTGGAGCAGGCGGGCATATATGGCCGGTCCACGGTGTTTTTCGACATCCTCAAAGAGCTCATTGCCTTAAACGTCACCACAATCCCGGAGACCCATTTCAAACCCAGAAGCGAGTGCCACGCTTGGGGCGCGTTTGCGCTGTACGAATTCCCCCGCGCTTTTTTGGGTGTGAAGCCGGGCGGCCCCGGCTGGGAAACAATCGTTATCCAACCGCAGATAACCGGCGTTTCCGATTGCGGCGGCGTCGTATACACGCCCAAAGGAAACGTAGAGATCGCATGGGAAAAAAGCGGGGAGTCCGCGAAAATATACGGTTATGCGCCGGAAGGGGTCAGATGTACGGTGATTCTTCCGGACGGCAGGCGGGAAGTGCTGGAGCAGGGCGGCCGGTTTGCGGTCACAGGCCGGGTGCCGGTATACGGGGATTTCAATATCAAATAGCCGGAATATCAATGATGGAAACATAAATATCAAAACGGGAGATGACGCATTTTGACGGTTATGACTTTTTTCGCTCATCCTGACGACGCCGAAGAAAGCTGCGGGGGAACGCTTGCCCTTTATCAAAAATTGGGGCGCCGTATTTTAGTCGCGATTGCGACCTCGGGCGACAAGGGAGGTTATGATCTAAAACCGGCCGAGCTGGTTGCCATTCGGGATAAGGAGGCGCGTGCGGCCGCGGCGCTTGTCGGCGCGGAAATTCTGCCGCTTGGAATTGGGGACGGCGAGGTGCAATACAATCAAAAAACCTTGGGGCTGGCCGTAGACGCAATCCGGGCGGCAAGCCCGGATGTTATCTTCACCCACTTCCCCGAGGATTATCATGTCGATCATAAAAACGTTTCCAAGCTGGTGATAGACGCAAGCTTTCTGGCCAGTGTGCCGGGCGTGAACCCGCATACCGGAGCGATTGATAAGATACCGCAAATCTATTTTGCGGAGCCTTATACAGGCATCGGCTTCGCGCCGCTGGAATACGTGGATATCACAGATGTGCTTCCCGTAAAGCTGGAAATGATGAAATGCCACGGCAGCCAGGTAAAATGGCTGCGGGAGCATGACGGCATCGATATATTGGACTACATCGAAACGACAGCGAAATACCGGGGGTTCCAATGCGGCGTGCGGTACGCCGAAGGCTTTATTCGATATGTTGCCGCGCTGCGGGTCGCTCCAGGCAAAGTTTTGCCATAAAGTTTTTTGCGGTTCTCAAGTATCGCGCTATATGAAACCACACGCTGAAGGAGGGAGCGTCATTGACGCCAAAAGAAAGAGTGTTTGCGAGGCTTGCGGGAAAAACGGTCGACCGTATTCCCAACTTTAATATTTTGATGGCTTTTGCCGCCCGGTATATAGGGCGGCCGATGGATGAATTCTGTACGGATTACCGTGTTTTGACCGAAGCCAACCTGAGATGCGCCGAGATGTTCGGTATTGATATCCTGAGCACAATGAGCGATCCTTATCGGGAAACCGCCGACTTCGGCGCGAATATCAGCTTTTCATATGATTCGCTACCTGTTTGTAAGCCGATGATCCGAGAGCCGTCTGACATAAAAAAACTCAAAGCCTTTCGTATTGAGGACTCCGTACGGATGCTCAACGCGGTGAGAGCTATCGAGCTTTATAAACGCGAAGCGGGCGGCCGGTATCCCATATTGGGCTGGGTCGAGGGCTGCGCCGCCGAAAGCTCGGACCTCATGGGACTTACCGACTACAGTATGGCCTTTTACGATGAACCCGAAATGGTTCGCGAGCTTATGGACATTTGCCTTGAATCGGCAATCAATTGCATCAAGCCCCAGATTGACGCCGGAGCCGATATCATCGGCGTCGGGGATGCGGTGGCTTCCGTGCTTGGCCCGGATATTTACAGGGAATGGATACTGCCGTATGAACGGAAGCTATTCTCGGAAATCAAGCGTTGTGGAGCGGTTGGGCGTCTGCATATCTGCGGAAATATCGCCCCGCTGCTTGATGATCTTAAAGATTGCGGCGCGGATATTGTGGATGTCGACTGGATGGTGGATTTTAAAACGGCGGGCGAAAAGCTTGCCGGACATGCGGTGGTCTGCGGGAACTTTGACCCGGTTACCGTCGTGCGAAACGGTACGCCGCAACTGATTAAGGACGCGGTCAACCAGTGCGCCGACGTTGGTGGAGACAGATGCATCATCATGGCGGGCTGCGAAATACCGCGAGATACGCCTCATGAGAACCTTCTGGCAATTCACAGGGCGCTCGCAGCGAGCCGTTATTCGGGATGCGCTTGTAGCGCGTAATATTCAGACGGAGTGGATGGGGGAATTAAAAATGTTAAACGCCAACAAGCTTGTCAGGGATACCATACTGGGTAAAAATAACAGCACGGTCACACCTGTATACGGCTGGCTGTTCGAAAATATGAGGGGGAAAATCCAAAGCGAATTCGGTTCGGTCGAGAATTTCGAGGATAAATATAATTTTGACCTTGCGCATATTTTTGGCGGCCCGCAGTTTTGCGATATCGAAGAAATAGAACGCATGAGAAACCGGAATATCGAAATTACTCCGGAAATGTTTCTTGATATGCCGCTAAACGACATTGACAATGCCGGTGATTACGATAACGTCATAAAAGCCCTCAAGCACCATAAACAGGAGCGGGGAAGGTTCTGCTACATACAAGCCAACGGAATATTTGAGTGTCTCAACAATGTTTTTGGCATTGAAAACCACTTGGCGTACCTGCTTATGTACCCCGACGAATTGCAGCTTGTCTATCAGCGTCAAGCCGAATGGAACCGCAAATTTGCCGAACATGCAATTGAACTCGGCATCGACATGGTTCATATTTCAGACGACTGGGGATCCCAGAACAGCCTGCTGTTCAGCCCCAGTCTGCTGCGCGGGATGATTATGCCGTATCATAAGGCGACATGCGATTTTGTGAAATCAAAGGGCGCTTTCGTAAGCCTGCACAGCGACGGCAACATAACGGACGCGTTGCCCGTGATACGCGAGCTGGGATATCATTTAATTCATCCATGGCAGGAATCCGCTGGAATGAGCTATGACCTGTACCTGAGGGAGTATTCCGGCCAGTTCGCTATAATGGGCGGGATGTGCATACAAACCTCCCTCGGCTTCGGGAATATGGAAAAGCTCCACGACGATATCCGCAGGGTGTTCGGTCTTTTAAAGGGAAAGAGGTGGGTATGCTGTACCACGCACTTTGTGCAGGAGCATTGTTCCCTGGAGGAACTGGTTTATGCTTATGACCTTATCAATAAGCTTTCCGGCAAATAATACCGGTAAGGTGACCTTCGCAACAGTGACTAATGATTTGTAACAAATTTTAAGGCAAGAGGTTGCGAGCAATTGTTTTCAGTATTTAGGGCATGTTCCCACTACCGCTCAACGCCCGGATTGCTTCACAATCGTGTGAACTGCATATGAACTAGCGTTCATATGCAGTTCACATCTTGGCAGATTTTGCGCCATTCGTCGTTAAAAATTCTTGAAATACGCCAAGTATTCCTGCGAATTTTTGCCTAGACTGGCACAAAATCTGCTCAAAACCTGAACATTTCGGATAGTGGGAACACGCCCTAATTTAATCCTCGTACAAATCACCACTATTTTCCTTATTGAGTGTTCCATCAAGCTCAATCAATAAAAAAAATAGTGGTGATTTGTACGAGGATTAAATTAGGGCGTGTTCCCACTATCCGAAATG
>Ga0099364_10010499_pt1 | contig 12736 bp, 16 predicted proteins | sample TergutTh196P3_FD_73070 | JGI IMG/M metagenome (GOLD analysis project Ga0099364, IMG submission 73070) | Microcerotermes parvus P3 segment gut microbial communities from Pointe-Noire, Republic of the Congo - Th196 P3 | ecosystem: Host-associated > Arthropoda: Insects > Digestive system > Gut ... | reverse complement strand
AGCAGCCATCGCCAGCATGTAACATCGAATTTCGTTCAGTAAATCTTCTTTTGAATAATTCGCCACAGTCCCCTCCTGATTCACAAATTTTTTCACTTTGTTCACTTTCCACATGCTTCCTGAAAATTTCGCATGAGATGCGACTTTTTCACATAATGGCGCAATAAAACTACTTTGTCAAGCCTTTGTGGTATTTTTTTAGAATATTTTTTGTAAATGGCGAAATAATGCCCCAAATGTTCCTAATATGTGGAATGCGGCAAAAAAGGAGGCTCCTGGCACATCGGAGCTGAATTTTATTGTTGGCGTGGATGAAATACGCAGATTGCAGAGAATTTTTGGAATGACGGGGGGGGGAAAGTCCTGGTGTCAGAACTGGCTGACCACGCAGTAAAAAGCCATATCGAATCTGAACGGAGGCAAGGAATAAAATCTTTTTTTTCGCAAAAGAGCAGAAAACCTCCCAGGGCTTATCCGGCGGCAGTGAATCCGGGCTGAAAGCAGTCTTCTGCATTGCTGCACAGAGGCAGTATTGCCTGGAATGCCCACACATTTGATTTGCCTTGAATAAGCAGCGAGCTGAAGCAGACTTCACAATGCATACTCTTTGCCAGTCAACATAAGGAAGCTGCCCCTAAAAGCGTGCGTAAAATGCCACAGCATTTGAACTCACTTTTATACAACGGCCCATTGCATCCAGAGTATCTCTGCTCTACCACAGCAGTGACGCTCCGCGTGATATAAAAATTTTTATCCAGCACAAAATAATACGCTGTTCGCCATTTTAGGCTTGAGCGTTGCCAGACCTGTTCCCGGATTTTGTCTGAGGAGGTATCTGCTGCGCGGACAATTGTCCGTGCTCCCATTCAGTCAAATCGGTTAAAAGGCATCTTTCATCAGCCAGTCATTGGATTTTCCTGAATAGGCAGGTAAAAAGCTCTCTGCTATAATCAGTCTGTCTGCGAATTTATAAGACAGGGTTTCCGAATGCTTTGTCGCATTCAGAAAGCCTTCAACTGTCTCTTGAACAAGTCATGAAAATGCTTGGACAGACTTGCACACAAATAACCAAAGTGTATGTGTGACTCATGCGGTCGTTACGAAATGAACTTGATGCAAAAGTGATTGACAGGAGTGATGGTGCTCAAATTGGCATTCTGTTTGAAGCTCGGATCCCTGATGTCGGAACGAAGCGGTTTTTGCAGTTCAGATGTGCTGACGGGCGGGATTTTGAGTTTCCGGTACCTCTAAATATAAAAACAGCACTTGAAGCCAAAGAATGGGTATGCAAATGGATGGATTTGAAAGAATGGGAAATCAGGACGTGATGCCGCGAATTGCGCCAGGAATTTGATTCCCTTGAGTTGCCTGACATGGAAAAAATAAGTGCAAGAAATGAGTCAGTCGCAAATTTGTTGGAGCACTGGATTTCTAATGGTATCCATTTAGAAATGGCCAAAGAAAATCAAATAGGGAAAGGCATGCGGAGAAGTTGAATTCTGAGCATTTTTTCCAGGCATTGCGTCTCTAGGGAAAAGCTGGCGCTGCTTTTATGCGAACTCCAAGCGCATGACACACTTTCAGAACTGTGGAAAATTCAGGTTTTTGGGTCTCCGAAAGAGCGCTGTACAGATTTTCACGGGAAAGTCCCGTATCTTTAGCGAGCTGATTTATCCCTTTCGCTCGCGCAACCACGCCCAGTGCCTGCCGGATGAGTGCTCCATCGCCCTCATCTTCTTCAAAACAGGCTTCAAGGTAAAGAGTGATGTCTTCATCTGTTTGGAGTAGTTTTGCAGTATCCCAACGGGAAAACCCATCCGGGATATTTACGCTGGATGGCTTGTTCATGTTTCATGGCCTCCATAACTTTGCAAGTACCACAGCGCGATTGATGGCATCATCCTGGTCTTTTTTGTCCCCTCCACCCAGCATAACAACGACTGTCTTTCCACGCCGGGTGAAGTAAATCCTGTATCCGGGACCAAAATCAATCCGCATTTCAGAAACACCAGCGCGCAAATACTATTGCTCAAGGCTGTCCTGTCAATGCGGGCAACGCCGCGCTTGTCATCAAGGTTTTCTGCCCACATCAACAATTCATCAGAATTGATAATTTCATACATCCAAAAAATCGTAACTTGTGGGTTATGAAATGTCAATTCACAACCAAACAGGTACGAAAAAATATGTGAGGAAATCCAGACGTTTGGATTTCGGGACGAATATCTGTGTGGCAGAATCCTGCAGTTCGGGCTTTGCATCATCGCCCAGTGTGGCAGATGTGCACTGACACATACATCAGTTGTCCGGCTGGAGTATTGAGTCTGCCCTTTAACTGTCTGGTCAGGCAGGCCAGATCTGTCCCCTGCGCTCCGTCAAAGGTACTCTGGCCTGTCGTGTCGGAAAGTGCGTGGAAATCGCTGTAGCCTGATTGCCCGCCTGGCGCGTGACGGGCTTTGCTCGCTATCCAGGGGAGTGGGGATTTATGGAAGTGAAATCCGATATGCTGTTTAAGCTGGTCGTGTTGAATTTGATTTTGCATAAATCTGCTCACACGAAGTGCCTAAATTCTGCATCAGGATCGTACTCAAAATGCTCCTGAAAGCTTTTGTATATGGCATCACGCCGCTGTTTTCGCGGGTAACAAAATCTGCTCTGGAACAGATTTTTTCCCTCTGCGCCTGAAATTCATTTTCCAGCCACCGCAACAGTCTCTCTTCAAGGCTCTCGTCTATTTCCGCTGGTATTGATAGCGTTATCGTTTTATTTGAATCAGCTGTAATCAGCGCCCTCGTGCGTGCCGACATATTGCACCTCCAGGTATTTTTTTTTGATGATCTGTTATCTTCCCGACAACTGCGAACGTGGGTTTGCCAGACATGAAGTGGCAGTGATGGGTGCCATCCATGTTGGTAAGGGGCTGTAATTTTTCCATTCTTTCTGAACGGAAATGAAATATACAGCGAATACTGATACACTGTATCTGAGGAAATCATGCAAATGGCACAGCGACAGGCCCTGCGCAGTGACTTTCAGGGCACCCGTCCCGACATCAGAGGCATCAGGTGCGCAAAGCAGGTATCTCACCTGAAAAATGGAAGGTAGCCATCTGTTGTTGCAAAAAGAAAACAGTCTTTCTCTATCTGGAATCCGCCTTCCGGATCAGGGCGAAAACGAAGCGGTACCCCGGATTCTGACGGGTATGACCGGCCCGGATTGTCTGTCATGATGTTTTAATTTTTTTACAATTTATGAACATTTGGAAAAGAGTATGCTCAGTCAAGCAAAGCAAGCCTACGAACGTATTGAGGACATGATTGTCCGCATGGAACTCAGGCCCGGCTCAAGAATTTCGGAAAAAACCCTCAGCGATATGCTGGGTCTGGGAAGAACACCCATTCGGGAAGCACTCCTGCGCCTGAGCTGTGAAGGAGTGGTGCATGTGACACCACGTTCGGGCGTTACGATTTCCGGAATCGATACCACCGACCAGTTCAGACTGCTCGAAGTCAGGCGGGAACTGGAGCGCATCATGGTCAGAAGATCAGCACAGCTGTCCACTTCCGAAGAACGTCAGCGATTTGCAGCACTGGCTGAAAACTTCATGGAGGCAGGTGCAAGAAATGATGGAGACCTGTTTGTCAGGACCGACCATGAGTTCAACCAGCTGCTTGCAACATCATCACACAACAAGTATGCAGCCATCGCCATGTCCGCAATCCAGGTGCAGACACGGCGCTTCTGGTTTCTGTATCTGAATATAAAAAAATTCGCCGATCTTCCGCAGATCAGCAAGCTGCACGCGGAAGTGGCGCAGGCCATAGCAGCAGAAAATCCGGCTCAGGCTCAAAAGGCATCTGATGATCTGGTTGACTATATTGAAGAAACCACAACCCGAATAATCAAGACACTCTGATAGCGGAAATGACCCTCATTTCAGGCTGCCGGAAGAGCTGCGAACCAGATGGACCGCTCTGTTTGCTACCTTCATGGAAGAAATACGCAGCAACAGGCGTCATGGATAACAGAAGCCTGCTGACTTGTGGTATTCTTGCCTGTGTGACGCTTTTTTAGGAGGGAAATTATCGCCCTGTTATGACAACTGAAAGAAGGAAGAGGCAAAATGAATAAAACTCAGCTTATTGAAGCCGTAGCGGAAAAAACAAACACATCCAAGGCACAGACAGAGCGCACTGTCAAAGCGATTCTGGATGTGATAGCGGAAGAACTGGGGAAGGGAGAAACGGTATCATTGCTTGGATTTGGCAAATTTGAAGTCAAGACGCGAAGCGCGAGAAATGGACGTAACCCGCGAACGGGTGCGCCGATCAAAATTGCCGCAGCACGCGTACCCAAGTTTTCACCAGGCGCTCTGCTGCGCAAGTCAGTGACTCCAGCACCAGGAAAAAAGGTAGCGAGGCGCAAATAAATCACTGCTCCACTGTCAGGCAGGATCATTACGGCGGGTTTCCCGCCGTTCTGCTTTTGAGGCAGATGCAATGACCAGCCAGACATTTCGGAAAACAGCTGGCAGAAAGCAGACCTGCTCCAGAACAGTCCCCACGAAGAAACAGCCGGATATCCCATCCGGAATATCCGGCTGCGCAGGATAAAACAGGATTCTTCAGTCCGGGAGCCAGTTTCTGCCGGAGAGGGTGTCACCCCTTACGTCGTCGGCATACCTGCTGAGAGTCTGGGTCATACGGGCATCCAGCTCTTCCATGGAATTGCAGGTAACACCAAGATTGCGAAGCCGTCCATCATGCACTCCATAAACCCATCCGTGGAGCGTGAGAGGCTGTCCACGTGCCCAAGCGTCCTGAATGATGGTTGTCTGACACAAATTGGCAACGGATTCGATAACGTTCAGCTCGCACAGACGGTCAACCCGGTTCTGCTGGGAGAGGGGGTCGCCAAGAAAGTGTTCATAGCGCTTGCCCACTTCCTGAATGTGACGCAGCCAGTTGTCAACCAGACCGACACGCTGCTGCTTTAAAGCCACCTCTACACCAACGCAGTCATAGTGCCCGGTTACAATGACATGCCTGACTTTCAGGATTTCAACGGCAAACTGTGTTGCCGCCAAAAAACTCAGATCGGTAAAGGACACCACATTGGCAATATTGCGGAACGTGAAAATATCACCAGGCAACAGATTGGTGATTTTCGTTGAAGGAACCCGCGCATCCGAGCACCCAATGTAAAAATATCTTGGCAACGCCTGAAAAACGAGGCGGGAAAAATAGTCAGGATCCTGAGAGACCATTTCCGCAGCCCACTCGCGATTTCTTTCAAACAGCTGTCTTAATTCTCCATCATTCGGATCGTATTCGAACTTTTCAGGCATATCTGTATCTATATTCAAAATTTTGGGAAAAGTGGATTTTCAGGCGCGCTTGCGCTGAAGATTCTGATGAGGACTTCCGGGAAGTACGCAGGCACCCCCCGTGCCGGAACGTAACTTACAGACAAACATGGTCATTGTCAACAAATTGTTGAGTGGAGGCTGAGAGTTGCATGTACGCAACAGCATATCCGTTCCAGATGAAACTCCACGGGCAGTTCCATACTGTTTCCCGAATGCGCACGGACAATTTGTGACTGATTTTTCTCTTGAGTTCATGTAAGAAATCAGTTTTGCCGCGATCCGAAAAAAAAAGGAACTGCGTCACGAAACTGCGCCGTTTCTGCAACTTCAGGCACTCCTGCTCAGCACATTGTCACAGATGGAATATTTCGCCACTGATGCCTGGCATGGGAAGAACAGGAGGTTTCCAGGTGCCTCTGGCTCCGGGCAACGCCAGCAAAACACTTCGCTTCCCGCGACATGGTTTATCAGACCGGAATTCGTGGGCAATGCACAACATGTGGGCTGTACTCAGCCAGAAGTCTTTTGGGTCAGAAAATGGATCGCACAATCAGAAATGAGGTCGGATGAAAGCGCGCTTGAGTCCGACTGCGCGTGTCTGATTCGCAGCTGCCTGGTATTCATCTATCCGCAAAGGTCTTGTCAGCCCCGGCAGATCGGCATATTCATCTGGTCTTTTACGTACCAGAAACATGGGTCTGTACTGCGCCATCAGATTCAGGCGCAATTCCGGGCCAAGGTTTTCAGCAAGCCAGGGAAGCATGCGACTGGTACGGGCGAGATCGTCAGGCATAACGAGATGACGGACAAGTAATCCGCGACGGGCAGGTACGGTCCGCTCAGGCTTCAGATGCCCGACCTGACGAAACATTTCCAGCAGGGCCAGGCGGTTGACCCTGACATAGTCAGCGGCACCAAAAAGCCGGGAGGCCAGCGGATCAGGGCTGTCCGCATCCTCTTCATTCAGAGGTGCAAACTTCGCATCCGGCATATAGATGTCAACCAGCCCGTCCATGATGCGTAACGACTCCAGCGAATCATAGCCGCCACTGTTATATACAATGGGCACGGTCAGGCCGCGTGATTTGGCAATGCGCAGCGCTTTTTCAATCTGGCGCACATGTGGCGTCGGAGAGACAAGGTTGATGTTGTATGCACCCCTTGCCTGCAGTTCCAGCATGATATCGGCCAGTTCGTCAGCTGGAGCCTCCCAGGAATCACTTTTAAGGCTTGGCAGTGTCTGTGAAATTTCCCAGTTCTGACAAAAAATGCAGCGCAGGTTGCAGCGTGCAAAAAAAATGGTGCCGGACCCACCTTCTGCCGGATTGAGACCTGAAATGGGTGCTTCTTCACCATGATGAAGAAAAGCCGAGGATATTTCCACCCTCTGGCCTGCCGAACAGCGTCCCTTCTGTCCGGATTCACGGTCAACAGGGCAGTAGTGAGGGCATAAGTTGCAAGACTTGTCTGAAGACATGAAAAAACCTCAAACAGTGAAGTCAGTTGTTGATGAGTCCTGTATTTATCCGTGCATTTACTGCCCGACAGGAACAAGACCGGTCAGATGGTGCCGAACCGCACCTCCATTATAACCGGGGAAAAAGGTCTGTGCCCTGACTGATGCGCGTATGATGCCACTTTTATCTGTTCCGGGATTTCAGCACTGACGACCCGGAAACCTGGTCGCGTTTTTTGAGCAGGACCCAAAAAAACGAGCGAAGAACTTTTGACAGAAGAACCATCAGAAAATTTTTAGGACAATTCTGCGGATTTGACTTGTCGCTTTTCTCTGCTGGTTATAAAATTGCTTTAAAAATGAATTGAATACGCCTGATAGCCCAAATTGCAAAATAATTGCCGGCACGGCGTACCGGGTAAAAATAGAAAAGGCACAGAAAAACCATGACCACCAATCTGCCAGACCGTACAGCGGTTACAGTCCGAACCCTCTTTGACTTACACTCCAGAAAAGAAAAAATCACGATGCTGACCTGTTATGACGCCAGTTTTGCGGCGTTAATGGATCTGTGCGGCGTTGAAATCCTCCTGGTCGGAGATTCCCTGGGGATGGCCTCCCAGGGACATACATCCACTCTTCCCGTAACGATAGATGAAATGGTCTATCACACGGCCTGTGTTGCCAGAGGGAACAAAACAGCAATGATTGTCAGCGACATGCCTTTCGGCACCTATCCGACACCGGAGACGGCATATGAATATGCCGTGGAACTGATGCAGGCAGGGGCGCATATGATAAAAATCGAAGGCGGTGCCTGGCTTGAAGACATCGTTCGCTTTCTCGTCGAGCGTGCTATTCCGGTCTGTGCCCACATCGGTCTGACTCCCCAGTCAGTACATCAGTTTGGTGGATATCGCGTACAGGGAAGAAGCGAGGAAGAAGCAAAAAGGCTGGTCCTGGATGCGCTGGCCCTGCAAAAAGCCGGTGCGAGCCTGATCGTGCTGGAAGTCATTCCTGCTGCTTTGGGCAAAATGATCACGGAGTCACTCGGTGTTCCCACAATCGGAATTGGCGCTGGTGCAGACTGTTCGGGACAGGTGCTTGTCATGCACGACATGCTGGATGTCTTCCCCGGGAAAAAACCACGATTTGTCCGTAATTTCATGGCAGGACAGGGAAGTATAGAAGGTGCCTTCCGCGCATATGTTACTGCTGTAAAAGAGGGAACCTTCCCCACATCCGAACACTGTTACTGATGGCAAAAGAAACAGAAACCCGGTAACAAAAATACGACAGTGCGTGCGGGTCAGTCACCTCACGCTCAAAGCAGCAGTCCCGCAAAAGTCCGGTTGACCAGGGAAAGCCCTGGCCGGGCGGCTGCGTTGCAAACAGACTGAAGGGTGTGCACGAAACCGGGTGGAACGTAATGCGGCATGCACCTGTCCACAGGAATCGCCGGGTGCCACGCCTATCCCAGATATCCCGTCATCCAGAGAAATCCCTCGATATCGTCACCAACCTGGGGCATGTAGCCCTCAAGCAGATGTAGCGGAGCGTAGATATATCCCTGGAGAGCAACATCATTGCCATCAACATGATCAAGGACGAATTCGGTCCGGATTCTGAAGAGATCAATATCAAAAAACATACAGTATCTAACTTCCAGAACCGGTACCCTGAACTCCTGGCAACTTGCGGTATCACTCGGAAAAAGCATTCTGGCACCTTCCAGGATGATTTCAGGACCGCTAAAGTCCGCTGCTGTCTTGCCCGTGTTTTTTGCCAGAAACTGCTTCAGCTCCATTTCGTAAAACTCTCCCTCATCAATAATGACCGATTTTTGTTTTGCCTGGCTGATTGAAAGGGCCAGCGCAGCAAGAAAAATGGTGCATCGTCTGTCCTCTTCGAATTGCGCAAAGTCCCGGAAATAAAATGGAGCAAAGAAACTGACCGGGGTGGTGGCAGATCCGGCCATACGGGCCAGCACTTCCCCTTCCACGCCGTTGGACCAGGTATGGGCTTCAAGTATGTCCATGCTGTTCGGAAGCCCCTGCAATATGGGATAACCGTTCACCAGGATATGGTTGCTGTCTGCATCGTCACCGCGAATCAGTACCCCTGCCTGAACGCTCTTGCGAGGATCACTCTGCACGAGCGCAACACGCATGTTGTTTGCCTGATAGAGCACAAGGCAGGACGGATCGAGTACGCCTTTATCTAACGTTTGTGCGCAAATATGGTAGAAAAGCTTCTCCCGCAGGGAGAGTTCGTCACCTTCTTCCATTTCCTCGGAAAATTCGCCCAGAAGTACTTCCCACGCATCACCGAGACCCTCAAAATGGCTACCCAAAAACAGGGTTTCCTTTTTTTCTACTACCGGAGGGCCAGCCGGAAAAATCTGCGAAGGTTCTGGTAAAGAATCTGTTGTGTCTGAAGCAGCGTTTTTTGACATTTTTAAATCCTTTTTATTGGGTCAGCTCTCAACAGTCTGATGTCCGGGCCGAGGATTTACCTGGCAGTAAATGTGGAAGCAGGCACTGCAAAAGCGGGTATAGCTGAAGAAAGTCATTTGAAAGCACGCGTTTTTACTGCGCCAGACAGCAGGCAGACACGGGCGGGCCGGATCCGCAAAAAATGGCACGACCGCAACTCCCGGGTTTCAGTCCTGGGGAGCAGCTGCGCGGGCAGAGCGCCTGCTGCGCTTTTTTTTGCGCTTTGCAGGAGCCGCCTCCGACTTTGGCTTGACTTTCAGCATCTCTTCGCGTGCCCTGCGATCGGCGTTTTTGAAGGCACCCCACCACTGGGCTACCTCGGGATCAATCTCTCCGGCCTCGCAGCGCAACAACAGGAAATCATAGGCCGCTTTAAAGCGGCTGTGCTCAACCAGGCTGTGGGCTACTTTGCCGGTTCTACGCTCAAATCGCGGTTGCAGCGACCAGATATCCCGCATGCCCGATGTAATTCGCCTGTGCAGTGCAAGCTTTTCGGCCTGTGTATCCAGTACCACATTTGCAGCCGAGATCAGTGCAGGGTGGGGGTGCTCTCCCTGTGAGCGATATTGCTGCCACTTTTGTGCAACCTGTGTCCAGAGCAGTGCAGCAAACAGAAAGGTGGGAGAGACCATCTTTTCTTCTCGAATGCGCGTATCGATTTTTTCGAGTACGAGTTCTGCAAACAGCGTTGCCTGGGGTTGCTCCTGGACCACATCAAGCAGGGGAAGATGACCGTGCTGCAAACCCTGACTGCGCAGTTCCGTAAGGCAGGCAAGTGCGTGCCCGCTCGTCAGGAGCTTGAGTGTTTCATCAAAAATCCGCGCTGACGGGATATTCTCAAGCAGATGTGCGAGTGTCTGAATGGGTTTTTTTGTAGCAGGGTCGATGGTAAAGCCGAGTTTGGACGCAAAGCGGATGCTTCTCAGCATGCGCACAGGGTCTTCCCTATAGCGCTCTGCGGGATCACCAATAATCCGGAGAACCTTGTTGTCCAGGTCAGCTATTCCGCCATGAAAGTCATAAAGCGTCTCAAGAGTCGGATTGTAGTACATGGCGTTGATGGTAAAATCCCGGCGCAGCGCATCTTCTTCCAGAGAGCCGAAAGTGTTGTCTCTCAAAAGGCGTCCCGTTTCGTCCTTGAAAGCCGTCGTCGTATTTTCTTTTCTGAAAGTGGTCACTTCGATCAGATCCCGCCCGAACATGACATGCACGATCTGAAAACGCCGACCGATGACAAAGGCGCGCCGGAAAAGACGCCTTACCTGTTCAGGAGTTGCGTTTGTCGCCACATCAAAGTCTTTTGGAGATATTCCGAGCAGAAGATCGCGCACGGCCCCGCCTACCACGTAGGCTTCATAGCCCGCATCTTCCAGGATGCTGACTACACGCCGGGCATTGGAAGACAGTAGTGTGGGATTGATTCCGTGTTCGGACTGCTGCAGGATGAGCGGTGGTTTTTTTGGGGCGATTCTGTTTTTATTCCCGAAAGCGCGATGAAACATGTCTTTGAAAAAGGAGCAGGAAAGCCATTTTCCCTGAAGGGAGCAATTGAGTGATTCGTCTTTGTTCTGGTGGATAACTGTCTGTTGCATCTTGTATTGCCCGGGGCTTTGACTCACGGCAGAAAACCCTCAAATTCCGGATATGTACCCTGTAGAGGGGATATTTTGCGCTAAGTGTACTGCATTATTGCATTTTTGGCATATTTTGTTGGTAAAAAAATACTTTTTCCGTCTGGTCATTCAAGAAAAACCGTGAACGGGATGAGACAGACCCGCAGTTTTGCAAAAAACTTCTTCCTGCAGTCATCTTCCATCCACACTCAGGCTGTGTCAAAAAGCCGCAGTATTTCCCAGTTATTGTCCATTGCGTGCATCTCAAGGATGCTGTCCGGATTGGTTGCAACCGGATGGGTAACCCGCCTGAGCAAAGGCAGGTCGTTATGGGAGTCGCTGTAAAAATAGCTTTTTTCAAAGCTGTCGAGGCTTTTTCCAATGGATGAGAGCCAGATTTCCGTGTTGATGACCTTGCCTTCACCGGAGGTTGGCGTACCCGTCAGTCTTCCAGTCAGAGAACCATCGGCGTTTTCTTCAGGTACGGCGGCAACCAGGTTTTCTATGCCAAAAGCGCGTGCTATGGGTTGGGTAACAAAACGGTTGGTTGCGGTTGCGATGACAACGAGATCGCCCTGATTGAGGTGTTTTTCAAGCAGCTGGCGTGCCGGGGGCAGAATGACCGGAGTGATGACCTCTTCCATGAACTGTTCGTGCCAGCGGTCGAGCTGGTCCCGGGAAAAGGGGGCAAGTGCGCCGAGAGCGAATTCGAGATATTCAACGGGATCAAGCGAACCCTCCTTGTACTGCTCGTAGAATTCGGCATTACGCATTTCATATTCAACAGGATCAACAGCACCAGTTCTGACAAGAAACTGCCCCCACTCGTAGTCGGAGTCGAGCGGGATGAGTGTGTGATCAAGATCAAAAAGAGCCAGATTATTGTTCATGGGCACATTATAACAATTTTTACGGACAGGTGCCGGACATCAGCCGGGTAGCGGCAACTGATTTGCCTGTACCATTTCGCGTAAAAGCGGAAGGGTGACAGTGCGCCGGGTTTGCAGGGAGTATCGGTCAAGAGCATCCAGAATGGCTGAAAGTGTGCGCATATCCCTGGGGTAACGGGTAATAAGAAAAGGTAATACATCGGCTGCCATGGGAATGCCTTTATCCTGGGTCATTTTTTTTAATGCCTCCATTTTTTCCTGGTCGGTCAGTTTGTGCAGGTGATAGCTGATACCCCAGCTCAGACGACTGCGCAGGTCATCACGCACAGGCATGATGGATGCAGGTGTTGCGCCGGACACAACAAGGAAGTCTTTGTTTTCCTGGATGTCGTTGAAGAGATTGAAGGCGGCAATCTGTTTTTCCGGAGACAGTTTTTGACAGTCATCCAGTAAATAAAGTGTTGTTTTTTCGTCATAGAGGAAATCCGCGTCATCCGATGTGTGATCTATATAGCGTGCCGGAGGACAAAGAGCGAGCGCCTGCAGGAGATGGGTCTTGCCAACGGCGAACTCGCCCCACAGATAAACGGCGTGCTCTGGAGCCTTGCGCGTTGCAATCTGGCGCAGGAGCGCGACCAGTTCTTCGTTTTTTCCCGCTGCAAAGTTGTCAAGCGATGGCGGAATGTTCGTGCTGATATCCAACAGTAATTGCATGTTGCCTTACGACCGGTAAAAACTGCTGTTGAAGTAATGGCGTCTTATGTGCTTGAAGGCAACAGAGAGAATGGCTGATGATGGCAGTGCGATCAGAACGCCGATAAAGCCAAAAAGCTGACCGAAGGCAAGGAGTGCGAATATCACAAGCAAGGGATGCAGCTGTATCCGCCTTCCGACCAGCGTTGGCGTCATGAACA
>Ga0099364_10010498_pt1 | contig 12737 bp, 7 predicted proteins | sample TergutTh196P3_FD_73070 | JGI IMG/M metagenome (GOLD analysis project Ga0099364, IMG submission 73070) | Microcerotermes parvus P3 segment gut microbial communities from Pointe-Noire, Republic of the Congo - Th196 P3 | ecosystem: Host-associated > Arthropoda: Insects > Digestive system > Gut ... | reverse complement strand
CAATCTCGCCACTTTCCGTGCCTGGCCCCGTGAGACAAACGGACTGCTGATTGACCGTTACGATGTCATTATCAAGTCCAACAATCCCCAGTACGAAATGATGGCACTTGAGCACTCCACCGTTCATACACTGTCGGAAGAGCAGCTTCTGTATCGTTATGGCATAACGGAATTTCCGGTTCTTTCGATTACGGAGTGGGACAGCACCTTCCATCCCCAGATCATGAAAATCGGCTCCGAGGACACGCCTTATCTCATGTCTTCCTCCCGTCTTATGGATGAGCGCCTCAGATCGGTGGTCATGACGGATATTTCCGCTGTTCTTGGAAGAGCTACCAGCTGGAATTTTCTTGCTGTGGTGACGGGTTGCGGCATCCTGTTTCTGCTTGCGCTGACCTGTCTGTACTATTACTACAACCGTCTTCAGGTCCTGCAGCGCAAAAGTGCCATTTCCATTCAGACGATCAACCGTGAGAAAGCCCATGCTGACCGTTACAGGAGTCAGTTTGCCATTGCCCATATCAATCTGGACAATTTCTCCACCCTGAATTACAACCTGACCGATCAGACTGCCAACGAAATACTGCTCCAGATGGAAATGCGCATCCAGAATGCAATCCACGACGTGGGTCAGCTTCTTCTGAGTGAGCGGGACATGTTCGTTGTACTCATCAAGGATATCCGGCAGCGCCCTGATATCGGGGTCATTGTCGAAAGAATCCAGAGTGCTGTCAGTCAAGCTCTGGATGTTCATGGTACGGACAGGCAGTTTACTGCGACCCTTGGCATTGCTGTTTATCCGGCTGACGCCCAGACAGCGGAAGAGATGCTTGCCTGCGCCAATCTTGCCCTGCGCAGCGTCATGGGGACCCGGCCTGGAGGTCATGCCTTTTATCGTCCGGAAATGTCCCAGAACCTGCAGTCCTACTATCAGATGATTTCCGAGATGAAGCAGAGTCTGGAAGACCGGGATTTTTTCCTGGTCTATCAGCCGCAGCTTTCCCTGATAACCGGAAAAGTTATTGGTTGCGAGGCCCTGGTCCGCTGGAAGCATCCTGTCCGGGGTATTGTATCTCCTGCAGAATTCATACCCATTGCCGAGTCCACTGGATTCATTCATGATCTTGGTCCCTGGATTCTGGATGAGGCGAACCGTCAGTTCAGCGACTGGAAGGACCGTCTCGACCCCAACTTCGCCATGTCCGTCAATATTTCGCCGGAGCAGTTTTTAAGTGATGATCTGCTTGAACAGGTAAAGGATGTTCTCCTCCGCCATCATATTTCCCCGGGCGAGTTGCAGATGGAAATCACGGAAACGCAGATGATGAGCGATCCGGAGCGCACGCACGAAATTATCCGGGAGTTCCACAAGCTTGGGCTTCTGGTCAGCATTGATGATTTTGGGACGGGTTATTCCAGTCTGGCGTATCTGCGCAAGTTTGAGGCCAACACGCTCAAGATTGACCGTGCCTTCATCAAGGAGCTGGTTACCAACGCAGCGGACCAGGCTGTTGTGCATGCGATCATCAATCTGGCCCGCAGTCTGGATTACAAGGTCCTTGCAGAAGGAGTGGAGACAAACGAACAGTTGAGGATGCTGATTGACATGGGTTGTCATGCGGTTCAGGGCTTTTATTTCAGCAGGCCTCTGGAGCCGGATGACTTTATGCGTTTTTACCTGCAGGCAAAATCATCGGGCAGTTTCATGTGGTCGGAAATGGCGACCCAGTCCATTGCTGTGAGCCTGGAAGACTATGTGGATGTCATTTTTACGAAGCAGCCGTTTGAGATTCCCAATCCCTTTTCGGGGTTTCACGTCAGTCTTGAAGTGCAGGTCAGTTACAACAGCACTTCAGGCGAGCCTGACTGGACCAACGACCCTATCTGGGATGCACATGTAACCGCTGAACACAGGCTGCCTGAAGATACGATTGTGCTTCAGGCCAGACTGCCTCCTGACTCGAGCATGCATGCCACTTTGACGGATCCCCGGAATGAGCGCCATTCGCCACTGGCTGCAAAGGGCGTTTACCGGCTCCTGATGACGCGTCTTGGCAGAATTTTTCAGGAGAGCGCCTGATGCATCTGAAATGGATGGATCAGGCAACTCCGGTCACAGGTAGCCTGTTTGAGAAAAAATCAGAAATTTTAAATTTCGGCATCAAACCATCCCCTGCAAAAATCTTCCTCCTTCAGGAGAATTTCCTGCTTCCATTCCGGATTTGCCTGCCGGGGAATTCGAGAAACTGACGCTGCCTGATTCCACGCTGGCTCCCGAATATGCCAATGGAAAAAAGGCCATCGTCAACATCAAACTCCAGAAAAAAAACCCGGGCGACTCATTCACGTTGATATTCAGCGTCGCAAGCACCCCTTGTTGTGGCAAAGATTTTTGTATTACGGGTCGAAAACGGTGAGCGATGACAGATCGCACCAGGGCACCACCTTCATGCTCCCGGTCGCTTTCCATCCAGACGAGGACCCACTTCAGATCACCCGAATTCTGCCCGCCAGTGAAGGCTTCTTCACAAAACTGAAACCTGACAGCACAGATTCCCTGACGGTCGTGTGAAATGACAGACATCTTCTCGATTACGAAGACCAGGCTTTTCCGTGCCTGTGAGCACAGGCACGGAAAATGCCAGCGGCATCTAAAAATTTTTTTTCCTCACAATATGCCTGGCAATTTTTTCACGCAACGTTTCCGGGTTGAAAGGCTTTACCGCAAAATCACTGGCTCCAAGGCCAAGAGCGGTCGTTATGGTGTCTATCGTCCCGGAAGACGTCAGGTAAATGATCGGGGTATCCTTGTGTTCTTCGAAAGCTCTTATGATGGGGACAAGCTCAAATCCGTTGATTTCAGGCATGTGATAATCCAGTAAAAACAGGTCAGGCGTCACATTTTCCAGTGCTTTCGCAAGCGCCTGCGGTTTGGACAGCGTAAATACCTGGTATTCATCACCCAATACGGATGCGACCGTTTTGAGAATACCCAGTGAATCATCTACAGCAAGAATCACCAGCTTCCGCCTGGATTCCGCTTCGTCCAGATGGCGGATAAACTGCTCCAGTGACAAGGTCACTTCCGGAATCTTCTCTTCTTTGCGTGTTCTTTTTGCACTCCTTACCAGCGAATGCAGACTTTTGAAATCCACTGCGATGCGCCGTGCTTTTTCAGCTGCCGTTCTCCAGTTTCCCTTTTTACCGTAGTCATCAAGCAGACCATGAAAATCCAGTATGAACTGCTTCCATTTCATGCGCGTCAACACAGCTATCATGGCGTCCAGACTTTTGTAGACTTCCCTGTCAAAGTCGAGAGAAGAGAGTCTGTCCAGTGCATTTTCAACATCCGGCGCATGCTCCAGAAATTTGTCCAGCCTGCCAAAATATTCTCTGGCGGACAAAAAAGGTTCTGTCGCGGCTGCTCTCCGGATGCCAAGCTCATCTTTTTTCAGCAAGGTCGGCAAGTCAAAATATTCGTTGACTTCGTGTTCCATGATTCTGTTCTCCCGTAATTACTCCTGATCCAGCAGCGGGTTGACTGACTGATCCTTTTCAAGCAGCTGTCGCATCAGTTCTTCAGCTGCTGCATAATCCATCATCATCACCGCATCTTTAATATCTTCCATTTTTTCTTTCAGTGCTCCCTGCAGATTCATTTCGTCAATGATGTTCATCTCCTTCCTTATCTGCATCAGGTCCACTTTATCCAGGGCCCTGAGTATTGCTTCAAAAACCGGCGGCAACGCTTCCGGAATGGTGATCGGACCATCATTATGACTTATCTCCGCAAACGCTGCCTGCAGCTGTTTGCGGATACCACTCAGACCTTCCTTCAGAAGCGGCAGGTGTGCACTGCAAAAATCAATGTCCTGCCGGTCTGATGCCAGTTCAAGTTCGCGTGCTTTTTCAGAAAGCTCCATTGCGCCAACATTGGCCAGCAAACCCAGCATGCTGTGCACTTCTATGGCAAAGTTCTTCAGATTGCCCGCATCCAGAAATTCGTTCAGATTCCGCTTGCTTTTTTCAATTTCCTTCATTATGAGTTTGAGCGTATCTTCATAAACGTCCCTCTGACCCCCGACCCTGCTCAAACCCAGAGGTACGGAAAGACCCTGGATGTTTTCAACTATCCCCCAGAATTTCCTGTATCTGTCGTCTTCCACATTACCCAAGACAGCGCCATCTCCTGTCGCCTCAATCTTTTTTCCGGCTGGAACCCATTTTTTCAGTATGTTTTTCAGATCTGCTTTGGTAATGGGTTTTGCCAGAAAATCGTTCATGCCGGCTTCCATCATCTTCACTTTTGCCTCGGCAATAACGCTTGCTGTACATGCGATAATCGGCACGGTCAATCCGAGATTACGGATTTCTCGCGTCGTTTCAGCACCATCCATTTCCGGCATCCTGTAGTCCATGAGTACGAGATCATAGTCATTGTCCTGAACCATCCGTATCGCATCCCTGCCGGATGAAACGGTCTCCGAACGTATCTGGAAAAGCTGCAAAAGCCCGCTTGCAACTTTCAGATTCGCCAGATTGTCATCAACCACCAGCAGTTTTGCATCCGGCGCATAGATCATGCTTACCCTGCTGTCTTCACGAAGCACCAGCGCTTCATCGCCTGGAACCATCGGGATTTCTATATGAAATGATGAACCGTGACCGTAAACACTTTCTACCGTCAGTTGCCCTTCCATCAGTTCAACAATGGCCTTTGTAATCGTAAGGCCAAGTCCTGTCCCTTCATCTCTTCGGACTCTTGATGTGTCAAACTGCTCAAAAGGTTCAAAAAGCCTGGGGATTTCATCAGGCAATATGCCTATACCAGTATCGCTTACGGTAATTTTTACCGTGCTCTCCGTATGCGTTACAATCAGGCTCACCGTTCCTTCGTCAGTAAACTTGACCGCATTACTCAGCAGATTCAGTATTGCCTGCCTGAGCCGCACCTCATCTCCGTAAAGGTATACAGGAGCACCTTCAGACACAACCAGGTTAAAAACAATTGATTTTCTCGACACCAGGAAATACGCCATTGCACTCAGATTGTCAATCAGCATGCTGAAGTCATAGTGCCTGGATTCGGTCTTGAGTTTTCCAACCTGTATTTTTGAAAGATCCAGAATGTCATTGACAATATCGAGCAGTGCCATTGCCGATGTCCTGATATCACTTACATACTGATGCTGGCGCTCGTTCAGGTTTTCCGAAAGCAGTATCTCGACCATACCCATAACCGCATTCATGGGCGTGCGGATTTCATGCGACATGGTTGCCAGAAATATGCTCTTCGCTTCATCTGCTGCCAGTGCCGCTTCTCTCTGAATTTCTGCCCTGTTTTTTTCTGCACGAATTTCTTCCAGTTCCTTTTCCTGCGCCTTTATTTCGCGCAGATCCCGGGAAAAAGACAGATAATAGTGCGCTTCCTTCCATGGAATCCGCACGATGGTGCTTTCGACCGGAACAATCTCTCCGGTAGCGGTCTGAAATGTCCGCTCAAAGTGATAGGAGGCCCCTTCTTCTTCATCCAGAACCTGCAGAATTTCTCTGGTTTTGTCTGCGGTCAGAATGCCATCCGCATGATATTCAGGAGTATAGCTGTGGAAATTCAGCAGGAACTCGGATTTGGATGAAATATTGAGCACCTTCAGTGTTTCCTGGTTGCAGTCCACGACATTACCCTGTGCATTGAGCAGAATACACATCATCGGCGCACTGTCGAGCATTATTCGTGCGCGCTCCTCAGAAACTTTTGCGTCTCTTCGCTGTTTTTCGAGGTCCTTGAGAAGATTTGTCGCCTCCGTCATATCCATCAATGCGCCAACAAAACGGATGGCATTGCCTTCTTCATCCCGGAGCGTTTCGCCGGAAGCGCGAAAATAGCCTATTTCTCCGTTGTTCTTCAGCAGCCTGTGCTCTACGTGCAAAGGGGTAGCACCGCTTTTGTCCAGCAGATGCTTTTCAAGCTCTGCAAGCGTTCTCTCTCTGTCATCAGGATGCAGAAGATCACTCCAGCTGCCAAACACATCGGGGAAATCATTTTCGTCCGAAAAACCGAGCAGATGCCTGAATTCGTCTGACCAGGTGAAAATGTTTACGGGATTTAACGGGTCCTCCGCAACAACATCCATCCCCCACAAACCAATTCCGGACGCCTGAATCACCAGATTCAGATTGATCAGCTGAAGCTCGTTCTGTTCGCGAATGCGCTTGAGCTCCACATTGTTCTGCTCTGTCCTGTGCAGGATCTCTTTCGCCTCTGTAATATCCATCAAAGCGCCGGACATACTGAGGGCTCTGCCATCCGCATCCCGGATCGTTTCACCGAAAGACCGATAATATCCGTATTGACCGTTTTTCTTCCGTAGCCTGAATTCGGCGTCGTAAGGCGTCTGGCCTGTTGTGTCGAGCATGTGCTTTTTAATCTGCTCGATAGCCAGCTCCCTGTCATCCGGATGCAGCTGGGCAGCCCAGCTGTCGAGTATGTCGGGAAATTCTTCCCTATCCGTAAAACCAAGCATCTGCCTGAATTCGTCCGACCACGTGGCCACTATCGGATTTTCCACGTCACCTCTCGCGAAAGTCACGTTCCAAAGGCCGACTCCGGATGCCTGGACCACCAGATTCAGTTTGGTCAGCTGATCTTCGTTTTGCAGTCGAGTGCGCTCAAGTTCCTCCCTTTGTTTCTCTGTTTCGTACAGGATGGTTTTCTCCTGCGTTATGTCCCTCATTGTTCCCACAATGCGAATGGGATTCCCGTCTTCATCCCGGAAAGTTGAGCCGGCAGCACGAAAATATCCGTAGCCACCGTCTTTTCTCATCAGCCTGTACTCAACATCGTAAAGCGTACTGCCACTTGTGTCCGACAGATGTTTTTCAACCTGCTCCAGAGTCCTCTCTTTATCATCCGGGTGCAGGCGCTCGCTCCAGCTGCCGAGCAGATTGGGAAAATCATTTTCATCGTCAAAGCCCAGCAAATGCCTGAATTCGTCTGACCATGTAAAAGTGTTTGCCGGATTCAGAGGATCGTCCCTTACAACGGGCATATCCCACAAACCCGCACCGGAAGACTGCACAACCAGATTCAGCTTGGCCAGCTGCAGTTCATTCTGCTCACGAATACGCTCGAGCTCCCTTCCACGCAGGTATATCTCGGTCTTGTCCTGGATATACACAATCAGCCGGAACCCGAACGGCCATAGCGCACGAAGGATGGTTATCCGGACAAACAGCGGGGTTCCGGATTTTGTCTGGAAAAAACCTTCAAATGACGCAAAAGCATTCTGCAATGCTTCGTCAACAAGTTCTTTCCTTATGGCTTCACTTTCCCGACCACAAGGCTGGAACCTGGGCTGCAGGAGCGATTCTGCAAGTGCTCCGAACTCTTTTGGACTGATATCCTCCGGCACACCAAAGATTCTGGCAGCTTCCCTGTTGAAGGCCAGTGCATCACCCTTTTCATCCCACACAAAGCAGGGCAATACACTCGAATGAAGCATGGCGTCCACTCGCCGTTGCGCTTCTTCCATGCGCAAACTGGTGATGTCCTGCGCATAAAACAGTACACCTCCAAAACTGTCCGCTGCGCCCATCAGCTTCTTGTAATTGATCTGATACAGGCGTTTTTCACCGGTCGGCCAGACTATTGTGTCATCTTCAAAAAAATGTTCCTCACCGTACAGGGCACGCTGCAGGCGGTGCATCGCCCTTGAATAAAAGTTTTCGTCATAAATCAGTCTGAACACTTCCTGTATTGGTCTGCCAAGAATTGCTTCACCATCCTCTATTTCTGTCATGTTCAGCAGGCTGTCGCTGAAATAAAGGATTTTCATGTCAGAATCCAGCAGGAAAGAATAGCAGTATTCGCTATTGACCAGCGCATTCACGTATGTATTGAGCCATTTCACCTGATAGCCATTTTCTGCAACCGGCATATTTTTGCCAGGTTCAGTATCAGTCACCTTGTTCTCAAGCATCTTTCACTCTCCTGTTTACATCTCTCATTTGGCCAGACGGACTTGGAGATATGTCCGTCAGATGCGAATCGAAGCGGGTGCTACATCCATCTGAAACCGTTTTCACGGATTCTTTACGCAAAACTGCCCGTCCTGTCTGTTGTCCAGTTCACAATGCTGTCACCCCCAGGGAAAATTCCGGGCAGGCCCCGGAGCATTGCCAGATTCCGCTGTTTCAAAAGCAGCGCCTGTCCGGATGCGCAGCCTCACGATTTATACTGACACTCGCAGACTGCATTGTGGAAAATACACGCTCTCCCGAAAAAGGGGACTTCGTCTGCGCTCTGCAAAAGCCCGGATCTGGATCAGCCCGCCTGCTCCAGAAGGGATGGAAACAGTCCCGCAAAAGCAAAAAGTGCAGGCAAAGCGCAGAAAAAAGTAACTCAGGGAAAAGAAAGGACAGGAAGAGACAGAGGCCAGACGCAAAACATGCGCAAAGATACCGGACTGACAAATAATGGCAGGGGGCGCGTGACGTGTGAAATATGGCGTGCCCGCCCCGTCCGGCGCATCACACTTTTCAATACTCATCAACATCACAGTACTCACCAGAACATCAACTCTTTCAGGGCATTGACAAAGTCCAATGGAACAAAGTGCTAGAACCTAACTCATTGATTTTTTAGATTCATTTTTCACTCAAAATAGCTTCTTCTAAAAAAAAGGTTTTTTATCAATGACCTGAATCTTTTTTTGCATGCTGTAAATAAAGTTTCTCAGGTATATTCAGATTATTTCATATGTTTTGATCGTAAACCTTATCTTCCAGTCTATACGTTTTCCGTTTAACGGCATGATCTGGCAAAACTTGATGGTAAATTGGAGTCACACGGAATTTTTTTTGCCAAAAAGGCATCTTCCCGAAGGGGCCGGATTTCCGCACCTGATTCCGGCATGCCCATAGGTTCCTTGTCTGACAGATACCTGGACATACCATTGTGGCCTGGTTCCTGCGCCAGCTCCCCCAAAAGTTACCCGTGGTGCTCCGCACAAATAACATGTGACGTTTATTCGAAATTATTATTTCGTGGTGAAACCAGGTCATCGCAGTCAGGACCTGGTTCTTCGCGTCTGATCTCTCTACGGGAGTTCGCTGAATTTTACTCACCGGGCGCGGACAATCCGTTGAATTCCCGGTGCCATTTTGTGCTGGAGGCGACAGGCTGGCAGATTCCCGCCGGAAAACCCGGACACGGGAGCGGACACTTTTCACGGAAATGATGCAAGGTCTTCCGGGAAGAAGAACTTTGTGAGCAAAGCCGGGGACAGGCAGACCATCAGCTGGTCCGATATACAGACGGGGGCAATAAAACCGGAATGCGAATGGCGAAGCTTGCGTTTGCTCTGGTCAGAGCCGCTTTCTGAAAAACCCGCTCCATCAGGCACGGGCGAGCGATTCCGGCACCGGATAGGACACTTCCAGAACGAGCAGTTCTTCCACCCCATTTGGTATGTTCAGTGTAACCGTATCGCCTTCGCGCGCTTTTGTGAGCGTCCGGGCAACCGGGGATATCCAGCTGATTTTTCCACCAAAAGGATCTATTTCGTCAACACCTACAATCGTTATCGTATTTTCCTCGCCACTTTCGCGCTCATAGGTCACCGTTGCACCAAAAAAGATCTGGTCATTTCCATAATGCAGGCTCGGATCGACTTCAACTGCGATTTCAATCCGCCTGATCAGAAAGCGGATGCGACGATCTATCTCGCGCAGACGACGCTTGCCATAGATGTAGTCGGCATTTTCCGATCGGTCGCCATTGGATGCCGCCCAGGAAACAACACGAACTACCTCGGGGCGCTCGCCATCCAGCAGATGAAGCAGCTCATCCTTGAGTGCCTTGAGGCCCGCAGGCGTAATGTAATTTTTAAAACCGGCCGGCAATGATGCCTGAATCTGCGGATCATCATCATCATCCGCATCGGTTTCCCTGGCTGCTATCTCACTCATATGGAAAATCCCGAAAACAAAAAACCCAGGAAAATGCTCCTGGCGCATCCTGTGTATTTTTTTACCTGTTCAGATCCGCTTTTTCCTTACAGACAGAAAGGGGTGCGCTTTTCAGTCATCATGCATCAGGGAAAGATGCAACTGGGAGCGAACCACATCTTCGAGCTCGATCGGACGATGGTGCGTGCGCTCTCTTTCCAGGCGCTCGAGATAGGCTGGTGTGACGTCGCCGGTGATGTAATGCCCGTCAAAACAGGATGCCTCAAAGTTCTGTATATCCGGATTGACGTCCCGGATGGCCTGCTTCAGCGCATCCAGGTCCTGATAGATCAGCGCATCTGCAGCCAGTTCAACGCGTACTTCCTCGGTTGTCCTGCCATTGGCAACGAGCTCTCCCCGGGTGGGCATGTCAATGCCATAGACATTGGGAAATTTGACCGGAGGAGCTGCAGAAGCAAAAATAACCCGGGCTGCACCAGCTCCCCGTGCAAGCTGGACGATTTCATAACCGGTTGTACCACGAACAATGGAATCATCGACAAGAAGTATGCTCTTTCCCGTGAATTCCGAATTGATCGTATTGAGCTTCTGCCTGACCGTGCGCTGCCTTACTTCCTGACCTGGCATAATAAAGGTACGACCAATATAACGGTTTTTGATGAGTCCTTCCCGGTATTCGATATTAAGCTTTAACGCAAGCTGCAGGGCCGTCGGTCGGGAAGAGTCCGGAACGGGCATGACAACATCGATATCTCCGGTGCGGATCTCGCGCCTGATCTTTTCTGCCAGGTGTTCACCCATTTTAAGCCGGCAGGCATAAACGGATGCATTGTCAATGAGCGAGTCCGGGCGGGCGAGATAGACGTACTCGAAAATACAGGGATTCAGCCTGGGGTTTTCCGCGCACTGCTGACTGTACAGATTACCATCGTGATCAATGAAGATGGCCTCGCCAGGCATGACATCGCGCAGAAAACGGAAGCCGATTCCTTCAAATGCCACGGACTCGCTTGCGACCATGTACTCCGTTCCCTTGGCCGACTCGGAATAGCCGATGCAAAGCGGACGTATTCCGAAGGGATCGCGAAATGCCAGAAGACCTGCATCAATGATATGTGCAACAGCGGCATAGGCCCCGCGAGCCCGTTTGTGCACGACAGAAACTGCACGAAAAAGTGCTGAAGGATCCAGAGAATAATTGGTTGTAGTCTCTTCAATTGCGTGGGCAAGCACATTCAGCAGCACTTCAGAATCAGAATTGGTGTTGATGTGACGCCGGTCGTTTTTGAACATTTCGACCTTGAGCTGGGCGCAGTTGGTCAGATTGCCGTTATGGGCAAATGTCATGCCAAAGGGTGCGTTCACATAAAAGGGCTGCGCTTCTTCTTCATTCAGGGCAGCGCCCATCCCCGCCGGATAACGGACATGACCAATTCCCGCATTGCCTGGCAGCGCACGCATGTTACGGGTACGAAAAACATCCTTTACCAGGCCATTGGCCTTGAACATGCTAAATTTATTACTGGCCGAGGTTGCTATGCCGGCAGCATCCTGACCTCTATGCTGCAGCAGCAACAAACCATCATAAATCAACTGATTTACAGGTGAGTGCGAAATCACACCTACTATGCCACCCATTTTTAACTCCTTGCTCAAACTGACCGCCAAACATCAAAGATCCCGAAGGTCTTATGACTACCATTTTTGTCCGCATAAGCGGCATACGCCACGATCCGTCCCGACTCATGCACAGAACCAGCGCCTGCCGGCCTCATCCGGTGAAAGCTGCTGCCATATTAAATTATTTTTTATATATATTATCAGGTGTCCCTTTATCATCATTCGCAGCACGGATCCGCGTACTGCCACAAAGCTGCCCACGACAGGCTTTACTGCAAAAAACACATTTTATTTCAATACTTTATACTAGCCGCAATACCCTGTGGCAAATAAGGTACAACCATCAGCGCTGCCTCTTCCACATAGGGACTGAATCTGGCATTTTTCCAGAATGGCTTTTGAGGAACGGTTGTCATACCACACAGCAAGGCAAAAATGAGCACGAGCAGAACCCCGCGCACCAGTCCAAAAAAAGAGCCAAGAACACGATTCAGCCCGGACAGTCCTCCCGCACCGATGATCACATCCGTTGCCCTGATCAGGAGCATCATCGCTATGCGAACGGCGATCAGAAGTACTATGAAGGCCACAATCAGCCGCAGCAGTTCACCTGTTACTGCTTCAGGCAGTATGGGAGCCAGTTCTTTTGCGTAGGCATTGGCAACAAAAAAAGCAACGACCCAGCTCAACAGAGAAAGCACTTCTCTGACCAGGCCCCGTTTTGTTCCAATTATGACTGAGCAGCCAAGGAAGATCAGCAATGCATAATCAAACGCCGTCAAACTATTCCCAATCGTATTCAGTTAACCAAAGTACACGGCAGTTTCAGGCCGCCCAGTTTCGCACAGGTATTATCAAGTTCTTTCTGGCTGGTCAGTGGCCCGATCCGTACCCGGATACGCTCGCTACCGTCGTTGAGTGTTACTTTCTGCGTATAGGAATTCAGACCTGCCTTTTTCAGTCTTTCCTGTAATTCCCTGGCCTTGTCAGCAGCGGATACTGCTGCCACCTGGACGACGAATCTTTGCTGTTTTTCGCTTTCTTTTGCAGTTCCGGTCTGCGCAATCAGCCGTGCTATCGGATCGTCATCCGCTTTGGCAGGTGCGGGTTTTGCTGCGGCTGGAGCAGGTGTTTTTTCCTGGCTTTCT
>Ga0099364_10010497_pt1 | contig 12737 bp, 8 predicted proteins | sample TergutTh196P3_FD_73070 | JGI IMG/M metagenome (GOLD analysis project Ga0099364, IMG submission 73070) | Microcerotermes parvus P3 segment gut microbial communities from Pointe-Noire, Republic of the Congo - Th196 P3 | ecosystem: Host-associated > Arthropoda: Insects > Digestive system > Gut ... | reverse complement strand
CAAATATCGGTATTTGAGTCGTGTTTCCTCGGCGGGAACTTCCGGTGCCGACGGCTGGAACGGAACGACCGCCGTTCGGTTCAACACTGTGATTTTCTCCGCTTTGACCTCGATTTCGCCGGTCGGAATCTTTTTATTGACGATTCCTTCGGGCCGAAGTTGCACGGTGCCGTCGATCTGGACGACGTCCTCTGGATGCAGCGACCGAACGAGCGCAAGTTGTTCTTCGCCGAGGCTTTGGGCAAAGACGATCTGCGTCAGGCCGTAGCGGTCCCGCAGGTTGATGAAGAGGACACCGCTGTGATCCCGCACGGAATCGACCCAACCGGCCAAGGCAACGGATTGTCCTTGGTGTTCCCTCCGAATTTCGCCGCAAGTATGAGAGCGTAACAACGTTGAGTCTCCTTTTTATGAAATACATCGCCGGATTGGTGATGCAGACTGTTTGTACTATCCCCTCCCGGAAGGGGGTTAGGATGGGTAAGGCGGTATAATTGACCATCGTAAAGGTCCCTTCCCTGTGTCTAAAAGACCTCCCGGAGGAAAAGGGGGCTGTTGTTCACGCCGTCTAAAAATGTCAGGTTAATTGGTGTTATTGGCGGTGCGAAGGACAATGTGAGTATATCCCGATTCGGTGTAAAGAAAAAGCATACTCTTGAAAAAAAAACGCCGGACAATAAAATGGGGGGAGTGTTCGACCTTTTATCCACCAAATCCCCAGCTCCGATTTTACCCTATGAACCGACTTGCCCTTTCCCTGTTCGTCCTTGTTCTGCTTCCGGCGTTTGCGTCCGCTCAATTCGACTATCGGAGCAATTGGCATCATCTGCCGACGACGTTCAAGCCCTATGTCGCCAAACTGACGACTCCGAGCGGTGTCAACATCCTGCGGGATGCACCGGAAGACCATTCGCACCACCACGCCCTGATGTTTGCCATCATCGTCGACGGCGTGAATTTTTGGGAAGAATACAATCCGAAAGACTACGGGCGCCAAGAAACCACGTCGATTGCGGAAGCCGTTGTGGGTAGTGTGAAAAATGTCGAATCGACCTTGACGTGGTCCAACGGTGTCGGTCAACCGCTACTTCAGGAGAAGCGGACGATCACTGCGTCCGAAATCGATGGCGCAACCGTTCTCGAATGGAGAAGCGTGTTCACGCCGCCGCCCGGTAAGGAAAAAGTGCAACTTCGCGGCAATGAGTATCACGGTCTCGGAATGCGATTCGTCCAATCGATGGACAGAGGCAAGTATTTCACTCCTGCCGATGCTGGAGAGAGGGAAGGCAACTTGACACGGTGCCGCTGGATGGCGTACACCGCCAAGGCCGGTGATAAGGTCGTTACCGTGGCTCTGTTTGATGCGAAAGACAATCCGCGTCCGATGATCGCTTTCACGATGGGCGGCGACAGACCGCAGTTTGCCTATCTCTCGGCAACGACGAATCTGCATCGGGAACCGCTCATCCTGACGGCGGACGAACCGATAACGTTCCGATACAAAGTCGTCCTCTGGGACGGCGAAAAAACGGCGGACGAGGTCGAAGCGATGAAAATTGAGTAAGCGACAAAACTACAGCGTCATCCCACATCATGCCGCTCCTGCGAAAACGGGAACCCGGCAGAAAGCCTTAACCCTGTTTCTCTAGAGCGTATTAAGAATTGCTCTGGAAGGGCTTACGCCCTAGGCTATTGTATGCTACGGGGCTAACGTTTTAGCCCCAGCCTAGCCCAGGGCGTAAGCCCTGGGAACCTGGAAAAATCCAAACTAATTTTTAATACGCTCTAATCTCCCACCTGCGCGGGATTACGAGTATTTTCCTATACCTTGTAACACCTCCAAAAAACATCATGCGAACAACTATTTTTCTGCTCTGTGCAATGCTCGTTTCCGTTCCGTGTTTTTCTGCAACGGAAACGCCGGTCGACGAAGTCATTCTCGTTTTCAAAACCCATTTCGACATCGGTTACACAAAATTGGCTTCCGAAGTCATTGAGGATTACCGAACGACAATGATCGACAACGCGCTCGCCGTCGTCGATGCCTCGAAGGACATGCCCGACGACAAAAAGTTCGTCTGGACGCTGCCCGGTTGGCCGATGGCGGCGATTTTCAAAGACCAAACGCCGGAACGAGCCGCCCGATTGGATCACGCCATTCAGGAAGGACGCTTCGCCGTTCACGCTTTGCCTTTCACGCTGCACACGGAAACGCTGGTCGAAGAAGACCTCGTTCGAGGACTGCGATTTTCGTCCAATATATCGAAGCAGTACGGTCTTCCACTGCCGACGGACGCGAAGATGACCGACGTGCCGTGCCATACGTGGTTTCTGCCGACGCTACTTGCTCACGCCGGTGTTACATTTATGCACGAAGGAAGCAATCAGGGATGCACCGATCCGGAAGTTCCTCTTCTGCATTTCCGCGAAGGTCCCGACGGCAGCCGTGTTTTGACGATGCACATCAATGGATACGGCAGCGGTCTCGAACCGCCGGAGGATTGGCCGTATCGGACTTGGCTCTGGTTGATTCACTCCGGCGATAACGTCGGGCCGCCGCGTCCCGATGACGTCGAAAAACATTTGGCAGAGGCAGCAAAGCGTTTTCCCGACGCGAAAATTTGGATCGGTCGCCTCTCCGATTTCGGCAACGCTATTTTGGAAAAAGAAGACGTAACGAAAATTCCCGTCGTTACAGGCGATATGCCGGATACGTGGGTTTTCGGTCCGATGTGCGATCCGCAAGGACAGCGCACTGCCCGTGCCGTGCACGAAATGCTGACGTATCGGGAGATTTTCGACACGCTTTATGGCAAGCCGCAACCGCAAACGATTGCCGACGCACGGGAACAGTCGCTCCTTTACGGCGAACACACTTGGGGTGCGTCGCTCTGTTGGATTCACAACTTTTGGCAGGATAAAGATGCGACGCTGCCCTTCGGCGATGATTGGAAGGCATTGGAAAACGGCAAGAATTTCAATGAGGATTATAAGCGAGTCGTTGCGTCGTGGGAAGAACACACCGATTACATCCGTCGCGCAGCACTCGATTACGATCCGGAAAGGCATCGTTTTATTGCGTTCAATCCGTTGCCATGGGACTTGGTTGATTATGAGGGTCGCACGTTACCTCCGGGAGGCATTAGCCATGACCTCCGTGCGGCTCCCAGTGTTCAGAGCACCAACACGATTCGGGAACGAACAACGTTTGCAACGGAATACTTTGCTCTGACGGTCGATCCGCAAACGAACGAAATTTTGCTCGAAGACCTGAAGAACAAACGAATGGTTTTTCGTAACGGCGACAAACCCGGCTTTCTCTATCAACGAGCTGATGCCGCGTTGTGCGATAAGTTTCTACGTGCTTACGGTATTATTTTTCCTGTGTGGATGACGAACCAAATGTCGAAACATCTCCTGCCGCCCGATGTGCCGGAACAGCGTTTGAGACCCGAAAAAATCCGTCAAATCACGTTTGGCGAGGACTTTCGCCTCGGTTCGAAAAAGATTGCCATCGAATTTGAGCCTGTCGAGGGACTTCCATTTGTCAAAACTATAGGGCTAGGGTCCAACTACTCTGGAGGTGGTTCGGGAACAATGGTCATCGATTTACACGAAAATCGCCCCGAAGTGCGGTTCACGTTTCGCGGTGTGGGAAAATTACCGGATACTTGGCCGGAAGCGGGCTATTTCCATTTTCCGTTGGCGATTGAGAATCCGCAGTTCCGGTTGGGTCGTTTGGGCGGAATCGTCGATCCCGTTACGGAAATTGTTCGCGGCAGCAACCGGCATTTTCAATGGCTGCGCACCGGCGTGGCGGTCTTCGGCGAAGACGGTTACGGCGTCGGAATTTGTCCGTTGGATTCGCCGTTGGTTTCGCTTGACGAACCCGGCGGCTGGCAGTTTTCAATGGATTTCGTACCGAAAAAACCGGACGTGTGGTTCAATCTGTTCAATAATCAGTACACGACGAACTTCCGCCTCTGGAACGAAGGGAATATTATCGCATCGTTTGTTCTTTGGACTTTCGACGAGTACGACAACGAACGTTCGCTGATTACGCCGTGTCTGGAAGCCTTTGCATTGAATTTCCAGCCGATCAATGAGCCTACAGATCCGATACCCACTCCTGAAGGCATCCGGCTTGACCGCAAGGGAATTTACGTAACGGCATTTGGCAACGATCCCGACAGCGGCGAACTGACGCTCCGTATGTGGGAAATGGCCGGTCAGGGAACGGATGCACCGCCGGTAACGGTTCAACTTCCGTCGATGCTTTCCGCTGTGTCCGTTCAACCGTGCGATCTGCGCGGTCGGCCCATCGGCGAAGCGATTCCCGTGGAAAACGGAACGTTCAAAATCGACGTGAAACCGTACTCGCCGGTCTCGGTGACGATCAAGAAAAACAATTGACCGCCATAAAACTTCGTACACATTTTTAATGTGCCCAAACGCTTTTTCCCTTTGGAGTCCCCTATGAAAACCCTCACCAAAATCCTGTGTTGCCTTGTCTTCTTGACGGTTGGTCGTCTGTCCGCTCAAGAAACGTTTGCCCCGCTCATCTCCGACAACTGCGTCGTGTTTGTACATGCCGACTTCAGTAAAGTGGACATCGACAAACTGAAGGACACCACCCACAAGACCGGAGAAGACATTCTCAAACGTCTCGGATTCGACGAAAGTTCACTCAAGTCAACGTCCCGCGAACTTCGCACCGAATTGGAAAAATTTGACGTCATTGTCCGTCCAACCTTTGAAACCCTCACGGTGGACCTCGGTATCCGTGAGGCGGCGGTCATTGCCGATATGAACCTCATCGAGCGAGGAATTCCCATCTTCATCGCCGTTCCCTGGAAAAACAGACCGGATCGACAAATCAACTTGTTACGCAACCTCCTTTATATGGAAAATGCGCCGGTCGACTTTATGAAGGTTGGTCAATTCCTGATTCTGCCGATCCCCGATTATCCGTGGATGGAGGGGGTGGAGGAAATCGTCGAGGACTGGGCCGATACAATGGAGCCGTCACCGAAAGCGTTGGTTTTCGACGCCATGAAAAGCGTTGCCGGTGACGAAATTAAAGCGGCCTTTACCATTCCGGAACAGCTACGGCTCATGGCACGAACCGGTGCCATGCCGCCGGAGATGCCGAACGAAATCAAAGGACTCATCCTGTTGGCGTCGCAGAGAATCCAATGGGCCAGTGCGTCGCTGTCGCTAAGCGAACTCCTCGGCGGACCGCCGTCAAAGAACGCCGATGTCCTTTTGACCGTCAAAATGACAAGGGAACGCGATGCCGAGCAACTCCGTGGAATGCTCGAACAGGCCATCGAATACGGCGTTAATTTCTGGCGGTTCATGTTGGAACGAGACCCTTATATGGCCGTTCAACCGCCGCCGCTGGTGTTCTACGCCGCCAAGGGATTTCTGCGAACGTTGTTGCCCGACGTCGAAGACGATCTGCTCAAATTCCGACTGAAGGGCGACCTGGCGGATGCCAAGCAAACTGTTGTCGCCGCGTATGGCATGGGATTGACCGTTGGTCTGCCGACAATCGTGCAAATTGTTCAAGAGGAAACGAAAAGATATTCAAGGTATCGAGAAAAACCTAGAGCCCCAATGGCCGTTCCTGTACCGGCGGATGTTCGCTGGCTTGATGATGAGTAGGAGACCGTTTGGAAAATCCGCTTGAAACGGCAAGAAAGTGTTCGGGATCGTGTCCCCGCGTCCTCGGTCCCTACCGAGACAACGACCCCGAACTTCCAAACAGCCTCACAAACGCTTGTCGAAAAATATCAGCACCCCCTTACCCTTTACCACCCCTTCCCCATGAAAGCACTCACAAAAATTCTGGTTTGTCTCGTTCTCTTGACGGTCGGACGGCTGTCTGCTCAAGAAACCTTTGCTCCACTCATTTCGGACGACTGCGTCGTGTTCGCTCACGTCGATCTCAGTAAAGTCGAACTCGACAAAGTGAAAGACGCTGTTCAAAAAACCGGCGAAGATATTCTTCACCGTCTCGGATTCGACGACAGTTCGTTCAAATCAACGGCACGGGAACTCCGTACCGAACTGGAAAAACTCGACATCCTCGCCCGTCCGGTCTTCGATACCATCACGAAGGAACTCGGCATCCGGGAAGTCGCCGTGATTGCCGATATGGGCCTCATCGAACGTGACATCGTCGCACTTGTCGCCGTTCCGTGGAAGAACAAGACGGATCGGCACCTCGAAACGTTACGCAACCTTTTGCGCTGGGAAGATACGCTGCTCGACGACTGTATGCAGGTCGGCGATTTCCTGATCCTACCGTTGCCCCATTATCCGTGGATGGACGGGATAGAGGAAGCCGTTGAGGAGTGGGCCGCAGAAGTGGAGCCGTCGCCGAAGGCTCCGATCTTCGACGCCTTGAAAAGTGTTGCCGGGGACGAAATCAAATTGGCCGTTGCAATTCCGGAACGTATCCGCCTCATGGCACGAGCCGGTGGAATGCCACCAGGAATGCCGAACGAAGTCAAAGGACTCATTCTGTTTGCAACGCAGAAAGTCCAATGGGCCAGTGCGTCGCTGTCGCTAAGCGAACTCCTCGGCGGCCCGCCGTCGAAGACCGCCGATGTTCTCCTGACGCTCAAAATGACGAAACGTAGCGATGCAGTGCAACTTCGTGGGATGATGGAACAGCTCATCGAATACAGCACCAGTGTCGCGCGGTTCGCCATGGAACAGGATCGAAGCATAGAATTTCAGCCGCCGCCGTTGTTTTTCTATTTTATGAAGGGTTTCCTGCGAACGCTGTTGCCCGACGTCGAAGACGATACGCTCATTTTCCGCTTGAAGGGGAATCTGGCTATGTCGAAACAGACCGCAATCGGCGTCACCGCAATGGGATCGTTCATTCTCATTCCGACCCTTGTTCAGGCGGCACAGGAATCGGCAAAGCCGGCACATGTCGGTCTGAGAGGCAAAGTAACCTTTTCGGACGACGGCAGCCCAGTGCCGGTCGGAACGGTCTGTTTCGAAACGGACACGTATCTCGCACGCGGCGACCTGCAATCGGATGGAACGTTCATTGTCGGTTCCTTGCGGCAAGACGACGGTTTACCGGCGGGACGGTATCGCGTTTATATCTCCGGTGCCCAAAAGGTCATCGGTCAAAACGAGAACGGCATGAATATTTATGAGTCGTTGATTGATCCGAAATTCGCCAACGGTACGACATCGAGCATTGCAATTGACGTTACGCCGACCACGAGGGAGTTTAACATCGTCGTTGATCGTTACGTTCCAGCGAAATAAACCATTTGGCTCCCTAGAACTGCGACCTGTGGTCGCAGACATAACATAGACCTGTGGTCGCAGGACATCTACAAAAATGAGTGTCAATTTTACCGCATTTATCGAAAAGGACCCGGAAAGCGGACTTTATGTCGGCAGCGTTCCAAACCTTCCCGGTGCACATACCTATGCCGAAACAATCGACGAACTCCAAGTTCGTTTGGTCGAAGTCATCTCGCTTTGTCTCGAAGAGATGCAGCAGGAAGAAATTGCGACCCTTCCCGTTTTTGCGGGACTTGCCCAAGTCGAGGTTGCGATATGACGAAACTCAAGTTGGTATCGGCTGCAAAACTTGAGCGGATGCTCTTGAAACTCGACTTTGCCAAAGTCCGGCAGAAAGGAAGTCATGCCTTTTACCGTCACGAGGACGGGAGAACAACAACGATTCCTCATCATTCAGGAAGAGATTTGCCCCGCCCTCTATTGAGAGCCATTTTGCGGGAAATTCGGCTTAGCATCGACGACTTCAACAGTTGCCTTGACGATTAGACACAGCCCGCAGTTCGCTATGACTCACGTTACGCCGTACCAACCGTTGCCGTTCGTCTTTGGTGCCGCGCTTGTCGGTATTTTGGCGGATCGGTTCCTGCCGGTACCGCTTGCCGTTTGGGGCAGTCTGATAATCGTTGCAATAATCAGTTGGGGCCTATTGATTTTTCGTAACGTCGAGAAACCGGCACTCACGACACTGTGTCTCCTAACGGCGATCACGGCGGGATTCGGTTTGCGGCATCACGTTCAATGGCATCGCTTTGCGCCGAACGATCTCGGATTTTATGCAACGAAAACCAGCGGTCCGGCGTGCATTCGCGGAACGCTTATCGAACTTCCCCGCTTTTTGCCGAAGCAACCAGACGATCCGGGACGATTAATTCCGTTACAGGAACGGACGCTCTTCACGTTCCGTGCCGATTCGCTGCGGGACGGCACCGGCTGGATTCCTGTAACGGGTAGTGTTTCCGTTGCCGCGGACGGAAATTGCAGCGATTATCGTTACGGCGACCGGCTCGAACTCTACGGGCAACTGTCCAAGCCGATGGGACCGCAGAATCCTGACGATTTCGATGTGGAAACATCAATGCGCAATCGTCGGATTCTCTCGATTCTCCGTGTGCCGTCCGTCGAGGGGGTAATACTGCTCGAAAAAGGATCATGGTCGTTCGGCAGAATGTTCGAATCAATCCGGCGGCAAGGGCGGGCGAACATCGAACATTGTATGAGTCAGCGAAGCGGTGCGTTGGCAGCGGCGATGATCCTTGGAATGCGGAGTGGCGTCGACGAGGACACCACGCAAACACTTCTTGAAACGGGAACACTGCATGTCCTTGCAATTTCGGGACTTCACGTCGGTTTGCTTGCAGCGGCAGTCGGGCTTTTTCTCGCTCTCTGTGGATTTTCGAGACGAAAAACGGCAGCCGTTTTGATTGCCGTCGTTCTGATGTATCTGATGCTGACCGATGTTCGTCCACCGGCAATTCGTGCAACGGTTCTCGTCTTCGTCGTTTCAACGGCAATGTTTTCGGCAAGACGTACCTTGGCCGTCAACACACTTTGCGCAACGGCATTGATCGTCCTCGCTTTGAATCCGACGGAATTGTTCCAGTTCGGTGCCCAATTGTCGTTCATTGCGACCGGTGCCTTTCTTTGGATTCCGACATTGCCGAAACGGTTACGATTACCCTCCAAACACGCCGCAAAAGACGATGAGGAAAAACTGTCCGACATTGAAAGTCTCGAACCGGACCGCTGGATTTTCGTACAGTATGGCGAAAAACTTCTGCTCGGCATTGCAGCGGTGTTTCTCGTCAGTCTGACGATCTGGATCATTGCGACGCCGATTCTTCTTGCACGAATTCATCTTTTCACGCCGGTTGCGTTGCTCGTCAATCCGTTGCTCTGGCTTCCGCTAACGGCGGCATTGCTCTCCGGTTTCGCCGTGATGATCTTTGGTGCCGTTCCGATTCTCGGCGATGTTCTCGGCGTTTTGGCGAGTTTCTTTTTCGATGCCTTGATCGAAATGATCGCGTTTTTTCAGCGGCTCGGCGGACATTACCGGATGCCCGGACCGCCGCTTTGGTGGAACGTCGTCTTTTATTCCGGTTACGTTTTATTGACCTTTTTTCCGTTACGGAGACCGTCGGCGAGAGTTATTGCAACGTTATTCATCGGTTGGATCGCCGTCGGCATCGGGGCCGGTTTGTATGAACGCATCGAACGCCGTTGGAGCGACCGCCTGACGGTTTCCATTGCATCGGTCGGACACGGCAGCGGCATCTTGATTATCACGCCGGAAAGTCGGGCCATCATCTACGACGTCGGTTGTTTTTCGTCACCGAAACGTGCCGGCGACGTGATGAGCCGTGCTCTTTGGCGTTACGGAAAAACACGGATCGACGCCATTGTACTGTCTCACGCGGACTCCGATCACTACAACGGCGTCGTAACATTAACGGAGCGATTTCAGATCGGCGAAGTGCTTGTTTCGCCATATATGTTCGAAAAAGAAGACCAGGGATTGAAGCATCTGCACGAAACGCTGACGGCACGTAGCATTCCGATCCGAATCATCGGCGACGGCGACGATTTGGCGGCGTTCGGACTTCCCGACACGAAAATTCTGCATCCGCCGAAGGACGATTTCGGAGATCGGAGCGTGAGCAATGCGTGCAGTGTCGTGTTGCTCTTGGAGCATCGCGGCGGTCGATTTCTGTTACCCGGCGATTTGGACGGTCCGACGGCACCGTTTTTAGAGCGTCCGCCGATAATGTGCGAAAACATTGTCGTGCCGCATCACGGCGGACGTTCCCGATTGACGGAGCCGCTACTCGATTGGACGACGCCGAAGCATCTGGCGGTCAGCGGCGGAAATTTTACCCGGAATGAAGAGTTTCTCGAAGATTTCCGGCAACGCGGCTTTACGTTACACAATACCTTTGAACACGGTGCCGTCGAATGGTCCCGCGACCGCTACGGCGAACGGTGGAGACGATTCCGTGTGTTCGGAGTTCGCTGACCGCCGTATGGACCGCGGGCATTCGGGCATTCAACGTTGCCGCAATGCCCTCGATGCTCGCAACAGTATCCTTGTCGATCGCTTCCGGTACGAAAGAAAAACTTGACGACGACCGACCAAATTTCCAAAATCCGGCCTTGACGAATCCGCTCACCCCGGTATAATTCGGATATTATGGGTAGTGTTCGTCCGAAATATCGTTGCTGGAACACATTCGTCGTCGGAGCCGTTTTCTGTGCGATGCTGTTTGGCGGTGCGTTTCCATCGATGGGACTCTGCTTGTGTGAAGACTGCTCCTGTCCGGCTAACGTTTCAACGCGGCAAAAAGCCAATGCCGATTCGTCTGCCCGACAAGGAACGTGTTGCCAAAAAGAGAATACCGGGGACAAACACCAACCCCGTTGCGACTCCGGCTCGGTAGGCCAATGCCGCTGTGCGGACGGAGCGGGACCACGAATCCAGGCGGTCCGTTTTTCCAATCACCAACAGCGCGACAACGTGAAGAAGTCTTTCGACGGTTTCGTTTGGAGCGTTGTCGGGGCCGTTTCTCCGTTGAAGGAAAATGTCGTCAATGCCGTGCCAAGTCAGTACGCACCGCATATTCTTTTGCCGCGTCTGCATTTGCTCCTTTCGATTTTCCTGAATTGATGGGACGGTGCGCTCAACATGTTCCGTTTTAACAATTTGTGAAAATCCCACTTTTACGAAAGGGTAGTGCTATGTCAAAAAATCTGTTTCTGTTAATGCCCGTGTTGGTCTTGGGATTGGGGGTGATTCTCCAAACCGGTTGCGGTCAAAGCACCGCTTCTCCCTCCAAGGGGCAATCGACTTCTTCGAAAAATTCGGGAAGTTGCTGTCCCTTCCACTCTCCGGTTGCTCCGGTTGAACAAGCCGCGTGTAGTCCCACCAAGCAGGGTTGTTGTTGTGGTGACGATTGCAAGTGCTGTGACGCCTGCAAAACCGGTGGTGAATGCAAGTGCGACGATTGCAAGTGCTGCAAATGTTGCTCCACCAAGGAAGGCTGTGCCTGCGACGACTGCAAGTGCTGTGACGCCTGTAAAACCGGCGGCGAGTGCAAGTGCGACGATTGCAAGTGCTGCAAGGGTTGCCCTAAAAACTAGGGAGTAAACACAGGGCCGCCATCGAGGGCTTTGCAATGAAAGAGCCGGGGACGGAACGCAGCGCAGTCCCCGGAGGAGTCGCTACCACACGATGTCGCATTTGGTCCAGTTTTCGTTATTGGATTGCGGCGGCGTGCCGTTGTCGTCGAGACCATTGGGACCAAACGAATACAGCAAAAATCCCTCACCGGACGGCGGCGACAAACGGTAAGTCAATGTCTGACGACCCGTAAACGCATCAAGCGGCACCTCGTCCAAATACGTTGGAACCAGTTCCGTAAGCGACAAGGGATACGAACCCTCTGCCAAATGAAAACGCTCCAAAGCCACGGCAACGCGAAGCAAATCAAACTGCGCATTCGAGCGGTCAAGAGCGGTTTGGACCGCATTCAGGGCCGGTGAACACAACTCAATAAAGTAATCCGCGATCATCTGAGAGCGTGTGCGGATCAATGGAACTCGCAACAAACTCCAGGGACTATTCAACTGCCGATGCTTTTCACGGAGAGATTCTTCCCGATGTTGCAAGTGTTTTTTCGCCAATAACGGTGTGATGTTCCACGCCGAATCTCCGGACTTTCGCCTTTCGATACTATTGAACTCGGCAACTCGTTTACCGGCAATGTTACGATCAAACGGCAGATAAAAAAGAAGGTCAAAAAGTTCAAAGGAATGTTCGCTTTGTTCATCTCCGAATAGCGTCTGTTTCAGCAGCCCCGGACGCCTCTCCATTAACATTGAATAGACGATTGTGGTTTCAAAGACTGCATCTACGACTCTTTTGCGAGGCAACGCCGCCAAATCGTTGGCAAAACGCTCCAACTGTTCCGGTGACGGTTTGCCGTGTTGCAAAACGATTTTTGCGGACTCCCATCCCATCCCTTCGACGGCAAAGCCCAAAAGGTTGATAACGAAAAACGGTTGGTTGACGTAATGTTTCTGCGACAAATAAAACGCACTCATCACGTCGTACCACGCTCCGTCGATGTCTCCCCTTCCGAGGCGTTCGGTAACACGGACTCTCAAATCCCGGCCAAAGGCCCGGTTGGCCTGCACATCGGGGAGCGTAACGGTATACAGAACATCATTCCGCCACCGCCAGCAGACGAAATTCGGTTTGCGTACTGCCACACCGAAGAGATCAAGCACCGGCGAACGCTCTTCGAGCCACCGGGCAACGTCCGGATGCTCCGCCGCCGTCCACGGCGCAGAAACAAGTTGGTTCCAACGCTCACCCGCCTTAATATTACAATAAGACTCGCCTTCTT
>Ga0099364_10010496_pt1 | contig 12738 bp, 8 predicted proteins | sample TergutTh196P3_FD_73070 | JGI IMG/M metagenome (GOLD analysis project Ga0099364, IMG submission 73070) | Microcerotermes parvus P3 segment gut microbial communities from Pointe-Noire, Republic of the Congo - Th196 P3 | ecosystem: Host-associated > Arthropoda: Insects > Digestive system > Gut ... | reverse complement strand
TCCAGTGCTTTCCGCGTGCGCATGGCATCGGTCAGGTCGGTTACAGACTGGATGCGCACTCTTCTGTCATCCGGCCATGCAATATTCCGGCTGGACATCCGATAGTAGCCATTCGCCCTGGACCGGCTTATTTCCAGGATCTGTGTCCTGTCAGACTCCTTTTGAAGTTGTTTTGCGGGGCAGAAATCGCACCTGCTGTCAGGGTTGTTATTCAGTAGTCCATAGCAGGTCCGGCCAATGACATCGCCCTGGATGTCAAAATGCTGCTGCATGGAGTCGGTCATGAACAATACGGTATCGGTATCCGGGTCGACCACATAAATCATCGCACCGGATTTGTTCAGTACGCAGGTAACGGTATTGACGGTTCTGTTTGATTCTTCCAGAGCATTCTGTATGGCGTTTTCCAGGAGCTTTTTTTCGGTTATGTCCCTGAGTGCTCCTGCGACCCTGACGGGTTTGCCCGTATCGTCTCTCAGTGTGTTTCCGAATGCGTGGAAATGCCGGTATTCGCCATTTTTCAGACGCAGGCGGTGTACGACATCGTAAGGGGTGTTTCCGGTGTGGTCCCTGACATGTGCCTCAAAGGCAGCTCTTGTCCCGGGCAAATCTTCCGGATGAACCTGATTGACCAGACTGCGCAGGACATTCGGGAAGTCGTGGACATCAGTAAAACCCAGCATATTGCGGAGTTCCTGTGACCATATGAATGTGTGATCCAGGTTTGACAGCTCTTTATCTGCGACATCCATCTCCCACAGGCCGATGCCTATGGCATCGCTTGCAAGCCGGTATTTCAGGATGTCGTAGTCTTTGGCGCGAATCTGCTCCTTCGCTGCTGCGTATTTCTTTTCGAGCTCCGCGTAAGCTTTTTTTAAATCCTGATCCTGCATGTTCTGTCCTTCCACCTACTGCTGATGACCACTCAAGGAAAGGCCTGAATTCAATTTTTCAGAGGCAACCCGGATAACCTGGCAGTTACCATGGAGAAGCTGACGTATTAATCGTGCATCGCTGACTGAAAATGGCAGTTATGAAAAACATGTACTGTCCCCATACTGTAAGATAGCAGATCTGTGTATTAAATCAAGTCAAATCAGGCAGGATTTCTCAATTGAACATTTACCGGAGGTTAACTCGTGTTTTTTTGCGCGGATGCCAACAAATATGCCCTGATTTTGATCAGGTGCCGGATCAGCCTGGAGAAGCAGGGGTTTCAATCAGGGTTGCGGGTGAAGGGCTGTTCTGCCAGTTTCGCTTTTTCAGCGAAATCTGCCTGTTTTTAGCGGGGTATTTCTGCAGTCCCGGCAGCACCCCATCCCCCTCCCAATGCCAGGAAAAGACTGACCTGATATCGCGCAAGCTGCGCTTCGGACTCGGCCAGCCGGCTTTCAAATTCGGCCAGTGTACGATCTGCATCCAGCGTCGTCAGAAAATCCGAGCGCCCGAAACTGTACAGGCGATGTGCCTGGCTCGACGCCAGTGCACTCTGGTCGCGTGCCTCTCTCAACGCCATATTTCTGTCGAGCTCTCTCGCATACAGCACAAGTGCACTTTCTGTTTCTCTGAGCGCATTGAGTACGACACCATCAAAATCGGCAAGCGCTGCCTGCGCTGCAGCTTCAGCCTGGGCGATTCGTGCGCGTGCAGGCCCGGTTACCGGCAATACCCATGAAATCAAAGGTCCGATCCCCCATTGAAATGCATTGGCCGAGCCAAAGTTGGCCAGGGTTCCTGACTGACCTATGTTCAGACCCAGGCTGATGGATGGATACAGATCAGCAGTAGCAACCCCAATTCGGGCTGTTGCTCCTGCAAGAGCGCGCTCGGCCTGACGAATGTCCGGACGACGGCTTAAAAGGCCTGCACCATCGCCAACTGGAATAGGGCGGGACAGTTGCGGTATGGAGTGACACTGGATCGAACGCTCCGGTAGTGCGGTCGGCAGGTTACCTGTCAGGACAGCGAGTTGATGTATGGCAGTGCGCTGCTGGGCGATGAGGGGAGGAACTGCAGCTTTGAGCTGTTCGAGCTGCGCACGGGCCCGACTGACATCAAGCTGCGTGGCGCGCCCTCCCCGGTACAGGCGAACAGTTGTTGTAACCACGCTTTCCTGGAGAGAGACGGAACGGGTTGCAACATCAATCTGATGTCCGGTCGAACAGATGTCAAGCCAGGCACGTGTTGTATCAGCGACAACAGTAATACGCATCAGATCAAGAGCCGCCTGCATTGCTTCCATGTCGGCAGTTGCAGCCTCGATTACCCGTGCAATTCTGCCAAACATGTCGATCTGATACGATACGGAAAAACCGGCTCCATAAGTCCAGCTGTCGGTTTGACGGGGCGTACCGTGCGGGGTGGCATCCCGCCCGAAAGTGACATCTGCTCCAACACCGGAAATTGGGGCTGTCAACGAACGTGCTTCTGCCTGAATGGCCTGTGCCCGAAGCAGGTTTGCTGATGCAACCCGCAGATCAGTGTTGGCTTCCAGGGCCATCCCGACAAGCTCATTGAGCGCTTCCTGGTCGTAAAGACGCCACCAGTCCTGCGGCAGATCGTCTGTAACATAGACAGGCTCACTGGCCGAGACAAACTCCGAAGCGGCACCTTCCTGCCTGAAAACAGATTCTTCGGGTAAAACATAGTCTGGTCCGACAGCCGTACAGGCAGACAGTGTCAGTAAACCAGCCGGTATGATCAGCGCACGAAGCAGACGGAATACAGTCATTTTACCCACCTATCTTCTGGTTTGTGTCCCGGGAGCAGGGCCGGTTGCCGGGTTTTTTCTGTCGACTGCATGAATCGTGATCGTGGCAGTCTGACCGACAACAAGCCGGACCTGCTTTGGCTTTTCTTCAATGGCGATGCGAACCGGTATGCGCTGGACGAGTCTTACCCAGTTCAATGTCGGATTGATATTTTTAAGCAGGTTGGAGCCAACACTGCGTTCCCTGTCATAAATACCACCAGCAACACTTTGTACACGTCCTTTGAGATTTTCTGATTCGCCCATCAGGGAAATGGTCGCCGGATCACCCGGATGAATACTGGCGAGCTTGGTTTCTTCGAAATAGCCTTCCACGTACAGTGAGTCGGCATCAATCAGTGCTACAACCGGAGCACCGGCCTGGACGTATGTTCCTTCCTGGACATCCAGGTTTGTTACAAAGCCATTGACGGTTGATAGCAGTTTTGTCCGTTTCAGGTCCAGTTTTGCACTGTCGAGTTTGACGTTGGCAATCTGAAGGTCTGCTTCAGCCTGCTCCAGTTTTGCACGGCCCTGTTCGTGTGTCTCACTTGCAACCAGTCCCTTTAACTGACGGTTACGCCTGTTTTCGCGCCTTGCCTGCTCAAGATGCACTTTTGCGGCAAGCACTTCAGCCTTGGCCTGTCTCAGGAGCAGAGCAAAACGCTCCTGATCGATTTCAAGGAGCACATCCCCTTTTCTGACTTCCTGATTGTCATGGACATGCACTTTGACAACAGGGCCTGTTACATCTGGCGCAATGCGTACGACATCGGCTCTGACTCGTGCGTCGCGTGTCCATGGGGAGTATTCATACCAGAGAAAGAGCTGCCAGGCGATAAAGGAGGCCACTATGACGATAGTAGCGGTTATCACGAAACGAACGGCTTGTGGCCTTGAAAAATTGAAGCGCATATTAAAACCCACGCATAGTAAGAATAAGGAAAAAACACCCCATTACAATAATAAATACGGCAAAGTCAAACAGGGCGGGGTGCCAGACAAAGCGGTAAAACCCGAATCTCGCCAGTGTGTGACTGATGATGCGGGTGACACCAATTGCGCCCAGCAGCATGAGAATCCCCCAGGGGATATAGATTCCGTAGACATTGATTTCTCCGATCATTCCATTCCCCTTGATGAAATTGCCGCCCTGTAAAAAAGGGCATCGGGGAACATGTCTCTGCGTATGCCCGCCAGAGAGGATATGACCTCATTTTTATAGGTAGAGGAGGGCAGGTTGCATACCTGGTAGAGCAGACGGTCCAGATGCGTAATCAGTTCTCTGGAGTCAACGTCATCCTGTGAAAGTTTTCTGTTGAAATAAGCGGAAAAATGCCCCAGAAACGGATGCAGTGAAAGTCCATTCTCGGTGAGAAAACCCTGTCTTCGCAACAGATAGGCCATATTGACGTTTACTCTGATGTTTTCCAGAAGACTGCGTGTGGAGTCGGCTCCCCGGTCATCCAGTGTTGCAAGGCGCGGAGCGAGCAGAGTGACCTTGTCGGTCATGCGGACGGTTATTTCCCTGACGGACATTGGACTCGTTGCCTTTGCCGTACGCGCCATTTCAGCCCAGCCGGCACGGACGAGCCGTCTGACGGCCCTTTCGATATTGACTACCCTGAACAGATTGGTAAAAAAGACTGCTGCGCCAATTCCGAACAGCAGGGCAAACTGTCCGTTGACGTAGGAAACAAAATTGGGTGATCCAAAGTCGTAGAGCATAAGCATGGCGACAACGGACATGGTCCACACCAGAGCACGTGCGGCGGTTGCCGGATTGGCAAGGTATGCCCCCGAGACGAGAAAGAAGGGTGCAAGGACCAGAATGAGCATTTCAATGCTGTGAGTGCTTGGAACGATGACGAGAAGATACATTGCTGCGATGGGAACAGGATACAGCATGTACCGGAATGCGACCTTGACAAGTGGAGCGGGATTGTCCTGCGTTGCAAAAATCGCGCACATGATACAGGCAAACATGGGTGCATTGAATCCGTACTGCCAGTCTGTCACCATCCAGAAAACGGTTGTAGCCAGTGTTGCCACAAATATCCCCAGAGAAGCCGAAAGCGCGTGCGCCTTGTCCGTATGAAGTGCACGATTGGGTATGACCTCTTTGTCGGGATCATGGCGCAGTACGCCTTTTTTTACGCCGATTTCGATCTGGTTGCGGTACCGGAAAGCGTCTTCAAATGCGCTGATCAGCATGTTAAGTTCAAATGCAAAGTTGATTTTGAGCATGTCCTGCCAGCTGGCATGAATGTCAGTTTCGGGCGTCAGTCTGTCAATTTTGCTGCGCAGCTGTTTTGTTTTTCCCCGGGAGGAGCGACCGCTGCGACACCAGTCGGCTATTTCCAGGAGGAGGGCGCGCCATTCGGAGGACCATACGGCCGTTTGAGCTTCCCTCAGGGCGACCATCCTGTTTTCCATGCCGGATATGATGGGAACGAGTGTGGCCAGCCTGTCATGCAATGCCTGCACGTACTGGGTTGCCCAGCGGATGTTGTGGGTATCAAAGGGAAGATGGGTTGCCATCAGGCGTAATTCGGTGACATCCTGGGCCAGCTTGCGGTGCAGGTGTTCTTTTTCCTGTTTTGTTCCGAGCAGTACATTGATTGCCCAGAGCTGGGCGTCGCCAATAGCGGAGTCCATGCGGGCAAGGAGTGCCTTGCCTACGCTTTGCGGAAAAAACAGGCCATGTATGATGGATGAGCATACCAGGCCGAGAATGATCTCCTGGGTGCGCTCATTGACAGTATGAAAGGGTGTTGATGCGAGCAGCTGGGTCGTATCCTGCAGCATCGGCAGTCCGATGAGTGCGATGGTATAGCTCGACATCATGAAAATGTAGGAGCGTGGTGTTCTGTCGAGCAGGGATATGTACAGGCACACGGCGGACCAGAGTGCGAGAAAGACGACGTAGAGAATTCTGTAATTGACCAGAAGCGGGATGGTGAGTATGAGCAGCAGTCCGGACAGGATGGTTCCGATGGTTCTGTAGACGCCTTTGGAGCGTACGGCCCCGGCCAGTGGGGAGGCAATTACATAGCAGGTTGCGACTGCCCAGAAGGGATGTTTCAGACCGATTTTGAAGGAAATGTAGAGCGACAGCATCGATGACGCAAAACACTTCAGGGAAAACAGCCACTCCTGTGGCAATGGCAGGGCTGGGAGTTTAAGCCATATTGTTTTGCCAGCCAAAAGTCTCATAAAAAACTGCCTTAAATATAATGTTCAATCTGCTTTGATTCTGGTGGCTGAAGCTGATCCTTTTTTTTCTGGAAAAAGCGGGTGTCACAGTCTGATTATCGCATATTTTACACCAGGCTGAAAATCTCCGTATTCAGACCGGAAACCTGACAGCACCTGCAAGGAATCAAACATGAATGGAATCCGGGTAATCATTCTTTCAGGAGCGTTATGGTCCGGTCTCGCAGGCGCTGCAGGGAAGGTTTTCTCTGGTCGGGTTTTACATGGCTGTCTGTGGCGGCACATGGACCGGAGCCAGCCAGTCACTGTAAAACCCGTTGAGAGCGGTGCCAGCGACAAAAACACTCAGTCGTATCGCCTCATTTCCCACAGTTTCAGTGCATTTCGCTCAAGGTCTTCTCTGGCAAGCCGTGTCAGGCCCAGCTGTTCATCACTGAGGCCGACTTCCAGGTACCCTTTTTCAAGCCCCTGAAAGACACCATCGGCAAAGTCATCAACCGGAACGCCAAATGTGTGTTTGCCAGGTCCACCCAGATCGGTATCCACCGCAGGAGGAATAATCTCTATCACCCTGATGCCGGCCTCTTCCAGTTGCACTCTCATCCCGAAAGTAAATGAATGCAACGCTGCCTTGGTTGCACCATAAACGGGAACCCATCCTGCAGGCATGAATGCCAGACCTGAGGTCACGTTCATGATGACAGGTTTCGTCTGCTTCTGTAAGTGTGGAATAAAAAGTTTGGACAGATGAATGGGTGCTTCCAGGTTTATCGCTATTTCCTGTCTGTAATAATCCCAGTCCTGCTCTTTGTCCTGATTGACCAGGTTGATGCGCTGCTGGATTCCGGCATTGTTTACCAGAACGTTCAGGTTCGGAAATTCCTTCATGATCCAGTGATACAAAGCTGTTCTTTCCAGTTCATCAGCAACATCGCATTGCCTGATGTGCAGTTCAGGAAGCATTTCTTTGGCCTGCCTGAGTTTGTCTTCTCTGCGACCACAGATAATGACAGTGTTGTCTCTGTCCAGAAAACGCTTTGCAAGAGCCAGGCCGATCCCGACAGATCCACCGGTTATCAGTATGGTATTTCCCTTCAGATCCATGTCATCCTCACAAAAATTGCTGAAAAATACACGTGAAATTGTACCATTATTTGCTGATGCTCACGCATGTTTTGACGGATTTTGTATTCGTGAAATCAGTATTGCCCCGAAATATTTCAACCTGTGTTGCATCAGGGCGTGAACTGTTGACCGGTCCAAGTATGGATGGTTGAACGCGGGTGAGGTTGACAGGCTTGCATGGTCATCGCTTTTTGTCGGGAACGGGACTATTCCAGTTCCCGAAGCCGGTTCAGCGCTTCGTCAATTCTCTCAACAGGGTATACATTCATTCCTTCCAGTTTTTGCTTTGGCCTGTTGGCTTTGGGTATGATCGCCATCGAAAAACCCAGCTTCAGCGCCTCGCGCAGCCGTTCCTGGCCCCTCGGCGCAGGACGGATTTCTCCGGCAAGGCCAACTTCGCCAAAGACAACAAGACCTTTGGGCAAGGGCCTGTTTCGTAAAGACGAAAAAATGGCAAGCAAAACCGCCAGATCAGCTGCCGGCTCGGTAATGCGCACACCTCCAACCGCATTGATAAAGACATCCTGGTCATAGGCGGATATACCCGCATGCCGATGTAATACAGCGAGCAGCATGGCCAGGCGGTTGTGTTCCAGACCAACCGAAAGACGCCGTGCGTTGGGAAGCGGGGTTGAATCTACCAGCGCCTGGATCTCGACCAGAAGCGGACGCATGCCCTCCTGGGTGACCATGACACAGGAGCCGGGAACCTGTTTTTCGTGATGGGATAAAAACAGCGCAGACGGATTGGATACCCCTTTGAGTCCCGTCTCGGTCATGGCAAAAACACCGATTTCATTGACGGCACCAAAACGGTTTTTGAAAGCCCTGACCATCCTGAAGCTGGAATAGGCATCACCTTCGAAGTAAAGGACTGTGTCAACAATGTGCTCCAGTACCCGTGGTCCGGCCAGAGAACCCTCTTTTGTTACATGACCTACCAGAATAACGGTCGTATTTGTAGACTTTGCCATACGGGTAAGCTGTGCAGCGCACTCCCGTACCTGCGAAACCGAACCAGGTGCCGAAGTCAGCATTTCCGAATACAGGGTCTGAATGGAATCAATAACCGCAATTTCCGGCTTCAGTTGCGCGATGGTTCCAAGAATTTTTTCGAGCTGGATTTCAGCCTGTAACTGCAGATCGCGCGTCGGCAGAGAAAGCCGTCTGGCCCGAAGTGCAATCTGGGAGCCGGACTCTTCACCACTGACATAAAGTACCCTGTGAAGTCTTGCCAGACTGGCAAGTGCCTGCAGAAGCAGCGTGGACTTGCCAATCCCGGGATCTCCACCAATCAGAACGACACCACCAGGGACCAGACCACCACCGAGCACACGGTCAAATTCACTGATGCCGGTGATGATGCGATCTACATCCTGTGCTTCAATTTCCGAGAGATTCTGGACAGGGGAGGCCTCTGTCAGAGCGCGATGACGTCCGGCAGGGCGACTGGCGGTTTTTTCCACGATCGTTTCGGTCAGGGTATTCCACTGTCCGCAACCCGGACACTGTCCGGACCACTTGCCACTGATGCTGCCGCATTCAGCGCAGACAAACTGCGTTTTCGCTTTTGCCATCAGATTTCCACAATATGAGGGCGCAGGGAGAGGGCGCACATGAGTTCATAACCCACTGTGCCGGCAGCCTGGGCCACTTCTTCAATGGGAAGGCCATCTCCCCACAGAACAATCCTGCTCCCGTAATGGGCAGATGGCATCTCCGTCAGATCAATCGTAATCATATCCATTGAAACACGCCCGACCAGGCGTGTTCTGACGCCATCTACCAGAATGGGAGTTCCTTCGGGCGCACTGCGCGGATAACCATCGGCGTATCCACAGGCAACCACACCAATCCGCATGGGATGCGGCGCAATAAACCGGGAGCCATAACCTACGGCCTCTCCTTTTTCGATTTCAATGATCTGGATAAGCTGACTGGTCAGTGTCATGACAGGTTTGAGACCGAATTCCTCTGCGGTTCCTCCACCAGGCGTTCCTCCATACAACATGATGCCGGGCCGGATCCAATGGGATACCACATCCGGATGTAATAAAATCATGGCCGAATTGGAAATGTTTCGTGGTGCATCAATTCCTTCGACGGTTGCTTCAAACCGTCGCATCTGTTCCGCAACACCCAGAAGCGGGTGCGCATTCAGTTCGGCATTGGCCATATGCGTGAGCAGGGTGATCGACTGGACGGACGAAAGCGCACGCAGACGTTCATAAGCTGACAGATAGTCTTCCGGTTTGAATCCCAGACGGTTCATGCCCGTATTCATCTTGAGATGAATTCTCAGGCGCGGAGGCCCGGCCTTTGTTTCAAGAATGTCTATCTGCTCTTTCGTGTGCACGGTAAATTCAAGGTTGTAGTGTGCAATAACGGGGAGCTCATGTTCGCTGAAAAAGCCTTCAAGTAACATGATCGGTTTTCTGTACCCCAGATCACGCAAATGGATGGCAGCTTCAATTTCGGTCAATGCATAGCCATCAGCATCAATGAACGCACGTGCACAGCGCTCAAGCCCATGACCATAACCATTGGCTTTGACGACGGCCCAGATGTGCGCTGATGGTGCTCTGGATCGAACTGCTGAAAGATTGTGCTGCATGGCAGCAACATTGATATAGGCAACAAGTGGTCTGGACATGATCAAAAAAATATACTTTACCCGGAAAGGAGGCACCGGATTTTTACATCCGCGCTAAACAGCGTCCATTTTACCAAAGGGTAAAGAAATATGCTCCCAACGCACAACATAGATCAAAAAAACACACAAACAGCTGTGGACAGATGGTTAAAATACATGTCAGATCAGCCATGCAGCAAGTAAAAAGCGTCCTGTGTCTGTCAGTTTCCGTATTGCAGCGAAAGTGTGTCCGCTTGCCTGCCTGTACAGAAAAATCCGCAATTTTGCTCATGTCAAAAACCCGGCGCTCTGGTGCAGTTTAAAAACGCAAATAAAAGCCTCAAAAAATCAATATCTTGTATCAATGCGTATTTTTGTGGTATAAAATCGACAGTTTTTTTACATTTGAACGGAAAAAAATAACGTCAACGTGACACCCTGATTTTTATGAAACGTGGCTTTTATACCATCCTGGCAGCGCAGTTTTTTTCATCGCTTGCCGACAATGCCCTGCTTTTCGTAGCGATCTTCCTGCTTGCAGAAATACAGTCGCCTGAATGGATGACGCCGATGCTGCGGCTCGTATTTGTCATATCCTATGTAGGGCTTGCCGCCTTCGTTGGTGCGTTTTCTGATTCCTATCAGAAAGGGCATGTCATGTTCATGACCAACACCATCAAAATCTTTGGCTGCTGCCTGGTCTTTATTGGTGTTCATCCTCTTCTGGCCTATTCCATTGTCGGCTTCGGTGCAGCTGCCTATTCACCTGCAAAATACGGCATACTCACCGAACTGCTCCCGCCGGAAAAACTCGTCATAGCAAACGGCTGGATGGAAGGGCTGACGGTACTCTCCATCATTTCCGGGACGGTCATGGGTGGAGCCCTGATCAATCCGACCGTATCGGCATGGCTGTTGACCTATGTCTTTCCCTTTTACAGTTCAACATCGGTCGCCGCGCTGACGGTTGTTGTCATCATGTATGCGCTCGCGGCCATCTTCAATCTGAGAATACCCGATACCGGCGCACGGTATAAAAAACAGCCCAGGCACCCTGTCGAGCTTTTCAAGGGCTTTTATGTCAGCTTCAGAACCCTGTGGGCCGACAAGCTCGGGCAGATATCACTTGCGGTTACGACACTGTTCTGGGGAGCAGGCGCAACATTACAGTTTATTGTCCTGAAATGGGCAGCGGATGTCCTGGGCCTGACGCTTGACAAGGCAGCTTTTTTACAGGGCGTATTTGCCGTTGGCATCACCATCGGCTCCATCATGGCCGCCCGTTTTGTTCCGCTCAAACAGGCCCTCAACACCATGTGGCTCGCACTCGTCATGGGCGTTGTCGTGATCTGCCTGACACAGATCACCTCCATATGGCTGGCCTATCCGGTCCTCATCATCATCGGAGCACTGGCCGGATTCTTTATTGTTCCCATGAACGCACTGCTGCAGCATCGTGGTTACGTACTCCTTTCTGCCGGGCACTCGATTGCAGTCCAGAACTTCAACGAGAACCTGTCCATACTGTCCATGCTCACCATGTACAGCCTGCTTGTCTGGATGGATGTGAGCATACATGCCATCATCGTCATGTTCGGACTTTTTGTGACCGGAATCATGTTCTGTATCATACGCTGGCACGCGCACAACCAGAAAATCAAGGATTCGACCTACCTTATCGGAGAAGCAAAAAGGCACTGATAATCCGGTCAGTGCGTTCTTCGTGGTTGCCGTATGCGGGCGATTCAGGGCAGCTTCCGGTCCTGGAACCAGTTTTTGGTGATGATGCACCTGGCTGCGAGGATGCCACTTTGAACAGCGGATTCAAGCGTACCTGCGTAGGATGAACGGACATAATCTCCGGCAAAGACGAGCCCTGGTCTGTTACTTCGTGTCTCCGGTCTTTCAAGAGCAGGTCTGCAGACAAAGGTGGCATTGTGCACGGCGATGGTTTTTGACCACTGGGGGCGCTCCAGTTGCGGCATATTGAATGCCTTTGCAAGCTGGGTGCTGACCCTGGCTTCCAGAGTACTGCGGGAAATATCGGGCAGGGAAGACGACCTGCTGATGACGACTGCCAGTGTTCCGGCAAATTGCGCATCCAGCCAGCCCCGGTCAAAAACAAACTGGCCCCACTTTTCCCGTGACACATCTTCCCTGAGCGCAAAAAGCGCCCGCGACAGACGCACATCGGGTGCATAACCGAAATAGCAGGTGTGGATCGGTTCTGTCTCCAGTGCATCAAATGCGGTCATATCCATATGCCGGCCTAAAAGTCTGGATGCAACATCTGCTGTTGTTGCCACGACAACTGCCTCGAACAGTTCTCCTTCCACACGCCATTTTGTCGATTGGGGTCCGATGTTACGGATGGTTTTGCCAGAAAAAAAAACGCCCCCGTTTTTGCGTACGAATTCGATGGCCCTGTCCGGAAAAAGAGCGGACAGATCCATGCGTGGAACCAGCATGTCGGAGGCACTGCGTCGTGCTCCGATACTGTCACGAAGCATGTTCAGAAAAATCTGGGCTGAAGCTTCGTCTGGCAGTGTATTCATGGCGGAAACACAGAGAGGGTGCCACAACAGGTCATAGAGCTTTTTTGTCTGGCCAAAGCGTTCCAGCAACATGGTTACGCTGCAGTCGGTATTGAGCTTCCAGTCCATCCATCGTGCTGCAGTGAGAAATCGGGCCAGTGCCATTTTGTCGGCTCCGTCAAGCCCTGTTGCCTTGAGCAGTGCACTTATGAGATGAAACGGTGCGGGTAGTGCGGATGCAACAAAAGACATCGGGGCGGAGCCTTCCGGGTAGCATATCTGCAGGGGTACGCGTAAAAAGGCGCTGTGAGGGTCAAGGCCTGTTTTTTTGATCATTGACAGCGTGCTTTCGTAGGCACCCAGAAGGATGTGCTGCCCGTTATCGAGAAGCATTCCGTCAACGGTGAGTCTGCGTGCTCTGCCTCCGGCAGTGGTGTTTGCCTCGAACAGACTGACGTCAAACCCGGCGCTGACCAGTTCAA
>Ga0099364_10010495_pt1 | contig 12739 bp, 17 predicted proteins | sample TergutTh196P3_FD_73070 | JGI IMG/M metagenome (GOLD analysis project Ga0099364, IMG submission 73070) | Microcerotermes parvus P3 segment gut microbial communities from Pointe-Noire, Republic of the Congo - Th196 P3 | ecosystem: Host-associated > Arthropoda: Insects > Digestive system > Gut ... | reverse complement strand
TACTTCAATTTGGAAAAACCATTCACACCTATTTTCCCGATTATCAAGCTGTCGAACAACTTATTACAGAAAAAGGACCTTTTAGTTTTTTTGGCTCAACCGAAGAGAGGAAAGAGTGTTGCAGAATAAGAAAAGATGTTCCTCTTGAACGCGCCTTGGAAGGAATGCAAGTGTGGATTTCGGGAATCAGAGCAGAACAGTCTGAGGAAAGACGTCAAATGCAACAACTTGAATATGACGAGCATAGAAAGCTATACAAGTACTATCCGTTATTCAATTGGACATATCAGGAAGTCAGACAATATGTTAAAGAAAAGTATATTCCCTATAACGCGCTGCATGACAAGAGGTATACAAGTATAGGCTGCCAGCCGTGTACAAGGGCTATCGAGCCCGGCGAAAATTTCCTTGCAGGAAGATGGTGGTGGGAAAATGAGGGTTGCAAAGATTGCTGACAGCTTTCTTTCAATTTGCCGCTGTCGGTGTCAAAAGGTTTTTGGGCAAATTGCGTTTCTATGGGCGTTCACCCTCACCTAAAATCCGCTCGCGCAAACTTTTTCAGTTTTCAGCTTCACTGGGCAGAAGCCAGTTCCTGTAATTCGCAAGTATTTCGGATAGCGGTTTGCCATAAATCTTTATAAACCCTTGCAGCACATCTATATTGTAAATGCTGTATTTATACAACTCTTTGAATCTATTAAGTCCGTAGATGTCAATCAGATAATTTGTGAATATACCCGAAATAAGATAATATTTTTCGCCCTGATAAAAAGAAGTCTTACCGCAAATAACCTCAGTAAGGTCTTCATCTGCAAACTCTCTCGCCTTTTCCAATCCTCTCTTTTTCTCCGCGTCTTTTTGCGTATATTCATACCATTTCTGGATACCTTCGGCAAAAAATGTGGTAGCAGCTTCGTTATTTACCTGGTCAACAAATGCTCTAACTGTTTTGTACATAATAACATATTTTTAATGTTTAAATTCGTTTTGATTAATTGACTGTTTATTTACTGTATCAATTTCCGACAAACAAAAAGGCGGACTTACAAATCCGCATCAGAGGTTGTAGGAAATTACCCGATATAACAAATAAGCAAACCCGCATCTCTGCGGCATTTATACTTATTCCCGTTATATCTTTGAAACTTCCTACATTTCTGATACAAGAATTGTATATAGCCCAACGCTACTTTGTTATGTTTTAATCTCTTTTCTCTATTCCATTCAATACTGTTTTTAATTCGATGTAAAAATAGAAATCTTTTATAAAAAAAATATGGAAATGGCAAAAAAAATTTATTTTTGTGGTGTTTTATGTTCATAAGATTGTTTTATGAAACGAAAAATTCACAATAGCGTGGTTGTTATCACGGGGGCTTCTTCCGGAATTGGGTTGGCTTGCGCTAATGTTTTTTACAATGAAGGCGCTAAATTGGTATTATCCGCTCGTTCTGAGGGCATTATAAAAGATTTGGCTGACAGGTTCAACGTTAAGGGCGAAATACGCGCTATTGCCGTCAAAACCGATGTGACTGTTGAAAGCGACTGCAAACGTCTAATTGAAAAGGCTGTAGAAGCATTCGGAAAAATTGATATTCTGATAAATAACGCCGGCGTTTCGATGCGCGCCAACTTTTTAGATGTTGAATTGGACGTTTTGCGAAAATTGATGGACGTTAATTTCTGGGGAACAGTTTATTGCACAAAATATGCCTATCCACATATCATAGCCGGACGGGGTTCTATTGTCGGTATTTCATCGGTAGCCGGAATTCACGGACTGCCTTGCCGCGCGGGATATTCAGCGTCAAAATATGCAGTACAGGGATTTTTAAACGCCATCAGGATAGAAACAATGAAAAAAGGCATTCAGGTGATGGTTGTAATCCCCGGATTTGTTTCGACCAACATTCGTAAAACGGCGTTTGTTGCCGATGGCTCGGCACAGGGCGAAAGTCCGCGAGACGAAAGCAAAATGATGCTTCCCGAAGAGCTGGCAAGGCGCATAGTAAACGGCATTAAGAAAAACAAACGTCAATTTGCCACCTCCTACGAAGGGAGATTTATGAATATTGCCTCTCTTTTATTTCCCAAACTGACCGACAAAATATGTTATTCTCAATTGAAACGAGAGCCAAATTCTTCACTGGATTAAAAATTTTCCGTTACAAAAACTCATATTATGCTTACAAACGAAACACAACTGAGAGTTCAATATTACGAAACCGACCAGATGGGCGTGGTGCATCACTCCAACTACATTCGCTATTTTGAAACGGGACGCACGGAACTGATGCGGCGCATAGGCTTGTCGTATAAAGATTTGGAAGACTCGGGAACGGCAATGCCCATTACCAACATCGAGGTGCGGTATTTCTATCCTGCTCATTACGATGAAGTTATTTGCATTAAAAGTTGCATAAAGGAGATGCCCAAAGCCCGCATCACTTTTCATTATGAGATATACAACGAACAGGAAAAGTTATTGGCATCGGGCAGCGCTACTCTTGCGTTTGTCAACAAAGAGACGGGACGTCCGCAACGCGCTCCTGAAAAAATGACACAGATACTTGCGGAGTATTTTATTAATTGATTTATTTTCCTATTTTTGTCGTTAGATTTTAAACGAAATTAAAATGATTTTTTCATTGGCGGCAGAGATTAAAAAGGTTGTAAGTCGGCAGTCGCCGGACGCAAAGGTTATACTTTACGGATCGCGGGCGCGCGGCGATGCAAAGCCCGATTCGGACTGGGATATTTTGATTTTGGTGGACAAGGAACGTATAACTGCGCAAGATTTTGAGAAAATTAATTACCCTGTTTTTGAGATTGGATTTAGAACCGACCAGTACATCAGTCCCAAACTTTATACGTTCAAAGAATGGGAGGCGCGTAAAATTACGTCATTTTACAAAAATGTTGAACGCGAAGGAATTGTATTATGAGATTAAATTCTGAAGAACGAAACACGATAGTTGCTTATCGAATTGAAAAATCGAAAAATACATTGGCGGAAGCAGAAGGAATTGCCAAACAAGGCTATTGGAATGCCGTTGCCAATCGATTATATTATGCGGCTTATTATATGGCGACCGCGCTTTTGATTCAAAACGGTTATTCGGCTCAATCTCATTCCGGCGTAATTCGCCTATTTTCAATGAATTTCGTTAAAACGCAAAAAATATCTAATGAGAACGGTAAAATATTCTCACAACTTTTCGAACTTCGTTTAACAGGCGACTATGACGATTTGTACAATCTTGATGAAGAGCGAGTTAAACCATTTGTTGAACTGACCGCAAAATTCATAAAAGAAGTTGAAAAACTGACTAATAACGTGTAACCCTTTCTGTTCCCGCATCAACCCTGACAGCAGCTTCGCAGTCTGTTATGTCGTTGAATATCAGGCAATTTTCTCAACTCCAATTCCGGGACGATTATTCAAAACAAGTTTGCCTTCGTTTACTTTTACGCCGTCAAAAACATCATTTGAAATAAGAAGATTTCCGTCAAGGTCAGCCCAGTCAACCAACGGCGAAAGTTGCGTTGCGGCGCTTATGGCGCACGATGTTTCCGTCATGCAGCCAAACATAACTTTCATATCCAAAGCCCTTGCCGTATTTATCATTTTAAGCGCCGACCTCATTCCTCCGCATTTCATCAGTTTGATATTGATGCCGTTATAAGCGCCGTAAACAGATTTAATATCGCTTACGGTTTGCACAGACTCATCGGCAATTATGGGTATCGGACTGTTTTGCGTGAGCCATGCGTTGTCGTCAATCAATTCTTTTGGAAAAGGCTGCTCAACAAACACAACATTGCGCTCTTTAAGCCAGTGCATCATATCGAGAGCCATATTTTTATCTCTCCACCCCTGATTAACGTCTGCGCACAGCGGAACATCGGTAACGCTCCGAATAGTGTCAATCATCTCTTTGTCGTTGTCGGCACCGAGTTTTACTTTAAGAATCTTGAACTCAGAGGCTTCTCTTGTTTTAAGCCTCACCACATCAGGTTCGTCAATACCGATTGTATATGATGTATTGGGTGTTTTATCGGGATTAAGTCCCCAAATCCTGTACCATGGCTGATTAATAATTTTTCCGACAAGGTCATGAAGCGCAATATCAACCGAAGCCTTTGCGGCATAGTTGCCCGGCGCGATATTCTCCACATAATCAAGTATTTCTTCCATCAGAAACGGGTCGTGAAACCCCGACAAATCTACCTTTTGCAGAAAATTTGTTACCGTTTCATGACTTTCGCCAAGATATGGAGGCATCGAAGCCTCTCCATAACCGGTTATTCCGTCAAACTCAATTTCCGTGAGCATCACCGGCGTTGACCTGCGCGAACTCCCTGCAACCGTAAAAACGTGTCTCAATTCAACTTCATATGGTTTAAATCTTAGTATCATATTTTTCGGTATAGATTATAAGTTAATAACGATAAGGTAAACAGTATTATATGTATTGTTACTTCAAGTTTCAGATGACAATATTAATTAAGTTAATTTTAGCACTAAAGTAGTATTTTTCACTGAATGAAATAGCATAAATATTTATTTTATTATTTTTGTAAAAAATGATTTCATGTTTCAGATAAAAAAATACAGAAAAGAGTTGACAGATTTGTGTAACAGCAATTCGGTTGTAAATAAGCTGTATTTTTTCGGCTCGGCATTGTCGCCTGATTTTGACGAAAATATGAGCGACATAGATGTTTTGGTAGAAGTTGCCGATTTATCCCCCGAAGAACGCGGCGAGCGTTTAATTGCCCTGTGGGATAATCTTGAATTGTTGTTTAATCGAAAAATAGATTTGCTAACGGAAAACTCCTTACGAAATCCTTATTTCAAAAGGGAAGTGGAACAAACCAAAAAATTAATTTATGACAGACAAAACTATAAAATATTTATCTGACATTCAATATGCTATTTCTTTGATAGATAGTTTTTTAGGAAATATTGACAATTTTTCTAAATATCAATCTGACACAAAAACCCAAAGCGCAGTTGAAAGGCAGTTGGGAATTATCGGCGAAGCTGTTAATAAATTTCGGCAAGAAGAGAATGTTGTGATTTTGAGCAATGCGCAGCAAATGATCAATTTTCGCAATCGTATTATTCATTCATACGATAATATTGACGTTTCTATTGTATGGGCAATACTCAAAAATCATTTGCCTGTTTTGAAGAAAGAAGTTGATGATATATTGATGCAATTATGCCACAAATAGATAAAAACACGATTGAGTTTCTTAGGCAGTTGTCAAACAACAACAATAAGGAGTGGTTTGACAATAACCGGTCGCAGTATGTAGCTGCCAAAAATAATCTTGAAGCATTTGTACAGGAGCTTATACAGGGGATTGTTGAGTTTGAGCCTGTATTAAAAGGACTTGAAGCAAAAAGTTGTATCTACCGTATAAACAGAGATATACGGTTTTCAAACGACAAAACACCATATAAAACCAACCTTGGAGCTTTAATAATGAAAGGCGGTCGAAAGAACTTCTTTAGATACTCCGGGTATTATCTTCATATTGAGCCGGATAATTGTTTTTTATCGGGAGGCGCATATATGCCGCCGTCTGATTGGCTATTTGCGATAAGGGAAAAAATAAGCGAGCAGCCCGACAGATTTTTAAAAATTATCAACAACGCTGAATTTAAAAAACAGTTTGGAGAGATTAAAGGCGAAAAGTTGAAAAAAGCCCCCAAAGGTTTTGACCCTGCCCACAAGCAGATAGAATTACTTAAACATAAAAGTTATTATGTTTTTAAGCAAGTGGCAGATACACAAATTTCTGAATCTGATTATCTAAAGTATGCCTTGAGTGTTTTTCGGACTCTAAAACCGCTTCATGATTTTTTGGATATAGAGTAATTATTATTAAGAGGTTGTTTAAATTTTAAAATATGCGTATATTTGGGCGTTAGCGGTAATGCGGGACAGTGCAGTGGGATACCGACAGAAAAAGATAGAAAAAGATGTCGCATTTTTACAATTTTTATAAGAGAATGAGTTGTAATTTTGCAGTTCATTTGTTAGACATTAAAAAGAAAGAAAATGAACAAATTAATTGCTTGGGTAGAAATACCTTCCGCCGACTTTGAACGAGCGGTAAAGTTTTACAATTCGGTGTTCAAAATGGAATTAACCGTGATTGATTGTGGCGAAAACGACGAAAAAATGGCTTGTTTCCCAACGGGAGAAGGTGCAGTTATTCATTCGCCACACGCCAAACCGTCTGAAAATGGCGTGATAGTTAGTTTTAGTGTTCCCGACAGTATCGAAGCAACAGTTTCGCGAATGGAACAAAGTAATGGTAAAGTCATTATTCCGAAAACGAAAATCGAAGCGGAAGACAAAGGTTATTTTGCCTTGTGCTTGGATTGCGAGGGTAACAAAATCGGACTTTACGAGTAATCAACTTCGGGGCTGTGGAATTGTCCACAGCCCTTTTATTCACTTTTGCTTATGCCTGTTCACTTCGCAACACCGTCACAAACATTAACACCCTATATCAAGCGGTATTGGGCGATTGAAAATGTTTTGGATAAAGGCGAAGTTTGTGTACAGCGGATTACTCCGACAGGTCTAACCGAATTAATATTGTATTTTACCCCACGACCAAAAATTTTGACCGATAAAAAAGATTTATCTGACAATGTTGCGTTATACGGACACCAAAACAGTTTCTACGATATGGAATTAACAGGGGAATTGTCCGTTTTTTCCATTGTTTTTCAACCGCAAGGCTTAATGCAGTTTTTTAAATTTCCATTATATGAGATTTGTAATCAGAATATTCCATTACAATATATCAGCGGACAAGCAGGACGAGATTTGGAAGAAAAAATGAGTGAAGCAACCTCTTTCTATCAAAGAGTGAACATTGCTGAAACTTATCTGTTGGATTTATTGAAAACCGATTTTGATTATTTTGAGTTCCGAAGAATAAATCGTGTTGTAGAATTGATAAAGAGAACTTACGGAAATATCAATGTCAATCAAATGGCTTCGGAGGCTTGTCTGTGTCGAAAGCAATTTGAGAGAGTTTTTGCCAAACATATCGGAATTAGCCCAAAACAGTATCTGAAAATTATTCGTTTCCAATTTGCCATATTTCAAAAACAACAAAATACCAATATGAATTTAGAGTATTTATCATATAAAAGCGGATATTTCGACCAATCGCATTTTATCAATGATTTCAAATTGTTGAGTGGCTTGACACCGAAACAATATTTTGCCGAAAATGAGGTTTGTTCAGATTTTTTTGAATAACTTTGTACCTGATGAAAAAGAGAAAAGAATGAATTAAATGCACTACTGCTAACTGGCGGTTTGGCGCAACGGCGGCAACCCACCAAAAAATAAATTTTAAACAACCTCTAATATTGCATTGTGTAATTTAAAAGAATTATTGTGATGAACAGAATAGCAGTATTTTTCTTGTTTTTAATATTTTCAGTAAATAGTTTTTCGCAAAACAAACTGAGTCAATCAAAAAATGAGTTGAATAGCGGCTCGCGTTCAGGCAGTGAATCTGTTAGAAGTTCAAGTTCATATAGCAGTAGCTCATCTTCTTACAGGAATGACAGTTTTTGGGCAGATATTTTTGTGGACTTTTTTGCGCAAGGGCTATTATGGCTAACAGTCGGTAACCATTCCGGCGAAGAACATTTATCCAATTTTTATACTCCTTATCCATATTTTAATGGGTATTCGGGAAATTATTCGCAGCCGGAATATGACAGAAAAAGTCCTGTACGTTTCACAATTGAAAATAATATTTATGACCCCTTCATGCACAAAACGTTTGCAAACAGGCTAAAAGGCAGAGTAAATTTCCGCCATTTCGGGTTTCAGAGCGATTGGCTTCAAATGCACGAAGAGTTTCCAAAAACAAAGTTAGCGATGGTTAATCTTAGTTTTTGTTATGACAGATTACGATTTCAACGATTTAACTGGGGCTGGAATATGGGCGCTAATTTTATAGGTTCAGGCGTTAACAGTTTCGGTTTTTCGATAGGAACAACTGCTGAAGCATTTCTGTTTAAGCGAGCCGCTCTGTATGCTTCTCTTAAGGGCGGACGGGTTAATAAGCAGCCTGTTAATCAATTTGAAATCAGAGCAAAACGTTATATCAGCAAATTTTTTATTTCAGCAGGTTACGAGACATTAAAAATAGCGACTCCCCGTTATCATTACATAACAGCAGGCGCAGGCGTATGTTTGTAATGTTATAATTTTTGTTATACCAAAGCAGTAAGCCTCATTCTATCACCTTTTCACTCCCTTCACATTCATCTGCAAACTGTACAAATATTGCTGGGCGGTAATGAAAAGCGTTTTTCCGTTTTTCCCGCCAAAGCAAACATTTGAGGGACGACCGGCTTCCGGGGTTATTGTTTCTATTTGCTCGCCCTTTGAATTGAATACGTGAACGGCGCCGCGCATCGTGAGATAGATATTTCCCCTGTTGTCGATGGTCATTCCGTCTGAGCCCATCTCGCAGAACAGCCTTTTGTTGGCAAGTGATCCGTCCGACTGAATGTCGTACACGTATGTTTTGTTGTCGCGTATATCGGCTACATACAGGTTTTTGCCATCGGGCGTACCAATGATTCCGTTCGGTTGTACCAACTCGGTATCCACCGTCACGAGGGTTCTGCGGTCGGGTTTCAGCCAGAATACATATTGACCTTCCTGCTGCATTTCGGGGTCGCGCGTCCAATAGTTGCGCCTGTAGAGCGGATCGGTAAAATAGATGCCGCCGTTTCTGGGGTGCATCCACACATCGTTGGGTCCGTTCAATTTTTTGCCGTTGTAATCAGCCACCAACACCGTATGGCTTCCGTCCATACCTACGCTCCAAAGTTCGTTGTCCATGTCGGAGCATGTGAGCAGGCGCCAATCTTTGTCGAAATACATGCCGTTGGCGCGTCCAAAACTGCCAAACTCTGATAAAACGCCGTCAACCGACCACATATATACTTTGTCGTTGGGCTGATCGGTAAAATAGACATTGCCTTTTTTATCGGCTATAGGTCCTTCAGTGAAGCTAAATCCGTCTGCCAATCTTTCGAGTTGAGCGCCGGAAGCAATGATACTTTTGCTCTTTTGAGCATTTGCAACAAAAGGTGTTGCAACAAATAATAAACTAACAATAATGGTTGTTTTCATTGGGTTATGATTTTTAAGGTTTAAAACATTTATTCATTCGCAAATTTAAACATTTTTTCTGATTATTTAATAACTCACTTGCATTTACAACTTCAAAAATACAAAATATTTAATAATAAACACTATAAATGCGAACTTTAAACATTTTACTCTTGCCGACTTGCTCGCGTAAACTCTTCAAACGTATTATCATCATAAAACCACACAATTTTTGAAACACTTTTTTGCTCATAATTTTTTTCAGTTGCCTCCGGCGTTTGTGGTTTTGCAACAGTTTGGTGAGTTGTAACATCTATGTTATCAACTTGTTTAAACATGTTATCTCTATGGTCGCTAAAAGTGTTGTATTCATCAAAAAGCGAAGGGTTTTGTTTTATATTATACATTTCGCCCTTGCCGAACAGCAGCCAGTCGGTTGACAGGTAGTTATACCGTTCAAGCATCTTGATTACAAAATCGAGGCTTGGATTATTCCTTCCCGATATTATATGTGATATTCCCGATGGCTGGACGCCTATCTCATCAGCAAACTGTGCCGAACTCTTATTTTCTTCTTTTAAAAATTGAAGTATCCGTTCTTTCATAAATAAAATATTGATTTTACAAATGTAAAAAATTAATTAATTACAAATGTAATATTGAATAGTTTACAAGTGTAAATACAGGAAGTTATAGCTATATTTGATAATTATGTCATTTTATAATATTGCTGATAATCAATATGTTTATATTATCTTATGATATTCCGTATCTAAAGCATTAGATAATATTAGATATATAAACTGCTGGTAATTAGTTGTTTTAATTATTTTACTAATAAAATTTATGCTATTATTCTGCTATTTTGTTGAATTAATCACATTAATTCTTTATATGATTAAGTATATATTACTGATAAATAGAATATTAGGTATTATAATTAAATATTCGAATAATGTTTTTACAAATGTAACTAAAAGATGTAATAATTTGAGATGATTGATGTAATTTAATTGGCTTTACAAATGTAAATACACTAAATTTTGCTATTTCTTTACTCTATTTTCAATTTATCGAAGATAATGTTTCTGAAACACGTGTGCCCTCCCCCATGTCGATACTTTTTTGTAAATTTGCAATGAAGACTTTTAAATATGATTAACCACGATGCAACTATTTGCGCCGTAGCCACCGGAACAGGCGGCGCAATTTCGATAATAAGAGTGAGCGGCAAAGAGTGTCTTGACACTGTTTCCAAGATATTTTTTCCTTTAGATAAAAGCCGTAGTATTCTAAACAGCAAAGGTTTTACTGTCGTTTTTGGCGAGATACGCGATAACGGCAAATTGATAGACGAAGCGTTGTTAAGCATTTTCATTGCTCCAAATTCATACACAGGCGAAAATAGCGTTGAAATTGCGTGTCATGCTTCGCCGTACATTGTAAACAAAATTCTTGAAGCGCTTATTAATGAGGGTGTATCACATGCAACGCCCGGCGAATTTACCCAAAGGGCTTTTTTAAACGGCAAAATTGATTTGTCGCAGGCTGAAGCGGTTGCCGACCTTATTGCTTCGGCTTCGGAAATGTCTCATAAGGTGGCGATAAACCAGATGAAAGGCGGGTTTTCGGCAGAGATACAAAAGTTGCGCTCGGAGTTGTTGAATTTCACCTCGTTGATTGAGTTAGAGCTTGATTTTAGTGAAGAAGATGTTGAATTTGCCGACCGCAACGAGTTGATGAACACGGTTATTCGGGTTAAAAAGACAGCAGACAGACTTTCGGAATCGTTCAGTTTAGGCAACGCATTGCGCAACGGAGTTCCTGTTGTGATAGCCGGAAAACCAAACTCGGGCAAATCAACCCTTCTAAACGCCCTGTTGATGGAAGAGAAAGCAATTGTGTCGGAAATACCCGGAACAACACGGGACGTTATTGAAGATACGATTGTTATTCAAGGAGTTGTATTCCGATTTATAGATACGGCGGGGTTGCGCGAAACAACCGACATAATTGAATCGCTGGGAATTAAAAAAACGCTCGAAAAGGTTTCTAAGGCAAGCGTTGTAATTTTATTAGATGAGATTGGCGAAAATGCCGCAGCAATTAACGAAAGAATCAGCTACATAAGCGGCATAATTGAAAACACAGGCGCAGAGCTTATTACGTTGATAAACAAATGCGACCTTGCAACCGCCGAAACCACTGACAATTTGAGCAAAGAGATAAAAACGCCCCGCACGTCAGAACTTATGTTTATATCGGCTAAACAAAAAACAGGACTTGACGAGCTAAAAAACAGATTGGCAGATATGATAAACAATAAGTTTAGGTCTGACAGCATTATTATAACGAACACAAGACATTACGAAGCGTTAAAAAAAATATCGTCAAGTTTGGAAAGGGTAATACAGGGAGTTGAACAAGACATTACGAGCGACCTTATTGCAATAGACATACGGCAAGCCATACACTACCTTGGCGAAATAACAGGCGAAATAACAACCGATGAAGTTCTTGGCAATATTTTTGCTAATTTTTGCATCGGGAAGTAATCTGCAATAAATAAAAACATAACAAATACTAATAACCGTTGTAATTGACAGTATTACAGCGGTTTTTTATTTCATCAAATTTATTGTTGTTTTGTTTTATTATCGGTTTATTTGCTATTTCTTTGTACCATATATTTGTACCGCATGAATAAGAGTTATATTATCACTAAAAAAATAATGAAGCAATATGAAAAATGTAATTAAAATTTTGCTGTTATTTATTCTTTGTTCAGCACACACCTGCCGCCCTATCCCGGAAGAGAATGAAAACTGTCATCTCACAATTTATTTTTCAAATAATTCCGAAAAAAATTTGCGGGTCACAGAAGTGTTTGTTCACCAAATTTTTTTCCCTGACCCTTTTGATACAAAAACACTTTCTTCCACTGCTGAACTTCAAAAGTATAAAATTAACAGCAGTGAACAAAACAATCGTGATGCAATGTATTCTAATTTAAGGTGCTATGAAGATATATTTAAAAGGGATACATATTCAGATGAAGTTTATGTCTATATTTTTGATGCGGAGTTAATAGAAAACACACCATGGGAGGTTGTAACGCGGGATTACTTGGTTTTGAAGCGTTACGATTTGACATTAAGTGATTTGCAACGGTTAGATTGGAGAGTAACCTATCCGCCAACAGAAGCAATGAAGGATATTAAACAATATCCGCCGTATGGTTAATGATTAATCATTAACCATTATTAACAACTAACCACAGCTCACGCACCGTCAGTCACATTTGCAACTGCCGTAAACTGCAAAGATATAAAAAATAATTGAGAATTGTAATTGATTTTGTATCTTTGCAGGGTTGAATTTTGAATAAAATAACAGTTTATGGCAACCTTAATTTTGAATTACGATGATAGTAATACTCTTATAAAAAGTATTCTACATTCTGCTATTTTGGCTGGCGCGACAGAAGTGGCTACTCAAAAAATGTCGCCGCTTGATATGGCGTTGGAAGATGTCCGTTTAGGAAGAGTTTCAACTGTTTGCAC
>Ga0099364_10010494_pt1 | contig 12739 bp, 10 predicted proteins | sample TergutTh196P3_FD_73070 | JGI IMG/M metagenome (GOLD analysis project Ga0099364, IMG submission 73070) | Microcerotermes parvus P3 segment gut microbial communities from Pointe-Noire, Republic of the Congo - Th196 P3 | ecosystem: Host-associated > Arthropoda: Insects > Digestive system > Gut ... | reverse complement strand
AGGCAGATTTATGACAGCGGAGAACATTTAAAGTTTTATATGCTAATAAAGTTGCATTGGACATTCCGGCTTGTCGTGCGGCTGTTGAATGGCAATTAGACTTAAATATCATACGTAGATACGCTACAGTGTTGATGTTGCAGCACGAAGCAGCGAAGGCGCCTGGCGCACTCTACTGCATCGTAAAGTCAGAACTCAGAGCGTTCTTTTCTTTCCTTGCGTTTTGTTAAACGACGCTGTCGGTGATAGATGAATGGACAAGTAACGACCACTGGTGGAGTGAACATCTATGAACTACACGGATTATAGAAAGACCAGTACCTAACATTTAGAAGTAAAAGTGCCTTCCAGAAATTAGTTTTTCGGTGCTGGATTTCCGTCATCATTTGCATTTTCATCACTTATCCTACCGAAACCTCACTCAGTTTATCACCCTTTCCACTACTGATAATAACCTCAACATATTTTAATGTTACCTCCCTATATCAGACTTATGCATGAACCAATTAGCTCTTGAAATTTTGAAGTCAAAGCAGATACGAAAAGACACATTTTCATTACTTGAATTAATCTTATCCTGGTGGCGTTTTTATTCCTATCTGGACGAATAAAAGGCATTTCGATGGTTACGGCACAATGTGTACTATTTTTAAATCCCTTCTGACAAAGAATTAAAAAGAAATTAAGGTGGTATTGATGGTTTCTGCTGTTTTTCATCGTTTATTGTAGAGAACAACCGATCCCAGTGGTCACGCGGTCTAAGGCGTGGGTCTGCGGCAGCTCATTAGCTGGGATTATGGATTTTAAACCTGCCGTGGGCATAAAGGTCTGTCTGTTGTGAGTGTTGTGTTTTGTCAGGTAGAGAGGTCTCTGGCCCGGGCTGATCGCTCATCCAGAGGAGTCCTAGAGAGTGTGGTGTGTCTGAGTGTGATCGTGAATATATAAATATAAATAAATAAATATATATATATATATGTGTGTGTGTGTGTATGTGTGTGTGTGTGTGTGGACTGACACACCATGTGTGAGCTTAACCACACGGAAGTCTGTGCGCAACTGGTTCATGGACATAAAAATCATGTACACGTAGTGTAGAATATCATATGCCATACGTTTAGACTTGGACACACAGAAGTTTGTAACTTTTGACTGCAAATCTTCTATTGAGTGATGACAAGAGCTTGCTGCTCTCACAAGTACTTTTACTGCTTCACACCATGTTCATCTTAATTACCATTTTCTTTAATTACACCATTTTTATCCTGTACAAAAAATGTCTTTTAACCTTTATCGTACGGACCTTTATTTCAGTCTTTGTGCTCCGGGTACGAAATTTTCTCTGCAACAGCCCTTTAAATTGTTGCACGTGTTTGACAATAAATGTTTATATATTATGAACTAAAGATAATGAAATAATCTGCATTGTACTGGGAATAAATCAGAGATACTTCAGTTAAAAAAAAAATTCAGTAGAAATATTCAGTGCCCAAATGCAGGAAGTTAATTTAAAAAAAATTTTATAATTTTCAGTTTATTTTACTTACGTTTCTTTTTCACGCCCCAAGTTTGCATAGGAAATTCCAGCTTCAGGATTTGTGCCTTGGCGTGGTGGTGTCACAAACATAATCTTACTTCACACACACATCATACTTCCTGGTCACTCCACTGACAACTTTTCTCTTCACCCACTCGCTATTCACACACGCCACATGTCACGAACCGAGAAAGACCAACATTTGTTGAGTGATGTTCCAGTGTACAAACTTTCATTATCATTTCCAGTATGTTTTTCATGATGGGGACTCGATAATCTCTACATGATATTTCCTTACTCCATCAAGAAAAGAGTAATCACAGATTGCTGACTGAGAAACGAATATTCAGTCCTGCTTATTATTACGAAGCTGGAACAAGTGGTAACGCATTGAAATGCCATTTTATTTCAGCTGGTTTATGGCCTGACTATTTACAGACCAGTCTGTTTATTTCTATATATCAAACTGCAGTTGGAATTATAAGCCCATTGAAGTTTGCCATGGAGGCTTCTCACTTTCAAAGTAAGTTATGGGAAAATCATGACCTCACAGTGCCGCTAGTAATTACATATATTTGTTTGTGTGGGTGAATTTATGCATCCTGTTTTATCTTATTTTTCAAACCCTCTTTCTGTAATGGACCAGAAACCAAACTGAAATGTAAGACTGGCTTTAAGGAACCTATATAATATTTGCATTTTATCATATACAGAGTTGGTGCTTAGTCCCTTTTAGTATTAATATATCCTGCTACCATAGACATAAAGTGTGTCTGTGTTTTGGCTAAAGGGATCACAAACAGTCTAATATATCAGTTTCTAAATAACTAGTTCTTTTGGGGGTGGGGGGTAAAGAGTGGGGTACACAGCAAGAAAATTCTTATACAAAGCACGCCATCACAAATAGACTTCCTGTAACAGCAACGCTTGGCAGAGTGAATGAGGCTTCACATTAGAATGTGTTGACCAAGTGCTGGGATGAAAGAACTATGTAGCAAGTCTAAATGTTTCTTCAGAAGGAAATGAAAGGGGTCAGTTGCTTAGCATAAAAACAAACATAAAAGATTTCAAAGATTACAGGGAGGCTAGAAAGTGCTATTCATGAAGTGCATATGTACATAATTGGGTAAAGTGGCCGGAGCGTGAATCTGACCACAAACCATCATATATTGTGGAGATAACAAGTGGGGCTGTAATTCTAAGCCTCTACATGAGTGTATGGAGCATTTAAATGGCTGCAGTGCACTTATATGGTGCGTTTGGAAGATGCCAATTTAAAAGGATTCAATGCATTAGGCGGATAAAGATTAAACCTCTTTGAACAGTAATTCCATGGTGCAGTCTTTATTACAAATTCATTGCCACTAATCTGAATAAGAAATTTCCTACTTTTATGGATACTAAAGTTCCTTTACCATATTCACATCATACTTTTCTAAGATCAATTTTAATATTATCTTCCAATATAAGTGTTTGTGGGTCATCTAAGTTGTCTCTTACATCCAGACTCACAAGTCTAATGTATGAGCAGCAGTTTTATGAAAAAATTCAATGAACACAGCTGCGACACTGTCAATAAATTTATGAAGTTTAAAATGACTCACAGCCTTACTATTTGCTGTATGTAATGGATTGAGTGTAACATTTGAACATTCTACACCAAATTGTTATAACATACATGTGCACTGTACTAATTCAGAACATTTCATATTTTATGACTTACCGTATATCTTAATGTCACTTTAATTATGTATTTTATGTACTGAAATACTAACCTGCTGTAAAATATGTACACATAAAATGGCAACTTAAAACTGTTTCTTTAGTCAATGATTGTGTTCCATTTTGACTTCACATTCTATGGCATTCCCTAGTGACAACATGGGTCCTTGACCGAAAGTCACAGTAATTACAGACACAATTCAGATACACTCCACCAGCTGTACCATTATATTGTCACTTCACAGAGACAGCAGTTATATTCTGATGTGTTACTGAATAAATGCTTGTGTGACATTATGTGTGGGGAGAATATGATATGATGACTACAGTTCAGTGAAGTGATGACATTATTTGACATAAAGTGAAATATTATAACACCACTACATGAAGATACACCATCCAGAGCAACAGCATGGGATTATCAAAAGTGTGACAGACTGTAGTCCTACAACAGTGTTTCAAGACTGAAGTGTAGTTGCTAGTCACCTGAGCTAACATCTCACCATCTTCAGAGAACACAATGAAGTCACAACTTTGCAAAAGTTAGGGAATTTCTCCTCTCCCCCACTCACAATTCCATTGATTTCTGTCACCCTCAAAATAGCCGGAAAGCAGTTAAAATTATAAGGCTACCCATAATGCAAATTTCACCAACCTCCTGTCACTTCCCTACTCTTAGATACAAATATTCTCATCAGCACAGTGTTCTGCGACATCTGCAGTCTGTATCCTGCCTATACACATACAACAAGACCAAGTTTACACCAGATTCATTACAATAAGAATGTACATGTCACATCTTACAGACATAAGTTGCATACCATCTCTGTCAAATGACCTGCAGACACCTTGGCGGTTGAGTACACCGATACGGGAGAAGCTGAGAGAAATATAAGGATGAAGACAGAGGTTGCTACCTCCTACAATGGCGGAGTCACACAGCCCATCCCGCATTGCTCTATATGCATGTTCCAATGCGAACATTGATGATGAGCACGCCGTATCCACTGCATAACTTGGCCCTGAAACCGAGTAAAGTTCAATGTCACACCTGTATATCATCACAACAATGAACTAGCTACATCTTTCAGTACACAATAAAATGAATTTTCAGACCAGTAACAATGCTGTAAACATTCACAGAAAAACACATCTTAGTGCTTGAAATTCCCTGTGCCAGTATCAATTCAAATATCAGTACATGCTAGTATTCAAATTTCAGCATTTACCTGAATACTTATGATGTCATAATACAATACAGCACTTCCTCTCCAACTGTGCAGAATACGATTATGGGAAGCTGCCATAAGATATTTCATGTGTTCCATGTCCATGCATTAAAGAATTTTGTATACTTATGTGACAAACAAACAAACACACATTATAAATATGTTCAATCACATATTGTTACTCTTCACAAACATATTTTGGTCACTGCTGTGACCATCATCAGAGTGGCTTATGAGAAGAATACAATCAATATACAAAAAGTTATTCAAAAATGTATGATGTTATAATTGATTTGTAAATCAAATGTAACCCCAAGTGGTTGTATCATATACATTTGTACACTTATTTGTATATTGAATGTATTCTTATCATAAGCCACACAGATTATGGTCACAGGAGTGACTGTAACATGTTGGTGTCTAATAATACTACGTGATTGAACATTTTTAATATGTTCCACACTCCCAGCATTAATTAGGTTCATAAAACATATAAACAGCCTCACATGCACACTAATTTTATGACATATTCTTATTAATAATATTTTCACAAACATGTTTTGGCCAGTAATCCGGCCATCTTAAGGGTGATGTTTTTTGATACAAGAATACAATTGCGGTTAAATGTGTCATCATTACTTCATAATATTAAAAATATAGAGTTCCATTTGAAATTTTACCTTTGAATAATAATGTGAAGTAATATAGAATAATATTGCATAATTATAAAATAGTGGAATTTAAAACAGTTTACTGTTTGTGGAGTGATTTATGCAGTAGTTATATGGCGATGTCTAATCCTTTAATAAAAATTACATCAATTCACATAAAACTTTGTCAATACATTGATTAAATATATTTATAAACGTGCATTTGTTGGTTTATCACATAAGTATAAAACTATCAGAAGATACTGCACAGCTGGTAAATAATGGAGTGGCAAATACAAATAAATACCCTTGGTAACTGACTGAATGATTGAGTCACATCTGGGTTTCCATAACTATGCTTGGTTTGTGACTGAGTTAACACCTGCTTTTCCATGGTGCATGAATTTCTATGGTAAGGACACAACTTGGTTTAAGTATGTCATCACAATTCCACTTTCCATGGCATAACATCTGGGTTTCCACAGTTATGACACAGCTCGGCTTGTGTGTGATATACTGCTAGATCCCACTGAGTCACAACCAGAAGTACATAGTTCCCACACAGTCAATATGCTCCGTATGTGACTGAAACACACAATGGGCTCCACAGTCACCGAGTTTACCACTTGTCAGATTTTCATTTTATTAGGTATAGGAGTTCTTTAAAAGTTGTTCCACAGTGACAGTTTCATAAAAATTTGTAAAGTGACAGCCATACTTTATTTAGGGGGCAAATAAAAATTTTGCCCCATTTTCTATATTTCTTTATCTGGTTCAGATGAAATTTGGTACAGAAGGTACCCACAGATATTCAGTAAGTGACTGTGAGTTTCACTGAAATCAGTACAGTGAAAACCTTACGTTATCAGTGGGGTGTACACAACTTCTACACACACTTTCCACATTTATTGCCTGATTTGTATGACATTTGGTATAAGCGATACGCACAAAATGCTGTTCATACTGGAGAGTTTCTTCAAAATCAGTGCATGGGAAGCTGTAATTTTCCTACAAACATAAATGAACTTATATTTACACATTTCACAAACAACATGATTATTTAAAGTAAAGAATGTCACAGCACAGAGTGCAACATTTGTAACCTTGGTCTTATTAAAATAATCGGTAAGTAAGGCAGTTCTGTGCACAGTTTATAGATGCTTATGTGTTAAAAATAACTACCTCATGATACCATAAACTAACTGAAATACCAACTTCCATTGGCTACTGCAATGGTGTATGTGTGTGGCTGAACTATGTATTTTATGATGTTACTTGTAATGCAAAAGCCCATCAAACTCTCCTTTGTACCAACATGTTAAATATTCCACATTCTCAGACAATAAGCATTAAACATCAGGTTGAATGCATTTTGACAACTTTCTTAACAACTGGAGGTTGTTACGTCTACACTTAACTTACCGTTTGTGCCAAGCCAGTAAGAGAGACGGTTGGAGAACATGGCTCGACAGCAACCAGTGAGACCAAGCCCATCCTGTACCTTCTCATAATACACAACTTTCTCTGACTCAGAGCCAGATACACCAACGAAGACTCCTGTATTGTGCCCTCTTAGAAGACAGGGATTGACACCTTAACACAAAAATTAATTCATGTTTATAAATACTTCCACTTGTCACCCCCGGCACTTAAACATGATGAAATACAACAACCAAGCAGTACTGAAGTACCAAAATAAAACTCCTTCCGTCTGAAGATTCATAAATTCTGGAATGTTATTCCGTATCAGGGGCCTGGGGTAGCGTAGTGGTTAAGGCACTGCTCTACAAGTCGGAAGGTCCCGGGATCGACACAGCCTGCTGCGAACCCTTCGTACAGAGAGTTTGTGTGTGTGGAGAACGTAGCGTGGTCGAGTGAAAGTGAAAGTTGTGTTTACATTCGTTTAGCGAGTGAATTCAAGGTTGTGGGATAGGGTGGAGTGATGAAGTGTGTAGAAAGTGGATGGCAGAACGACATAATACAATTGTATGTTCCTTTGACCCAGCGAACCCGCGCATCACGGCATGGGACATAGACGAGTGGATTTATGTTTCATTGAAGATTCAAGACTACGATGTCCAAATGATCCAAATTGACAGAGTAAGACGACAGGTATTTATCAAATTAATAGATAACGAAAAAGTCATGGCGATATTACGAGAGACAGCTGGGCAAGTAGAATACAAGTACCTCACTGGTGAGGTCTTCCAGGTGACAGTAGCATTGGCATGCATGTGTACAAAACCCGTACGGATAGCGAACCACCGAAAATTCCCTATGGTATAATACGGGATGCACTGGCTCCTTATAGGAAGGTTCCAGACATACGCATAGACAGTTGGTTCAAGGCATACAGATACGCCGTATCTAAAGGTATTCGTCAGGTTCCAGTCTTGATGACACAACACGCTACGTACCATCTAATCTTTGCGGGGTACAGGGTCCAGCTCTCCTATGATGGCCAGCCAGCGACATGTTACGGCTGTGGGAAAGTCGGACACATGTTCCAGGACTGCCCAGTCCAACAGGGACCGATTAGGGCACGAACGCAGACTCGGCCAGCATCATATGCGGCGGTGCTAGCGATAGCCACCCCCGCAGCGCAGACAAACACACAGAACAACCCTGAAATAAACGACCTGACGATACAGCGAAGAGAAGAAAGTGAATCACGGGAAGTGTCGTGTGCACCCACTCGTCAAACGGGATCTGACGACGAGGAAAATGGCGCACCCAGACACATGTCTCAACCCTCACCACAGAATACAGAACAAGAAACAAGATACCTTGCAAGTACTGAAGGGACAGACAACGTGCTCGATAAACACGACAATATGGAGATGGAAGAACCACAGGCAGCCCACACCTACAAACAGGATAAAGACTCATACAAACGGGGCAAGGAAACAGGACAGCGATTGAGTATCCCACCGCCAGAGGACCTGAGCACCCAGAGGGACAACGAAGAACAGAGAATGGGACTAACTTAGGACAATCCACTAACAAGCGACGAAAGCAAGTCGAAGGAAGACACGGGAACTAGCACAAAACGGAACAAGAATATGAGGGTGGACAGATATGGACCGCATCCCCAAGAGAGATCACGCAGTTTACCTTGTCGAGCGCCATATAAAGGGAAGACATAAATAGCTCTTTGGCCCCACCCCCTTCACAACAGAACAGATAGAATGCATGTGGTGCGGATTGCAAGTGTGAACATCAATGGCACAAGCAATGAAACTCGGGTGGGGATGTTGCGAGATTTTATCCGATCAAATGACCTTGACATCACACTGGCGCAGGAAGTCACTGCACCTGAGAGTGTGGACACTCCAAGTTATAAATCATACACCAACATTGGCTCAGAGATGAGATCTCCATATAGCGCATATTGACACTCTACAATCTGGCCGAGCGATAGCAGTGGTATTCAGTGGTATACGAATAATAAATGTGTATGCTCCATCAGGCACGGCTAAGCGTACAGAACGGGAACGCTTCTTTAACGCGGAGCTGTCGGTCCTATTCTCCGAATATACAAACCCGATACTGATGGGCGGAGACTTAATTTGTATATTACAACCTGTAGACTCCACAGGGTCCTTCACCACCAGCAACGCACTTGCGGAGATAGTGCGAGGAATCCGCCTTACAGACGTGTGGGACCAAGATCCATGCCATCCCACATACACGCACTACTCCGCAACTGGAGCCTCACGAATAGACCGTATCTACTTTTCAAGAGCCGACAAAGATAGGAAAACTGGTATAAAAATTATGCCCACCGCATTTACCCATCACCATGCAGTGGTCCTCCGATTATCCATACCGGCCCCAGAGAAGCGACGAAGAAGAGGACGGTGGAAAATGGAACCTGACATCTTACAAGAGTCTACATTCAAGGCAAAGTTTCAGGCTGAATGAGGGAGAAGGCGAGGCCACAATCGGTACTACCCCGACGTGGGAATGTAGTGGGAGTGCCATGTAAAGAAGAACGTCAAACCACTAGCACGGCAAGTGGAACTTGAGTGCACTAAAACCTATAAATTCACGGAGAAACATCTCTACGAGTGTCTATATGACATCCTGAAAGCAAATATTCCTGAGGCAGACAAACTACCAGCCTTGCAGAAATACAAAGCAAAAATAGCGCAACTGCATGCTCGGCGAAGAGCGAAAATTCTTTTTGACACACACACTAGAGACAGAATGGACGGCAAGGACACGTCCCTGTATCATGTACTCAAACTGCACAAGAGACGCGACACCCGAGAGATACAACAGATACAGGACATCGATGGCACAACTCACACAACATTCCGAGACATTGCTGGGAACTTCTTGAAACATTCGGCACAGAATTTCGGACCTCTTGAAGTGGATCCCCAGGCCTTAACCACAATCTTGCAACATATACGACCTATAGACCCACAGAAATACGCAGCGCACCTGGTGAGACCCATTACGACAGAAGAGGTCATCAGAGCCTTACGCGCAGGGGCAAGGCGTAAGACGCCCGGGATAGACGGAATCTGCCGAGAATTCTATATCACACACTGTAAATGAATTCAGGCCGAACTGACGCACCTCTTGAACGACATATTCCTCAATAAACATATCACCGCCAAACAGCAGCAGGGGATCCTCATCTGCCTTCCAAAGAGCCACCCGAATCCCACCCCTGACACCTACCGTCCCATCTCACTACTAAACACAGAATATAAACTACGCGCGCGCATCATGGCCCATCATCTGAAACCCATTCTCGCAGAACAGGCCAATACTCTGGAATACCAGAACGTTCAATACTCGATGCACTGGCCACCGTACGTGATGTCAAACATATCATGAGTCCACACGAACTCCACTCTGCCTACTGTCGTTGGACTTCCGACAAGCATCTGATCGCGTATAGAACGAATATCCGTTCAACGTGCTACGGCGATACGGGATCAGTCCGTGTTTCGTGGAGAGACTGCAAGTCATATATGACCAAATTCATGCGTCGGTGCAGATAAATGGCACCCTTCTAGGACCAACTGCCATCCACAGTGGAAAAAGGCAAGGATGTCCACTAAGTATGTGCCTATATGCGCTGTGCGTACACCCTCTTGTGCGATCCCTGGAGGAATCACTCCCCAACATAAAGATCGGTCGGCGACATCTGAAGACGACGGTCCTAGCATACGCAGATAAGGTAACCGTCTTAATCACGGACCCAACAACCTTCACTACAATCCGACAGGCCATCAGCATATACGAACAGGCCAACGGGGCGAGGCTCATTCCCCTGAATTCAAACGCATTGAAAATAGCAGGATGGGCAAAACCAACAACCCAACTAGACATCCCGAATTGACATATTGGGGGTTACCTTTGGCCCCACCAATCTCACTTTCCAGGGTCGACAGCAGGGCGCTAATCATCCGAGAGGTGCATGCGCAGGCACGGAAATCATTCACACGAACACTAGGCCTGGAACAACGAATACAATACGTCAATATGTGTCTTTTAGCAAAAATATGGTTCACTGCCCAAATACTACTGCCGACGCGGATGCATGTCCAACAACTCATCTCAACCTGTAGATGGTACATATGGCAGGCCTCAATCTTCAGAGTCCCCATCACGACGCTCCAGCGCCCCTAACACGAGGGAGGGTGGGACCTCCCTAACATAGAGTTGAAATGTAAAACCCTCTCTATAAACGCATCCAGATCCTTGGCGCTACTGACGGAACTGTGATGGCACAATTATTCCACACCTGGGCCATTAGGAACGTGTTAACAATCCGCGCCCCAGCCAGGCGGACAGGCTCTCGACTCAGTTTGAATACTTGCAGCACTACGCTATCGATATGGCCTATGTACCACCACCTGCACTCACTGACAGTCGCCACACTTTCAAACGACGCAATTATGCGACCCTCCTACAACTGACCATGAAAGAGAACCCAGACTGCGAGATAAGGATAATTATAAAATATCCTGCGGTACATTGGAACCGCATATGACGCAGTCTCCATATCAGTGGACTATCCAGCATTATCAAATCAACGTGGTACGCGGCCATAAACGACATTCTTCCAACCCATGATCCCCTAGCCGAAATAAACCTGGTGCCCACGAAAGAATGTCCGAGATGTAATAACCCCGACTCCGTGATCCACAGGGTCACACATTGCGGTGACGGTTCGCTACAATGGACATGGACGAAGCAGAAACTCGGAATCATCCTCAGGATGGACCGAAAATACATTCCCAAAGCGGGGATGATATACCCAGCCCTCCATCTATGGCCCCCATAATGACATGCGGCCGTACTGTGGATACTAGCGCATTTCGTCTTCTACCGCTTGCAAAGTACAAGACGTCTCTCCCTCAGAGATTACATGGACTTCATGAAAAGGGCCAAATGTAAACTCGAACAGTAAACAGCCAGGCCCAAAACAGGAAGATACCTTGAAATACTGGACTGGGGATACCCCTAAAGAACCGGCAGGCAATGACACATTGCAGGAGACCGGCGCCAGACGATCCTACCTCAGCCCTAACACACGGAACGAAAGGGATGACCAAGCAATGATACATGTAATAACTCTGAACCCATGATGCATCACTGTACACAAAGAACGTCATAATAAATTAACGTTAAAATGTCGCCGGGGATTTTTTCCGTGACATTTGACAGTTCCATGTGCCCTGGGGTCGACTCAGCCTCTAAAAATGAGTACCACGTTAATCCTGGGGGTAAAGGCGGCCAGTGCGTAAGGCTGACAACCTACCACTTTCATGTGCCGATGTCAAGAAATCTGGGGTCTTAACCTCCTGGAACCCTGTGGGCCTGTTCAGGGCTGTAATGGGACAGCATTGCCTTTTTTTATTCTATATTTCTGAGCCCACAGTTCGCGATGTTTCAATGGCATTATGATCTCTTGAAAATTGCGAACCATTTGTCCAGTGACACAGTGTAATATCAGATTATGAACTGAATGTTTGGTAATCCTAGCATGACAACACCAAAACAGTTCCTCAGCTAGTCAAGAAATTTCCCAAATTTTATGGAACCCAACGGTTCACTACCACATTCAAAAGCACCTGCCGCCTGTCCCTATACTGAGCCTGATCAATCCAATCCATGCCTGCCCATCACAATTCTTGAATTTCCATTTTAATATTTTCCTCCCATCTATGCCTAGTTCTTCTAAGTAGTCCCTTTCCTTCAGCTCTGTATACCAACATTCTGCATGCACTTCTCCTGTCTCCCATACATGGCACATGCCCCACCCATCTCATTCTTCTATACAAAACACAGCACAATTTAAACAGCTTTTTGTCTCAGTTGAACTTCAGCTTTTCGATGTTACATCCTGTAGCTTGGTAGAAAGTTGCTGAGGTTGTGGAGGAACATGTGGACTTCACTGTCAAGTTAAAATTAATGAATGTAGCGATCAGTCTAGACAAAACACAGTATCCCACACCAATTGAAGTGCTGAACTCGCTGCTACCAGTTAAGTGCTCCCAGATATGGTTTGTATTGACCTATTTTGCCTCTGACTACTCAGGTAAGCAAGTAGAACGCCTTTCAAGTGGAGGTGTCCTTAC
>Ga0099364_10010493_pt1 | contig 12740 bp, 10 predicted proteins | sample TergutTh196P3_FD_73070 | JGI IMG/M metagenome (GOLD analysis project Ga0099364, IMG submission 73070) | Microcerotermes parvus P3 segment gut microbial communities from Pointe-Noire, Republic of the Congo - Th196 P3 | ecosystem: Host-associated > Arthropoda: Insects > Digestive system > Gut ... | reverse complement strand
TTTAAAGGGAAAAAAACTGATGAATTTATCATTATATTTGTTTGAATATCACTAATATCATTTTGTATTAGCTGTTTTAAAAGCAATAAATCTAATGAATAATAGGTTTTTTCATTTTCCTTTAAAAACTTTACATGTTTAAATGCGTTTGGAAAAATTGCAGAAATTATTAACGAATCTCTTTTATTGACGATATTGTTAAAAAGATTATCTAACGATATATGAAAAATTTCTTCCTTAAATCGACCAGTCATGAAAGATGCAGTAGCATTAACTACAGAAGATTGAAAATTAGGAGGAAATATTGAGGCTTGTGTGGAATTAAAATTACTTGGTTTGGTAAAATCATATTTAGATTCTATTTTTGACTTTCCATCTTTGAGAGCTTTGCGAGCTTTACGATTTTTCAATTCTTCATTAATTCCGTTAATAATTTCGTTGATAATAACACTTTCATTGTCATAAGATAATTCTAAAATTTTTTTCAAACAATCAGTTAATCTTTTTTCTGCATAATCTCCTAAACTATCTTTATCTTTTAAATAATCCTCCATTAAAAAAACATCAAATACTACATCGTCACCAAAATTATGCTTTTCTAAACAATCCTTAAGTTGGTTTTTTTGGGTAGAATCTAAGACTATTTTCAATTTTTCCAATTCATAAATTATCAATTGGAAAAACGATTCAAGTTCTTCTATAGCATTTAATTCATATTGTCTGATCTCAATAGAATTACAGAAAACAAAAAAAGGATTTAATTTAATATCATAAAATAATGTATTTATATTCGGTTCATTACCAAAATATTTTTTCATTATTTCTTCATATACGTTGAAATCATTAATATCATAAATCGGATAGTTTAATCCTATTTCATTTTTAAAATTATCCACACTTTCTGTCAATCGAATTGCATCAATATAGGTTTTTTGTTTATTGTATGATTGACCGAACAAAACCATACTAAAACAAAGCATAATGATTATTATAATTATCCCATTTCTCATATCTTTCGTTTCTAAGATTTTCTCGATTTTCTCACCTTTTTTTCTTTTCTGTATCCAGTAAAGTGGTGCATTTTGCAAAAAAACAGTGTCTAATGCTGCAAATTCTTCCTCTTCCATCTATTCTATAGTCCTTCTTATTTTGGGGTCGGTTGCTATACGTTCTAATGTTATTTTTTTATCCAATTCAATTTCGATTCAGGTATAAATCATCTTCTTCGATTACAGGATAGTCTTCAATAATTTCTGTAATAGTCATACCTGAAGAAAGTAAATCTAGTATCATTTCTACCGGATAACGCATATTCCTTATTGTAGGTTTACCATGACAAATGGAAGAATTATCAGCGATTCTATTGAGTAATGTGTTCATTATATGAATATTATATAATTAATTTCGGTGTAAAATAGACACGGATACGAGTATCCGTCTGATTGAGACCTAATGGGCAATACGTGCTGCCGCCCCGATTACTCTGATATACATGACGGGCAAGATTAATTACACCATCTTGACATTGGTACGTCTTTGAAATTTGGCCTTTGCTCGTTTATTTTTTATTTGCTACTTTAATCGAAGTTTCATCCGTATCAAATTCTGATAATGCGTATTCTGTGGCTAATAGTCTTGCTTCATTTATGCCACGATGAATAGCTTCTTCAGTGTCAAGCATCTCATCACATAATTCAATATCAACCTGAATTGTGAGCCTTCTTCCCTCTTTTTTTACAATCTTTGCTTCCATATTTTTAAAGTATTCTTTACATGAAACTTGTTTATGCGATAAATGTACAATTTTAAAATTCATCTCTTGTACTAATACAAGGCAAAATAATTATTTCCTTTCGCCGTTTTATATAACTCATTATCAAGATATTAAATATTGAACATAGGCATAAAGAAACACGTCAGTCACATAAAATGACTTCCGAAAACGTCAGAAATAAGCCGCAAATATACGCTGTTTTTGATAAAATCAAAAATTTTAAGAAAAAATTTTGTATACGATTCATTTTTTTTTCAACTAGGAGATACGGAGAACACAGAGGTTCACAGAGTTATATACGAAGAGGGGATTCCCGCCTACACGGGAATGACGTGTGCGGTAGGGGACCCGCCAAACTTTAGTACAACGTCAAAAATCTGTTTGCCGTCCCATTCAATCCATTGGCTTTCAGTTATTTTTTCGTCGGGTGTTTTGCGGAAGTCGAAGGTCAGCAGATAGCCGCGGTCTTTGTTCTTCGATTTCAGGTATCCGGCTAACTGGTCGTAGGCCTCTCTATGCTTGCTGTCGCCGTACCATAGTTTCATTTCGAGGATAAACTTCTGTTTGAGGTAGTCGACAACCAAGTCAATCCGGCCATTGTCGCGCGTTTGTGATTCAAAATGATAGAAACCTCTACTGTTGATGAGCGGTTTCAGGTAAGTAAGGAAGATGAGTGTGCCGTCGCGTTCTAAGAATTTATGGTCTTTGTCGGTGTATATCTCCGCATAATGCTTTTTGAACTTCGTCAGACACATTTCCATGTCGAAAACATTATTTCGGATGATTTCTGAGGTTGGACTTTGGGCTATCTCCTGTTCGCGCCATTGTCGCAGGTTTTTGGCTACAAAATAGTCGGCTATGCGAATCTCAAAAATACGATTGTGAATGGTCAATTCCTGCGATTCACTTGATAGAAATCCGAACATAAGTCCTAATTTAATAACAGGGTCATCCGCATTATAAGGATATTTGATTCTGCCGATGGCCAAGTCATACAGCAAATCGCTCAAGGCCCTGTTTTCTTCAACCTTTTTAAATAAATCGTCAAACAGTGTGCTGTTTTCTCTTAAAATCAATTTGATGGTTTCATTGATACCCTCAAGCGTCCAGTTACGGTCTAACCTGGTATCTATCAGCCAGCATATTCGCGAAACCAAATAAGGATAACCGCTGGTATAATACCGTATTTGTTGAGCTATTTCGCTGATATTCATTCCGGTATGGTGGTCATTCTCGTATTCGACAAGCATTGTCTCTATCTCCTTAGCCGAAAACGACATGTCAATATCAAAATCTGCGGCAATATTCCAGGGTGAATTCGTCAAACTTTCGCCTGTACTTGGCGTATACTTACCCGAAAGTATCATCTTCTGTTTAATGTTCCTGACGTCATAGACTCCGGCAAGGATGACGCTATGAAATGTAAAATCATCACCCGCATTGCGAAAGAGGAATTTGTCGCGCAGCATCTTCAGGAATCGGACAAAGAGGTCGTTGTTGGATGCCTCGTCGGATTCGTCGATGAAGAGAACGATTTTCTTGCCGGTACATCTTTCGGTAAGAAAGTAATCTAATTTTTGCAGACTTGTTACACTTTCATCAAGCCAAAATTTTGCTTCTTCCTTGTGTTCTAATGATAATGCCCGATGAATGCGTGCTAAAAGTCCCTGACAAAAGCCTTTTGCATCGTCAAACATTTCATCGTCTGAGTACTGGAAACTGATACTAGCACAGATAAAATTTCCATCATCGTTTAACCGTTTCCGTAGCCTTCCGAGGGTTGTCGTCTTTCCAAACTGACGTCCACGATTGATGGTGAAATATTTAGCCCCTTCTACCAATTGTAAAATCTTCTCTACTTTTTCGCTGATATCTACCATGTAATGCATATTCGGCACGCATATTCCTGTTGTGTTAAATTCTCGTATCATATTACAAATTCTATGTTAACATTCTTCGTATTGGAAATTGATTCTTTTACATGTCGTCTAATGATATTCATCTCCATAATGGATTCCATTTCTGTACGGGCTGTTTTTGAGATGCAATTAACATTTATCGTAACCGGCATTACCGTAATCTACATTACGTTATTAAATGTGACGTTTCCGGATCAGACTTAGATTTTTCGCAACAGTGATAAAACATCGTGGGGGAATAATACCCTGCTGTTATGATTCTTTTCTTTATGCTGTTTCAGAAAAAGAATGGGAATAACGGTTTTTCCTCCGGCAAAGGGCAGGGTTGATGCTTTGTTTTCAACTTCGCTGACTAATTCTTTGATGTTGAAGGTTTTTTCACTCCATTTACACTCACCAACCAACAGGAATTTTCCATCGGTTGAATCAGCGACAACGTCTAATTCCATACCAGATTGTTTTCCGCCATTCGTCCACCATCGCATGGCAGGGTTGAATGTGACGCCGTCAATCGTAATGTATGAAACGGCTTGCCTGCATAGTTTTTCCCAGATTTGTGATACATATTCGGAGAAATGGTTTCTTATTCGTTCCGCGACAGCATCAGGCTGTTCGGTTTCGATAAATGAACGATTCGGTACTACAAAATTAAAATAAAATTTTAAAAATGGGTCTGCTATCTTATATAAACTTTTTTTTATGTTTTTATAGTTTTCCGCAAATGGCAATTCGCGTTCTATGTATCCAAGTTTCAATAATTTGTCCAATGGCACAGACAGATGAGTGGCCGGTTTACCCAATCGTCCGGCAATTTCCGAAAGTCGATGGCAACCGGATGCGATCAACGTAAGAATGGTGAATGAATGTACCGTGTCTCGCATATCATCTAAAAATAAACGTAATGGTTCATCGTATAGAACACCCTGTGACGTAAGTAAATGGTATTTCAACGCTTCAAACAAATCCGGTCTTGTCAGCCGTAATTCCCAATAACGCGGAATGCCGCCCCATACGCTGTATTCTTCTATCGCTTCAATGGCCGTACATCCTAAAACATCCTGCAGATAAGGCGCATCAATAGGTTTTATTTTCATTATTTCGTCCGTCCTCCCGAATAAAGGGGCGCTACTATCTAAAACTAAACCATGCATTAACTGTTGTGACGACCCGCAAACAACTAAGTTGTATTTTAATTGATCCTTTTGTTCCAGTATCTTTTGAAGAACCGAAGGCAGTTCGGGTGCGCTCTTCACCAAATAAGGAAATTCGTCTAAACAAATCGTGATTTTACGTTCCAATCGCACGTTCAACATCTCAAAAAGAGTTTCCCAGTCGGGATATTTTATCTTGTCAAATCCGGTTATTATCCGGCTTATGACAGTCGAAAACAAAAAACGTTGCTGAATGGCCTCCGTCTGGTCGGCTATGAAATAAATGTCATCAGGGGTCAAAACTTCTTTGATAAGTCGTGACTTACCGCAACGCCTCCTTCCATATATTACAATAAATGATGACGTACCACTTTGTAATCTGCTTTTCAGCCGTTCCTTTTCGCTTTCCCTGTTGACAAATTGCATATTATGTTTTTCAATTATTATGTTTGAGAAATATAATCTATCCTTTGATTATTTTCACGACATTCCCGACATATTCCCGACATATTCCCGACATTTTCCCGACAATTCAAATTCGATAGTAGGTGTTTTTCCCGTCTCCTTCTCTTTTGAAAATGTCTTTGTTCATCAATTCTTTTATATCACGCAGGGTAGTTCGGTCTATGGTGTTATTCAACTTTTGATATTCTTTATTCTTAATCTTTCCATTCTCACGAACATACGACACTGCTTTTATCTGTCTTTCGTTCAATCCTAATTTGCTTAAATCATCTTTGTTGTAAATATCTTTGCGGAAAACAGTCCAAAAATCGTTGCCTTTGCAAGAAAATTGAGGCACAGGAATGTTGGCTTCAAGACAGAGATTTTTCATTTTGTCTACTCCTCGCCCCCAAGATTCGACATAACCACTTCGGAAAAAGGCTGTTGCAATATCAGGATTGCGCGGTTGTGAAGAATGTTTGTCAAGCAAATCTTCAACAGTCCAATTTTCGGGCAAGCGACCGTAGTTCCACATCATAATTTTATCGGCATATACACTGATTTGAATCGGATATGGACCTGTATAATCTTTGTGGGAAACGGCATTTAGAAGGGCTTCACGCAAAGCATCTTTGGGATACTCGTGCGTTTCAGTCCGTGTGAGTCCATCGTATGAAATGAGGGCTTTGGTATATTTTGTGAGCAGCAAATCCATTGTTTTTTCGACTTGCTCAAAGAGGTTTCCGTGTATTTCGTCCTGAAATAACAAATCGCTGCCACTACGGAAAAATCCGATTTTGATATACGCGCCCGATACAAATCTTTCAGGGTCGGGGTGAAAGAGCATTACTGCGGCTCTGTTTAAAAGGTTTTTATCAACAAGTTTAAGATTTTCAATTACTTGTAAAGGTGTATCATCTAAATATTCATCGTGCCACGAAGACTTGTACTCTATGTTTTGTTGTTCGGGCATAATATTAATTTTCATGATAGAAACCCTTATTTACATGTCGTCTAATGATAACCATCTGTATTCTATTGAAAAGCCGGGCAGTTGTTTGACTAAGTTCGATGCTTTTTTTTGCAGGAGGTGCAGATTGATTTTCTCTTTGTTGCGCTTAACTTCGGCTATGATTGCCGTTTTTTCATTTTCATTCAATGCGACGATATCTATCTCGTTTTGATTATCCGTTTCCCAATATGAACCTATTAATGATATGTTCGCGGAAGTTATGATTTTATCTTTAAAATAACGCTCCAATATCTGTCCGCTATACATGGCATAATCTCGCTCAATAATATTCTTTACATAGTTGTAATTTCTTATTTCAATGGCGCTTCTATATTTATAAATAAACCGAAACCAGAAAATCAGAAAATTGTCGTTTATACGATACTTGACAGTGCGCCCTGAGGGTTTTGACAGAATGGGTCGTACTTTGGTTATTAAAGCAAAATCATTTTCCAATCGGTCTAAAAAGCCTCCAATATTCATCCCCATGATGGATTCCATTTCTGTACGGGCTGTTTTTGAGGATGCAATTAACATTAATATTGAAAAATAATTGGCGTAGTCTTTACCAAATTCATCGATCAGTACGTTCTTCCCCTCGTTCAAAAATAATGAGTTTTCTGAAAAAATCTCATTCAGGATTTGGTTGCTTGTAAATGCTTTTGCATCGACTAATAACTCAACATATTTGGCAACGCCGCCTGTAAATAGATAAAATGCCAATAAATCATCATTAGTCCAAGCCTGATAATGGTCGTTTAATATCTCTTTCAAACATGATACATCTAATTCTTTCAAGTGTAACCGCCCCGTCGCCCGCCCAAAAAGCGGTTCTTTACGATCTTCAAAAATCTGTTTCATCATTGAATAAACAGAACCGCATAGGATTAAATTGATATGGCTTTCATTTTTATGGCAGTCCCATACATTTTGCATCTCGCTGAAAATGGATGAGTTGATAGTGCGAAAATCCTGAAATTCGTCTATTATCAAAGTGAAATGACGACGTTTGGATAAATCCATCAAGTATCCGAAAATGTCTTTGAAAGTTTTCAATACCCCAAACACCGAAACATTGAGCCGACTTTGAATAATTTCAGTAAATTCTTCACATAACAGCGCTTCGTTTTTCTTTTCTACAAAAAAATATAAGGCTTCCCGGTTCGCAAAATAATTGGTAAGCAATGAGGTTTTACCAATACGCCGTCTCCCTACAACAAAAGTCATTTGGGCTGTTTTATATGACTTTTGTTCGATCTTTTCCAACAAAGCCAATTCTTTTTCACGATCGTAAAACTTTAACATTACTACTATGCTATTATTACTTGTATCCTTTATTTATCGTAACCGGCATTACCGTAATCTACATTACGTTATTCTCGACAATTAGTCTATTTATGCAAACGGTTGTTAGGTTTGTCTGGGATTGTCATTTCTATTACACCTTGTAATAACCCTCCGGGGTGACTGGAGGGGTGATCGAGGTGGATGATCATCAATTTTTGTGGTTGATTCAACTTTTTTTATTTTAAATGTTTAATTTCCAATATCCTGTCCTATTATTTCCAATTCTTTCTAACAATCCTTTATTTTTCATATTATCGAAATATTCCTTTACTACCTCAATACTTATTCCTAATGTTTCTGCAAATTTTCTTTTAGTACCATTAGGATTTTGTTTAATCAATATCAACAAATCATTTTCTAACTTGGTGACTGGGGGGGTAAATGGGGGGGTAATCTCATCAATGACTTCAAAATTTAATCCATAAGCAGTTACTGCCATGCCTCCTGAAAAAATTTCATACACTGGTTCATTTAATCCATATTCAATGAACATATTTCTAACTCTTCGGATACCTGTTCCGTAACGTTCAATAAGCCCCATCTCCTTTGCCGTTTTCGCAATTTGACGATTACGAGGCGTTGAAATATATTTGTTTGTTTTTAATTGATCAATAGATATTGAATCGGGTAAAGTTCCGGGATTGAAGAATAAAATATGATCCGAAAAAATCTTAATTATTGAGTTTGAAGAGGCTGTATAATCACGGTGGATGATCATGTTGAGAACTATTTCCCTCAATGCATCAAGCGGATATTGCCATCGTTGCACATTTTCAATTTAAGTATCTGTAATGATTAATTCTTTACTTATGTGTTTGCGAATGAATGACATCACTTCTTCAATCTGAGTCAAAATATCATCTGAATTTACAACGTCGTCTTTTATAATAATTTCCGAAGCAAAATGTCCCATTTGAATTGTTGTATAAAGGTTTTCATCTTTTGAAAACATTAGAAAACATCCGTTTGAAATTTTTCCATCTTCAAAAAGAAGTTCGTTTTTCAAAAGGAATTCGTTTGCATTTTCAAATTGGATGGAGGTTTCTCTTCTTTTGATGGTTTTCATTACCTTTTCTACTTTTTCTAATGAAATATCATTTAACGTTTTCCCCGGACGAGGATAATAATCCCAACTTGAATTAACAGTTTGAAGGTGCATATTCGTAACCTCCATAACCGAAAGTAAATGATTTGAATTGCCGATTCTTTTAAAATATTTCCCGCGAGTAGAAACAGGCTTAATGGGATATTCTGGAGTATACAGAACGACTATTGTTTTATTTTCTATTGTTAAAATATCCCAATCGGGAATAATATACGGAGTAGTTTTGGTTTTTACTTCGTTAATCCAATTTTGAATCGTTTCTTTACCAATCGTTATTCCTTGTAGTTTCCCTTTATCGGAAACTCCAATATAAACCTTTCCTCCTTTGGCATTTGCAAAGGCTACAAGCGTTTCAATAACATCTTCATTGAAGGATGGTTTAAACTCTTCTGTCTGATTTTCTTTATTAGGGGTATCAAATTCCATTTTTTTTAATTTTTTATACAATTCATTCAACAATTATCTTACCTGCCTCTTCTGGATTGCTTCGCAGGCTACCAATGACGAAATTAGGTAATCGGATAATAATCAGGGGATTTCCGCCTGTTTGATGCTTTCATTGGGGTCTCGCAATGACGGGGAATAAAGAGTATGGATTCACCATTTTGCTATTGCGAAGACGATTTTTACGGCTGTCTTGATGACTTTTTGGATGCTATCTAATGTCTTGTTGGGCATTTTGTTCATTTTGGTGACTCTGGCGCGAATGATTTTCGCTTGTTCATTCAAATCAGCAGTCTCCTTTTCCATGTCTTTGACAAACTGACTTTGCATTTTGGCAATTAAAACGCGCTCGGCATCGCGTAAGGCGACGGCTGTCAGTTCTAATGCTTCGCGTTCTGCATCCGTTATTTCTTTGACGCGACGCATAACGTCGATTTCCTTTATCGAAGCACGAAGCTCGTTCAATGTCTGAGGCTGATTTTCCATTTTTCTTAAATTTTAAATACAAACACTGGTTACCTTTTTCCGGATCAGTATGTTTGACTATTGCAACGGCAGGATGCCGTTGTTACTTTTTTTCGCGATGATGGGGAACAACGTTTAGTATGACGTCAAAAATTTGTTTGCCGTCCCATTCAATCCATTGGCTTTCTGTTATTTTTTCGTCGGGTTTTTTGCGGAAGTCGAAGGTCAGTAGATAGCCGCGGTCTTTGTTCTTTGATTTCAGGTATCCGGCCAATTGGCCGTAGGCTTCTTCGTGCCTTTTGTCGCCGTACCATAGTTTCATTTCTATGATAAACTGCTGTTTGAGGTAGTAGACTACTAAGTCTATCCGGCCATGTTCGCGTGATTGAGGTTCAAAATGATAGAAACCTTTACTTTTAATAAGTGATTTCAGGTATGTCAGGAAGATGAGTTTTCCGTCGCGTTCTAAGAATTTGAGGTCTTTTTCGGTGTATATCTCCTCATAATGCTCACGAAACTGTGTCAGACACTTTTCCATGTTGAAAACACTATCCCTGATAATTTCATAGGCCGGACTTTGGATGATCTCCCGTTCGCGCCATTGTCGCAGATTTTTGGCTACAAAATAGTCGGCAATGCGAATCTCAAAAATGCGATTGTGAATGATCAGTCCATTCGTATTACTTGATAGAAAGCTGAACATTAGGCCTAACCGCATCGTTGGTTCATACACATCGCAAGGATAGTACATTCTGATAACGGCCAGGCCATACATCAAATTGCTAAACTCCTTGTTTTCTTCAATTATTGTAAATAAAACGTTAAACAGCGTACTTTGTTCTATCAAAATCAATTTTACCGCATCCTTTACGCCATCGAGTGTCCAGTTACGGCCTAAATCGGTCTCTATCAGCCAACATAATTTCGAAACCAAATAGGGATAACCACTTGTATAATCTCGTATCTCCTGTGCTATTTCGCTGATATTCATTCCTGTATGGTTGTCTTTCTCATATTCGACAAGCATCGTCTCTATCTCCTTAGCCGAAAACGACATGTCTATGTCAAAATCAGTTGCTATATTCCAAGGCGACCTCATTATGATTTCGTTGTCGCCTATCGTAATAACCGTATTCTGTGGCAGGTTCTTTATGTCATTGACTCCTGCGAAAATGACACTGTGAAACGTAAAATCCTTACCTTCTGTGCGATAGAGGTATTTGCCGCGTAACAGCTTTAGGAATTGTACGAAAATGTAACTATACGACGCTTCGTCGGATTCGTCAACGATTAAAACGATTTTCTTTCCGGTGCATCTTTTCGTTATTAATTTACTCAATTTTCTTAAATCAGTTACACTTTCATCAAGCCAAAGTTTTGCTTCTTCCTTGTGTTCTAATGATAATGCCCGATGGATGCGTGATAATAATCCCTGACAAAAGCCCTCTTCGTCAGCAAACATTTTGTCTGTGTAATATTGGAAACTGATAATAATACAGAAATAATTTCCGTCATCGTTTAACCGTTTCTGTAGCCTTCCAATTGTTGTCGTCTTTCCATACTGATGTCCGCGATTGATGGTAAAATAACAACCATCATCTACCAATTGATATATCTTCTCTACTTTTTCGCTGATATCTACCATGTAGTGCATATTCGGCACACATATTCCTGTTGTGTTAAATTCTCGCATCATATTTACAGTTATGATTAATTGAATAAAAAACAAATCATGATTATCGTAATTGACGTTACGTTATTTTTTTAACACTGGTTTCCTTTTTCCGGATTGCTTCGCTGGCTCGCGATGATGGGAAACAACGTTTAGTACGACGTCAAAAATTTGTTTGCCGTCCCATTCAATCCATTGGCTTTCTGTTATTTTTTCGTCGGGCTTTTTGCGGAAGTCGAAGGTCAGTAGATAGCCGCGGTCTTTGTTCTTTGATTTCAGGTATCTGGCCAATTGGCCGTAGGCTTCTTCGTGCCTTTTGTCGCCGTACCATAATTTCATTTCTATGATAAATTGCTGTTTGAGGAAGTCGACCACCAAATCAATCCGGCCATGTTCGCGTGTTTGCGATTCAAAATGATAGAATCCGTTTCCGTTGATGAGCGGTTTGAGGTAGGTCAGGAAGATAAGTGTACCGTCGTGTTCTAAGAATTTAAGGTCTTTGTCAGTGTATATCTCCGCATAATGCTCTCTGAACTTAGTCAGACACATTTCCATGTCGAAAACACCGTCTTTGACGATTTCATGATACACTACGCCTCTTACATTGGTCAATATTGGTGTGGTGGTGTTGCGAGAAATGAAATAATTCGTAATGGCTATCTCAAATATTTTATTGTGAATGATCAATCTTCTATCGAATTTAGATAGAAAGCAAAACATCAAACCCAAATTAATAACCGGATCGTGTGCATTGAATGGGATTTCCTTTTTTCCGACAGTTAGTTCAAACAGCAGATTTTGCAGGTTGGCATCATCTTCAATTTTTTTCGTCAAATCTAAAAACAACATGCTGTTTTCATCTAAAATCCATTTGATGGCTTCCTGTACGCCATCAAGTGTCCAGTTACAGTCTAATCTGGCATCTATCAGCCAGCATATTCGCGAAACCAAATAGGGATAACCGTTTGTATAATACCGTATTTCTTGCGCTATTTCGCTGATATTCATACCTGTATGGTGGTCATTCTCATATTCGACAAGCATCGTCTCTATCTCCTTAGCAGAAAACGACATGTCAATATCAAAATCTGCAGCAATATTCCATGGTGAATTCGTCTTACTTTCGCCTGTACTTGGCGTATACTTACCCGAAAGTATCATTTTCTGTTTTAGATTCCTGATGTCATAGACCCCTGCCAGAATGACGCTCTGAAACGTAAAATCATCACCTAAATTACGAAAGAGGAATTTGTCGCGCAGCATCTTCAGGAATCTGACAAAGAGGTCGTTATTGGAAGCCTCGTCAGATTCGTCGATGATGAGAACGATTTTCTTGCCGGTACATCTTTCGGTAAGAAAGTAATCTAATTTTTGCAGACTTGTTACACTTTCATCAAGCCAAAATTT
>Ga0099364_10010492_pt1 | contig 12740 bp, 9 predicted proteins | sample TergutTh196P3_FD_73070 | JGI IMG/M metagenome (GOLD analysis project Ga0099364, IMG submission 73070) | Microcerotermes parvus P3 segment gut microbial communities from Pointe-Noire, Republic of the Congo - Th196 P3 | ecosystem: Host-associated > Arthropoda: Insects > Digestive system > Gut ... | reverse complement strand
TATCATCTTGCGACTCAATATAAAAACCCGCCATCACCAGATTGCTTTTAGAGATACGCCAGCCGCCTTCGTTAGTTGTGCTGATATGGAAAGTATGGCTGCCGCCCGAAGCAGGGAAGTTTTTAGATTGTAAATCTATGTTTAACACGATACCCTCTTGATGCACCGTTATTTTTTTGCTCTTTCCGCCGGCAGATACTGTAAATTCAAAATTTCGTGGGGAAGCGTCGGTATTTGCTTCGCAAAACACGCGAATACGCGAAGCTTCTTTGCTTACTTTGCACCAATCGGATATTGGTGCAAAAAAATCCCAGCGACCTCCATTGGTTTCTACATCAATATAACCATAGCCGCCTGCTGCCGAAAACGGTACATATTCTTTAGACATTTCCAAAGAAGTATCGGCGCCGTTTTGTTCTACCTGTACGAATACGGAGGATTTCTTTTTATCACCGGCTTGTACGGTAAATCCGGCATAACGTGGTTGTGTGTTCTCATTTTTGCGGCAAATTATTTGTATCGTATTATTGTTGTATTTCGAAACAATAACCCAATCTTCATATGCCGGCAGCGGAAGAATTTGCCACGCGGCATTGCTTTTCACCTCAATGTATTGTTCTCCTTGCCCAGACGAAAACTTAACTTCCCTCTGAAGTTCTAATGTAACTCTTTCGTCAACAGGGGGAGATGGTTCTTCCTTTTTGGGTGTTTCCTTTTTGGGCTTTGGTTCTACTCTCGGTTCGTCGTCTAAAGGTCGTGCATAAATAGTCAACAATGCAAAAACAAACAACGATAAAATAGTAATTTTTTTCATAATATTTTTCCATTTAAAAATTTGTATATCTATTAATTTATTGGTCTGCCTGACGGATATTTTCCTGCTTCTATATCTTTGGACTCGCCGCCTTTCTTGTATTTTCCTTTCCAATATAAATCATATCTAAATTCTCCTATAAAATAATCTCCATTTTCCCAAGTTGATTCTCCCTTTCCATGCCTGTAGTTTTTACGGAAACCTCCTACATAGCTTTCTTTTTCTTCTCCTTTATCAGTGGTCTTTTTCAATGTCAATTCCGCGTTTCCTCCTGCTTCGCGATAACCATTGGCAAATCGTCCTTTGTAAGTACATTCCACCTCGTTTACATAGAATACACTGTCTTTGATTGCATTCGGCTTATACTTAAGTAAATATTGCAGGACATCGTCGTCTTCTTTTTCTATTTTTATTGCAATTGTGCCGGAATCATATGCAGCCGTCCCAATTCCGTGTGGCAAACGGTCTTTCATTTCACCTGTATATGTAAAGTTTCTTCCGTTGTGCAAGGCAAAAGGTTTATTGCTTACGGGTCTATCTTTGAGATGGGTATAAAAATTATAACCGCCAACGATTGCCATTATGGCTATCATGCCTATCAACAATGTTTTAATCCATTTGTTGCTGCTGTTGTTGCTGTTGCTGCCTTCTGTTTGTTTTTTTATCTGTTCGGCAGTAGGTCTATCCCAAGGTTCTTTGGCAAGCATTTTTCGAATTATATCTTTTAATTCTTTTGAGTATTCGCCGGTTATGTCGGGTATTTCGGCGCCGCCTTTTTGCGCCATGCCTCCAAGTCCTATGGCAAAAGGCAACCTTCCTTCCAAAAGTTCATACATCGTAACGCCCAAAGCCCAAATGTCGCTTGCTTTGACAGGTTCAGGTTTTTTGCCGAAGCGTTCCGGTCCCATGTAATCGACCGTGCCGCCTTCTTGCGAAACATGCAAATTGACTGCGCTTTTGCGCAAAGTGCTGCGGGCGCTGGTGCTAATACCAAAGTCTGTTATCAGAAATTCACACTGATTGCTTATCAAAATATTTTCGGGCTTAATGTCCTGATGAATAACAGGAACGTTTAAGTCGTGCAGATATGACAAACCCGACGACACATCGTGGAGTAATTTCCATGCAGCATTTTCGGTTATTTTTCCTACCAATCGTTTGGCAGAACCGCTTTCACAGAATTGCATGACTAAATACGGACAATTTTCATAGACATCAAAATGTGTCGGTTTAAGCAAATTGCCGTGGTTGTAATTGAACAATACTGCAAATTCGTGCCTGAACATTTTCACGCCTTCATCGTCTAAACCTCCCGCAGAGGCATATACTTTAAGGGCTACTTGTATGTTATTTGCTATGGTGTCTTCGGCAAGCCATACTTCCGAAAAACCGCCGCTGCCTAACTTTTGAATCAAACGGTAACGGTCTTCAGCTCCAAAAAAGGTGTATTCTATTAGTGGCATAAATTATTTATTTTCCGGTTTATTAGTATTACTTTGAACCGGGTCCGGATTCATTACTCCTGCCGGCTTCTTTACTTCCATCTTCAATGCAGCGTTATTTTCCCGGGTTCTTGTGGGATTATTTTTTGTCCACATAATAAATTTTTTTTCATTTTGCTCAACTATTTGTTCCGGCGTGAAATTTGTTCCATAATATGCATTCACAAGTATTTTTATATCAAATATAGAGGTATTACGTTCAAGAACCGTAAATTTATACGTGAACACCGAATCGACGCCTGTTTGCTCTTTTTCGACAGGTTGAAAATTTATTTTTTTAGATTTTATGGCGCCCTTTTCTTCTGCATTTTCTGTTGTTTTATGCATTTTGCCGTCTAAAAATTTTTCCAGTTTATCGTAAGAAACCGAGTTCGACAAAAGTTCTGCATTCATTTCTTTAAAAGAGTTATCTTCTTGGTTTTTAGTAAACGATTCATAGAAATTCTTTTTAAGAGATGCAAATTTTTCTTGCTGTTGTTTTACATTCTTTTTTACGGAATAATACCTTTTTTTGTAGCTTTCGCGGATATTTTCCGGTGTTTTATTCAAATTATCGGCAATATATGTACTGTCTTTCGCCCAGTCTTTAAATACAATAGTGTGTAAAGATGTTTCTTCGTATATTTTCAATGACGAGTCAATTTTTTCTGTAATTTCCTTTTTATTTTTTCCAAAGGGTAATATATTGTCTTTCAATAGATAACCCACAATTCCCAACAATAAAACCGTAATCGCCGCAAGTCCTGTTATCAAGGCTTTGGTTTTAGCATTGCCCGGACGAAATTCTTCGTTTGCGCTGCCTGCTTCCGCTTTTTTCCCGCCGGCGGTTACTTGACACAAAGCGATAGTTACATTATCGTGCCAACCTGCTTGGCGAGCGCTTTCCCAAAGGGCATCGCGGCATTCTGCCATTGTTTCGCAGTTGTTGGCTATTGCAGCGGCTATTGTGGGGTTGCGCAACACGCCGCTAAGTCCATCGCTGCACAGCATTATCACATCGTCATTGTGTAAGGAATATTCCTTGATGCCGGGTTTGGCAGTGCGGTTGAGGTCGCCGAGGCTGCGAGTAATAATGTTGCTGTACGGGTGGTCAAACACTAACTCTTCGCTCAACTTGCCTGCATCAACAAGTCCTTGCACGTAGCTGTGGTCTTTAGACAGTTGCACAAGTCCATTTACAGGATTGTAGCGGTAGGCGCGGCTATCGCCGCACCACCCTACATACACTTTGCTGCCAACAAGCCATGCCAACACTATGGTGCTGCCCATGCCAGCCTTTTCGCTGTCTCTGCTGCTTTCTTCCTTGATTACCGTGTCGGCAGCTACAATCGCTTTTTCAATGTATTTTTTAATAGACGATGGAGAAGACACTACATTTTTCAGGTCGTCGCATGAAAACCATTTTTTGATAGTATCTACTGCTAATGCCGACGCTACTTCGCCGGCATTCATGCCGCCCATGCCATCGCACACCACAATCAACGCGCCATTTTTGCCTAACGAAATTTCTTTATCGGTATCGAATCCCCAATTATCTTTCGATAAATTGCTGCTCAAAAGAAAATTATCTTCGTTTTCGGCACGACCCGCCGCTTCGCAGCGAGCCGCCATTCTGAATTTTATTGTACTCATAAAACTTTATAATTTACGATGTGATAAAATTTTTATTATCGAACTACGAATATGCGTTTGATAATTCTAACTGTTTACTTTTTTTTATCATTCTTAACGGGCGTTTTTTTTTCGATGGGAGTTAGCTGTGCCGGTTGTTCTTTTGATTTTTTTTCGCTAACGGCAGGCACTACTCCTTTTGAATTTTCGTTGATAACGGGGATAATCGCCCATTTTTCATTCTCGGCTTGTATTGTGCCAAGTAAACGAAATGACAAGGTGCCTATCTCCGTAACTTCGGGCATCACATAAATGCCGCCCAATACTACTTTTTCGATTTGGGGCGCTACGACCTCATAACTTACTTTGTCTTTTTCGGTTTTTACTTCCAAACGATGAATCATTACACTCAATTTCGAATCGTTTTTTTCGGTCAAAGCATGGTCGGCAATTAACCATACTACCCAGCCTTCGTTTTTATCGGCAAGGGCTTGGGCAAGCAAACCTTTATTCCCAAATTTGTTATCTATTACGGAATATAACTTGTTGTTTAGCACAACTTTTGCCGCGTCGGGTTTAAAAGTCTTGGTTTGGTCGGTGTAAGCCGTATCGGAAAACTGTTTGTATTCCGACAGCGAAATTACCGGCTTATACTGTGTGCTTGCTACATAAGGAATAAACTTACTGTCGAAAAGCCATGGACGTATAGCCGAATGTTCGATTAAATAGCCATTACGCACTTTTACGCCCAGCGTATAATTTTCTCCAAAATAGTCTTTGCCGTCTGCGCCGTAATAAGTAGGGTCTTTGACTTTTGTGTCCTGCATTCGGTATTGCGTGTGAATAATTACCAAGCTGTTTTTAACAGCATCTTCTATAAATTGCTGATTGCCCGAAAAAGAAGCTAATCCGCCGAATTGGGCAAAAGACATGCTTGCCCACACACTTAGCATAAGTGTTATTACATTTTTTTTCATCTGTATATTTTTTTAATAGGTTATTAAATTAACGAACTGCTGATATGGGCGCTATACGTCCTTTTTGATAAGTATTTCCAGATACAATACCTACTACCTGATAAACTCCTTTATTTTTGAATAATACAGGACCGCCGGAATTTCCGGGCTCCGTATTATCATTGGAAACCATAATTGTACCGTCCACATCCAAGCCTTGCCGCGCTACTTTACATCCCGAATAAATGGGTGTTATATTATTTTTATCTTCGCCGCCTCTTTCTTGGGGAAAACCTAAAGTTTCCAATTCCGTACCGACTTGAAGGTTAGAAGAAAGTTCCTTGTTAAAGTTTAATCCCTCTTTTTCATTTGTTTGATAATAAGCCCAATCGCTTGCATCAAGAACGGCTTTTTTTACGACTACAATCGTGCCGTTATCTAATATATCTGTGTCTATTACATCGCTGTTCCGGTTATATTTAAACTGGTCGCTGGTGAAAGAAAATGTTAGTCCCGAACTCGAAATGGCAGTATAATACGCAACCACTTTTCCACCGTTGTTTGCACAGACATTTAATCCATACCATAAATACCCTGAATATTCATAATAATACCATGTTTCTATTACGTGCCGGGCTGAAACAAAACGACCGTCGTCTAACAAAAATCCTGTTCCATGAATATGTCCAAAGGCTTTAGATTCTATATTTCCCTCTGCCCAAGTAGCCACTATTTTATCCAGCACAATTGCAAACACATAAGGAAAACATTTGGTGATTTCGCCAATGGGAGGAGTTGCTTTTTTGCCGGTGGAAGTCGTATCTTCTATCTGGGGTTTCCATTTTCTCATTTCACCTCTTAATCTCTCAATTTCCTTCTTATAGGCATCTGAATTCTGATTAATTTCGATTATGTCCTTTATCGCATCTTCATTTCCTGCTTTTAATTCTGCTATCAAAGCTTCTGTGGCTCTTTTGTATTTAGCATCGTCTATAGCATCTAAAATTCCCCAGGTAACCGAGCCTGCTACTAAGAGGCATAAAGCTACGCTTAACACCGTTATTGCCGTTTTATAAGGCTTCAAGGCTTGTTGGCGGAAGAGGCTGAGGCGGCGCGAAAGACCAATGCTTCCTACGGTTGATTTGTTGCCTGTGGGGATAATGAATCCAAGCCGCGGACCACCCACCGAGAGTTGAATGTCGTCGCCGTTTTGCAGATACCACTCGTGATGAACGGGTCTGCCGTTCAAAAATGTGGGGTTCGTTTTGGATAAATGCACAAGTTTCCAACGGTCGCCATCTTTCACTATGGCAGCATGCCGTTGGCTAACAGTAGTAAAACTTTCGTCGAAACGCACTTGGCATTGGGGAGCGCGACCAAGTTCTATCTGGCTAACGATAATTTCCTGCGATTCTCCCGCTTTGTGATATTTCGAATTCATTTTGTGTTCGAGAATGTAATATTGTCTTCCCGAAGCTCTAAATAGCGACCCCATGCCGGCGCCTATGCTGCCGGAAAGAGTCCGTTTGTAAGGTTGTGTTGCTTTTCCCATGATGTTACATTTTTTTTTAATATGTTTTTAATTCAAGTTTAATCATCTCATTATATGGTTATAAATTATCTCAATATCCTTCTACTCTCAATTTCACATCTCCGATAGAAATAATATCTCCCGGATAAAATTCAATTCCGTATTCGGGCGCTTCGGTCGAGTTTACATAAGTCCCGTTGAGCGAATGTTTCCATCCGTTGGGAGATGATTTATCCCATTGACCGTCGCGTATATACCACTGTCTGGTAGCAGAATCTATTTCCAACGTACAATGCTTACGCGAAATATAGCTGCTTTCGTTTTCGCGTATGGACAAGGTGTTGTTTTCGTTGTAATCTTCGCGTCCCATCGTGATAATGCGCCGTCCGCCTTTCAAAAACTCATTTAGTTTGTAGGTTTTTCCGTATTCTTCGCCTTGCATAATCCGCAACAGTACGCCGTTGCGAATACTCATTTGCGGCGGATTATCATCGTGAGCGCGTTTATAGAAGCTTGTATAACTGTCGGGCATTAGTTTCAATACTTTTTCTATGGATTGCAGGCGTGTCTGATAGTCGGGCTTCAAACAACCTTCAATCACATCGCAAAAAGCGGCATCGCGTTTTTGCAACAGTCTGCGGTTCCATTTTCCGTTTTTTCCATTCTGAATATACAATACTAAATCGCATTCATTTTTCAATTCACCGAAAGGCAATTCGCCGGTAATTAGCTGAAACATCATCACGCCAAAGGAAAAAATATCGGTGGTAGGCAACACGGTGGCATCGCCGCGCTTGGGCTCTACCTGTTCGGGCGGCATATATGCGTATGTTCCAAAAACTTGGGTAGGCTTGTTCCTGATGAGCTTTGTCATACGCCTGTTGCGGTCGCCCGAAATACCGAAGTCCGTCAATACAGCCGTACCGTCTTCCCGCAGCAATACGTTTTCGGGTTTCAGGTCGCGGTGTACTTTGCCGCAGCGGTGCAGGTCGTTCAAACCGTAAAGCACCTCCTTCCCTATTTTTGTAAAATTGGGATTTCGCAGTTTCAAAAGGTCTCCTCCCGGACAAAATTCCATTACAATGTAAGGATTTCCCTCTACCCAACCATGGTCAAACGAGTGTACCAAATAATTACTGTTGATGCGTCCGGTTTCAAATTCCATAATCGAACGGTCAATTAATTGTTGGCGAATCTCAGGGTCTACTTCCCAAAGCTTCAACAGCTTCAGCGCCAAAACTTGCCCATGAGAGTCTTTTACTTTAAATACTTTGCCGTAACTGCCTTCTCCAAGTTCTTTTTCCACGCGGTATTTTCGGTCAATATATTCGCCTGTACCAAAATCGCAACGTTGTACTACTACACTCATAATCAAATAACCCTAAAAAAACGTTTTTTACTTTTCTTCTATTTCAGGTATAACCATTAATACTAATTTTGTTTTACCTATACTGATAATATCGTTGTTTTGCAATTCGCCTTCATCTGTCAACTCGCCGTTGATAAATGTTCCATTTACCGATTGTTCATCTTTGAACTTAAATTTGCCGTCTACCGCACGATAGAGAATGGAAAAATGCTTTTGCGACACGCTGTTATCGCCTTTGATAACGATATTCATATCTTCTCCAGAGCCTATAAAATTTCTGCCTTCATATACCGGAAAAAACTCGCCATGCCGTTTGTGCGTATAAGTTACAAGAAAACCAACCACTTTTTCGTCTGCTTGTTCCGGCTGTTCGGTTGACGTTTTAAGCTCATCGCCCTCTTTACCGGTGTTCGGAGAATTAATATGCGTCTTTTTCCAATCCACAGGTTTTGATTTTTGCGCTTCGGATTCGGCAGGTTTTTCGCCGGTCGCTTCACTGCTGCATTTCGGGCACCGGCTATCACCCGGACGAATCGGATAGCCACATTTAGGACAGGCTTTTGCCGTTCCTTTCAGATTTAAACCAGTATTTCCACCTGCAAAATGTTGAGTGGCGTTTACTATTTCACGTTCTGAGCTTTGCTGTACTGTGCCCGATGATTTCACAAGTTTAGTACCGCATTTTTCACATTTTGAATTACTGTCGGGATTTTCCCAACCACAATTTTCACATCTCATAATTTTTGTTTTTTTTACATTAAAAATTCATCTACATAATTGGTTTACATTAACATAGCGCCGGTTAATTCAAAATTATCCGGCAAAACCATACAAAAAAGTAATATTGAACATTTGAAAAAATGTATAATACCTCTCAATCCCCAAAGAAGCGTAATTATTTTAAAAGGAAAGTGTGGGATTGTAGTTTATCAAAACGGAGGCTCTGGCAAGCCCATAAAACAAATAAACAATACCCCACACTTGTATGTATGTTCAGAATAAACATTATCATACAAGTTGAAAGAGCGTTATTGTATCCTTGTTTTATTGAAATTTACCAGATTCCGCTTTAAGGATAAAAGCTAAACACTTTCTCTAAAAATATGCCTGTCTTTAAATTAAAGACGCGACAAATATATAAAAAGTTTAGCAAACAAACAACACTCTGTGAGATATTGTCGGTGCAAAGATTAAATTTTTAGATTAAAAAAACAATATGGATTAAAAATTATTTTTCTTTGAGATTGAATTCTTTCTGTCAAAATATTTTTTTTCGTGATTATAATCCCCTCTCAACAAGTTTTTCGAAATATCCGAACAATGTAAAAATTACCGTAAGCCAACAAAAAAATCCAAAAAAAATAAAAAATGGGACGGTTTGAAAGGCAATTTTATTTTTGAAAGTTTGGACAGTTACTGAAAAGTTTTGTATCTAACAGTCTTGTATCTAAAAATCTTTTCTATCTTTGCAAAAAAAAATAAAACCTGAAATAGGCATGAATAATAAAGAATTAACCGCAGAATTATCGGCGCGTTTAGGCATAACACAAGCCGAAACAAGTGCATTATCCGAAGAATTTGTGCAGACTGTTACCAATGAATTGATTAGGGGCAACACTGTTCATTTTCAGGGTTTTGGAACTTTTGAGGTGCGTAAAAAAGAAGAACGTGTCTCGGTCAATCCGGCGACCTCGAAACGCACCCTTATACCGCCCAAATTGGCTGTGGCATTTAAAATGAGTAACACATTAAAAGACAAGATAAATAATAAAGAACAATGAGCAGCGAGCGAATTTCTATACAAGATTTAATAGAGCGGATAGCCAAGCAATCCGGACGGACAAAAAAAACGGTTGAGGACTTCATTCGTCAATTGGTAGTAGTGATTGAAAACGGTTTGTCATCTGATGATTCAGTGAAAATAAAAGGATTAGGCACTTTCAAACTCGTTTGGAACGAGGCGCGAAAAAGCGTAAATGTGCAAACCGGCGAGGAAATAGAAATACCCGGTTATAATAAAATCACATTCACGCCCGAAAACTCGTTGAAAGACATTATCAATTCTCCTTACGCGCATTTGGAGGCGGTAAATTTGGACGAAGCCGACGAACCAAAAGTAAAAAAAATAAATCCGCTCGAAAAACTCAACGAACAGGCAGAAGAAATAAAAGATATTATTTCGGAATTAAATTTGATAACTCCAAAAGAAGAAAGCAAAGGCGAAGAAGAAAATAAAGAAGAGGCAATAGCAGATATTGTCGAAGAAAAACCGGCAGAGCCTTTGTTTGCACCTGCGACTCCTCCGTCTCCTGCGCCTCCTCCTGTTGTTGTAGAGTCGCCCGTTATTTCTGTTGCGCCGGCGTATTCGCCTCCCGTTTATATTATCCCTGAAACAAAAAAGAAGAAGAAAAAATTTAAAATCAGATGGTGGATAATTCTATTGTTACTTCTTTTGCTGATAGGAAGCGCTGTGGCGTGCTATTTATTTGGTTGTTTCCCTCAAAAAATAACAAAAGAAATAGACGAAAAATGCAATTTGATAAGCGAAAAATGCTGTGAAATTACACAAAAATGTGCTGATTGGTTTGATTTTTCAAAAGAAAAGGAAGTAGAAATAGAAGAAACTCCGGTTGAAGAAGAAATAACAGCGGCTTTAGATGAAAATATAGAAACGACAGAAGCCGCGGATACAATTCAAACACTTGAACCGGAGCCGGAGCCGGAGCTGGAACCGGACATTTTTAGTCAACCTCGTGAGTATAAAGAGTTTAAATCAACGGAATTTATCGTAGAAGGTATATATTTGGCAGCTCTTGCCCGAAAACATTACGGAGTAACGGAATTTTGGGTATATATCTACGAAGCCAACAAGCAAAAAATCTCACATCCGAACAAATTGTCGTTCGGAACGCTTGTGAAAATACCAATATTAGACCCGCGTTTGATTGATAAAAATAATCCCGCTTGTTTGGAATATGCCAAACAGTTGGAGAAGCAGTATTTGGCTAATTAAACTGCGCTATTTTGTAGATTTTCCGGTTGTATTAAACAATCTTGCTAATCTTTTAATCTTGCAGAAATTTTGGTTCAGACAACTTTTCCATTCTCTGCAACAGTGTTGGGTGCGAGTAGTGAAAAAACACATACCAAGGGTGTGGCTGCAAATTGCTTAATGCTTTTACAGATATTTTTTTCAACGCTTCGATTAAGTCATCAGCATAACCGTATTGCGCGGCAAAAGCATCGGCTTGGTATTCGTTTTTGCGGGACAGAAGGTTTGCCAATACGCCCAAAACAAGCGAAATCGGCGCATAAAGCAACCCAAATGCCAATATATTGATGTGAAATGCGGCTTTTTCAACACCCAACGCCTGCGCCAAACTGTCATTTCCTAAAAATAATCCTAACAATGAAAACATTACAAGCGAATTGAGCAAGGCAATGAACAGCATCGAAAGCGTATGTTTTTTCTTGTAATGTCCTATTTCGTGAGCCAATACAGCTACAATTTCTTTGGTTGATAATTCTTCTATTAAGGTGTCGAACAGCACAACTCGTTTTTTTGGTCCTAATCCGCTAAAATACGCATTGGCTTTTGTGGAGCGTTTTGAACCGTCCATTACAAAAATATTAGTCAGATTGAAGCCTGCCTTTTGTGCAAATACCTCAATTTCGGAACGTAATTCTCCGCATTCGAGAGGTGTTTGTTTATTGAACAAAGGCACAATCAAATTAGAATAAAACATATTCATAAAAATACTGAATGCCGCCATTGCAAGCCAAGCCCATAGCCAAAAATAATCGGGCGTAAGCATATAAATCCAGTTGATAAGCGCCAGCAAACCGCCTCCGATAAACGACATCAGCAACCAGCCTTTCAGTTTGTCGCCCACGAAAACAGCAGGCGTCATTTTGTTAAACCCAAAACGTTGCTCAATTACAAAATGGTCGTAAATCTCAAACGGCATACTGATAATATCGTTGGCAAAGAGCAAAATGCCGAAAAAGAACAACGAAGCCACTATTTTGTATTCGGTTATACCGCTTACAAAACTGTTGACAAATGCAAAACCGCAGAAAATAATCATAAGCAATACGATGAGAAAACTAAGAGAACTCGTCAGCATTCCGAAACGCGAGTTTGTTCTAAAATATGCCTGCTGACGGGCGTATTTTTCTTCATCATACAATCCTTTCAAGGCTTCAGGCAGTTTTTCGGATACATTCCGCACATTAAGATAAGCCAACAATCGCTCCAAAATAAAATCGAATGCCAAAATGGCGAGGAATACAAATGTAAGTGTGGTCATAGTTTTTTCTGTTTAAAAAATGAGCTGCAAAGATAAGACAATTTTAGATTTTAGATTTACAATTTACGATTTAATAATCTAAAAAGTTTTATCTTTGCAGGCGAAAAATTATATACATACACATGAACATTTCTTATAACTGGCTGAAACAGTACATCAACATTAACATTCCTGCCGAAGAAACGGCAAAAATCCTTACTTCTATCGGACTTGAAGTGGGAAGTGTGGAACACAAACAAAGCATAAAAGGCGGTTTGGAAAGCTTGGTTGTTGGCGAAACGCTTACTTGCATCGACCACCCGAACTCCGACCATTTGCACCTGACAACCGTGAATATCGGCGCCGGCGAGCCTTTGAAAATTGTGTGCGGCGCGCCCAATATTGCCGCAGGGCAAAAAGTGATAGTGTCGCCCGTAGGCAGCGTGCTGTACGATGGCGATACGCCTTTTACCATTAAACGGTCGAAAATTCGCGGCGAAGAATCTTTCGGAATGATTTGCAGCGAAGCCGAAATCGGCATCAGCAATGACCACAGCGGCATTATTGTGCTTCCCGCCGATGTAAAAGTGGGTACACTTGCAAAAGATTATTATAAGGTCGAGAACGATACGGTTATCGAAGTGGATATTACGCCCAACCGCATCGAC
>Ga0099364_10010491_pt1 | contig 12742 bp, 8 predicted proteins | sample TergutTh196P3_FD_73070 | JGI IMG/M metagenome (GOLD analysis project Ga0099364, IMG submission 73070) | Microcerotermes parvus P3 segment gut microbial communities from Pointe-Noire, Republic of the Congo - Th196 P3 | ecosystem: Host-associated > Arthropoda: Insects > Digestive system > Gut ... | reverse complement strand
TATATTTTTCGCCATTTCCGGTCTGTAGATAATCTATATTCCAGTGTGGAAACACTTTAGATATTTTCTCAATACTTGGTGTTTTTAATTTTTCACCTACTTTATCTAAAAAACCGTTGCCTAATCTCGTTTTAATATAAAACTGATTAGGATTCAGACCTTCATCATTTATCAATTCTAATAATCTATTCCTCAAACACATATATAAACACATTTAAAATATAACAAAACTTTAACCTTTTTTAACTAGATGATCTATTGCCTGTATAGATTATCTAGTTATATTTGGGCGTTTTATTTTCAAAAATAACATTTTTAACCTAAACTAAAATTAAAAAAATGATTATCCGTATATATACCTAAATTCATTTTTATAACTCACGCATGCAACGAGAAGTCTGTTAATCTCTTTTTTTAATCTGATTATGCAAAGATAATTATTTAGAGATATATATACGGATATACATATTAAAAAAATATGCAACTTAATACAACCGTATTACTATCTTGTGCATCTGTCCATAGGCTCACCGCTGACGGAACAGCGGGTGTAATCATTTTTCATATCTAATATCTGTTACACAATTACTTACACAGCTTCATATCACATGAAAATATTGTATCCGAACAGGTTAGTTGTTAACGGTTTTGTTTTGATTTATCTCTCCGCGTCAATAACTTTTGCTTCGGTTCGTCTGTTGAGCTGGCGTCCTTCGGCGGTATTATTGTCTCCAACGGGTTGAGTATTGCCGTATCCTTTATGGCGCAATCTGTCGGGGCTGATTCCTTTCGAGACAAGATACTCAACAACAGACAATGCGCGTCTTTCCGATAATGCCATGTTATGTTCGGGCGAGCCTGTTGAATCGGTATGACCGCCTATTTCCATTGCAATATCCTTATTTTCAGTTAAAAGCCTTGCAAGATTGTTCAGTTCTTCAAACGACTCTTCTTTAATTTGCCATGAGTCGGTGGCAAAGAAAACATTTGTCAACTGCATTGTTTCGCCCGCTTTGATTCTTGTCAGCAAAATTCTTTTCACATAAGGCTCAACAACCGAGTGAACGCCCTCAAGCAGAAAATTTTCAGAATGAAAAAGATACCCCTCCTTGTTTACATTGATGCCGTAATTAAATCCCGAAGGCAAACAAACAAGAAAATCGCCGTTGCCGTCAGTAGAGTTCGACATTACAACTCGCCTCTCCGTCAGGTTTATAAGCTCATAATCGGCTCTAATCATGCCTCCCGTTTCTCTGTCAAAAACTCTGCCTCTAAGATATGAAACAGGATTGGGTCTGATTGATTCGTCCAAATCGAAATAGAAAATATCCTTGCCGTTGCTATTGTCTCTTACGGACGAAAAATACGCTCGCCTGCCCGAAGCCTCAACTACAAGCCCCGTCTCATCGTTGTAAGTATTAATGGGATAGCCGAGATTAACAGGCTCCGTCCACGTGGTGTCTTTATTCATTTTTGTCATGTAAATGTCGAATCCCCCCATTCCCACTCTGCCGTCAGATGCAAAATAGAGGGTTTGACCGTCAAAATGAATGAATGGCGATGTTTCATCTCCTTCGGTATTAACATTTTCGCCAAGATTAACAGGCGTTTTCCACTTTTGATCATCGCCAAGAACAGAGTACCAAATATCTTTGGCTCCAAAACCGCCGGGGCGACTGCTTGAGAAAAACAGCATCTTGCCATCGGGACTGATAGAGGGTTGCGATTCCCATTGAGCTGTGTTCACAGGCTGTCCGATATTATAAGGCTGCGACCATCTTCCGTTGTTGTTCATCGAAAAATAGATGTCGCAACTTCCAACGCCGCCCGGGCGGTCGCAAGCGGTAAAATACATGTACTTGCCATCGGCAGAGAGCGACTGGGCGCCCTCGTTCATCGGAGTATTTAAAGGCGCGCCGGCATTAAAAGCCTCCCCCCAAACATCGTTCGTTTTTATGCTTATGTAAAAATCTTCATGAGAACGATTGATAAGCGAATTATTAGCCGCCGCCGCCTGTCGGGTAAACATCATTGTTTGTCCATCGGCGGTTATTGAGGGCCAATACTCATCGTCAGGCGTGTTAATGCCCGCGCCAACGCTGACGGGAGCAAATGCAACCGGAGTTTTCATCGCTTCCAGCGCAAACTCGCAATTCTTAATGTTCTTGGCGGCGGTAATCTTGTTTCTTTCCGAAACGTCTGTTTGTTCAATATATACCTGAAAATGAATAATAGCGTTTGAATAATCTCCCGACAGCATTTCGGAAGTGGCAAGATTAAAAAATACGGCTTTATAAAAGAGAGAATCGATTTTTACGGCAGTTTTATAGTTTTCGGCGGCTTCGGCATATCTTTTCTGCCTGAAAAACAGCTCGCCAAGCATCATGTAGGCTTCATAAAATCCGGGATCGACCTGCACGGCGTTTTTAAAATTTATTTCGGCATTTCTGAAATCTATAAAATCATAAGCCCTCATGCCGTCATTATACAGCCTCAACGCTCTGTTGGAATTGGTGTGCCTTCCCTGTCCCTGCGAAAACAGATATTCCGAAAAAACGACCGACAACGCCAGCATTAAAGCCAACGCCGCGAAACTTTTCCTACGGAATACGCATATATTTGTGCGCCTGAAGAGATACGCGCCAAACCTGATTACATTTAACATATTCTACTATTTCGGGTATAACAATATTAACCTTGCTCCATTCGGGCTGAAGAAACAACATACAATCGGGTCTCACAAGCCGCCTGTTTTGTTCAGCCCACTCGAAGTCGCTTTCATCTTGAACTATCACTTTCAGTTCGTTTGCCGATTCATAAGCGCTTTTAACCGGAGGCATGTTTTTTTTAGGCGACAGGCAAATCCAATCCCACACGCCGCTCATTTCATAAGCGCCCGATGTTTCAAGAAAAGTTTTTTTATCATTCTTTTTAAGTTCATTACATAAATAATCGAGATTCCATTTAAGAGGCTCTCCTCCGGTAACCACTACAGAATCCGTGCCAAAGTCGTTTAATTTTTCAACAATTTCGCGCACATCTACAAAATGATGATCATTTTGCTCCCATGAATACCGCGAATCGCACCAGCTGCAACCTATATCGCAACCGCCCAGCCTGATGAAATATGCCGCTTTCCCCACATGATACCCTTCGCCCTGCAAAGAGAAAAACTCCTCAACCACAGGCAATTTCATACCGTTTAACATATATTCGTTTTTGTGCATTTAAATTGTACGCAAAGTACGTAATTTATTTCATTTTTTACAATCCTATAAAAAAAGTATATTCGTATAATGGAAAATTTGCGCTAAATTTACAACAAAAAATTGCATTCGGTAGTTAAATCTATTCATAAAAATTTAAACCTCTTTTGTAAACCAATCTCTCTTTTTATTATTTTTACCGCCTTTAAAAAGTTTAATTATGCACATAGCTGTCGCCGGAAATATCGGCTCGGGAAAAACAACGCTTGCAGGGCTTCTTGCAAAACATTACGGATGGACGCCTCACTATGAGGGCGTGGACAATAATCCTTACCTCAACGATTTTTATGAAGATATGCCGCGATGGTCTTTCAACCTGCAAATATATTTTCTGAATACCCGTTTCAGACAGATACTTGAAATAAGAAAATCGGACAAAACAATAATACAAGACCGAACAATTTATGAAGACGCTTATATTTTTGCCGCCAATCTTCATTCAATGGGGTTGATGTCCACACGCGACTTTGAAAACTACTCCGACCTTTTCAAGATGATGAGTTCGTTTATTCAACCTCCCGACCTTTTATTATATTTAAGAGCCTCCGTCCCTACCCTTGTGAACCAGATACAAACTCGCGGACGCGAATATGAAAGCTCAATACGCATTGATTATCTTAAAAGACTGAACGAAAGGTATGAAGCGTGGATTGAATCATACAATCTCGGCAAAGCGTTGATTATTGAGGCAGACCACTACAATTTTCCTAATAACAACGACCATCTGAGCGAAGTGATTGATAAAATTAATGCGGAATTGCACGGGCTTTTTTAAATGATAATACCATGCGTATTTTCAAACTTTTTCAAAAAAACATATCTCTGCGAATAGTAAATTTCGCAGGGTTATCCGTTATGTTTGCGTGTTTGCTGCTTTCGACTGGCTACATAAAACGTGAATTTAGTTACGACCGCCATCATGCCAATAGTGTTGTTGATAAAACACTGTTCGAACATAAAATAGCCAATCCTGTTCTTAAAGAGCAGATAGAACGTTTCGACAGTTTTTATGGGAACGATCCGGCTGTAAAGCGCAATAAAATCAATGGAATAAGTATTACATACTCAAAAAACAGTGGTTATTATCCAGATGATTGGGTTTTTAATTTTTTTTTGATTGGTTACACGGATGAAATTAACTCTACGCAACCCCTTATAATGTGCGAACCGATTAATGGCAAGCCCGTAGTTTTTAAAATAAATGATTTACTTGATTATATTGAAATACCAAGAAGAAAATCAATGGAATTCTTAAAAGAATCAAGTCCTAAAGAGTATGATAGCCTCATTGAATTAGGCGCTTTAAGAGATATAAATACTGGTTCTTTTCAATTTTCTTTCGTTCAATGGATGGTAATATTTGATCATAATAATAATAATTTTTTACGCGTGGATACTATACGCCCGCTAAAGTTTTAGGAGGAATGGATATGAATATTGGAAGAATTATCAACGGCTTGGTTGGTTTTAATGTTAAAACAGCATTAGTTTTTGCAGTCTTGTTTTTCAATAGGCTTGACATTGTTACGTGTCAATCTTTATACGAATATAAGATAACCAATACAGTTCTTAGAAAACATATAGAACATTTCGACAGTATCTATGGGAACGACCCTGCTGCAAAAGGCAAACCCATAGGGATTTCATGTTCTCAAAATGGGAATAATATAATTTTCTTAATATATTATTTGGTTGGTAACTATGATACAAGACCGTTTATACTGTGCGAACCAATTAACGGCAAGCAGGTAATTTTGAGAATGAATGATTTGGTTAAGTTTTTTCAGATACCTGAAAGAAAAGCGGTTGAAATATTTAAAGAATCCTTTCCGGAAGAATATAATGACTACATGAGATCAGATACCTTATGGATAAACGGACAATGGCATGTTCCTGAACCCCCTGTTATCTTTTTTCATTTTGTTGAATGGACTTTAAGATTTGACAGATATGGTAATTTTATAGGTTCGGATATTCCGCTGGATATCCAGTTGCAAATAATGCCGTAAAATAATTTATAATAATGCAGTTTATGAATTTTATGGAGGCTACAAATACTCTCTGTAATGATATTCTATGTAGTAAATGAAAAGAAGTTAAAGTAATAGAGTAAAGATTTTATTCCTGTTGCGGCGGTTAATTGAAGAAAACTAACCGTTATAATGTATAGGCGTGGCACGCAACGTCTATACTGTTTTTTGTTTTTTGGAAAAAGGTTATCTTTGCGGGGTTGAATAAAAGCGTAAGTATTATGGATAAGATAACCATTGTAATGTCATGCCGCAAATACAAAAAGTGTCTTGCTTACAAAGCTGATTGTACGCATTTTTTTGTTTTTCAAAAATAAATTTATAAAGGATGTTGATATGCAAATTGAAAAACCATCTTTTTGAAATGGAGCTATCCGGACACCTTGAAAAGACGCGCGATATTTTTATCATCGGTTGCCGGACAGGGCTTAGGGTAGGAATTATAAATGGGAAGTAGTTAAAAAATACAAAATGGGCTTGTCTTTTTATTTGGTTATGACCGATATTGCGGGAAGTTGCTTGTTTAAAAACGGCTCTTAATAAATTTTGAAGAATTGTTATTAAACTTTTGGAAATTTTCAATGTAATTGACAAGAAGAATTTATCTTTAAAATTTAATTTTAATAATTACGACTTATGTTTAGTAAAAACCGATTTAAAATAATTTTTTCTTTTTTCTTACTGCTTTTTAGCGTTCAACTCTTTTCGCAGTCCGAGCCGCCGTTTTTAAAATACATGAATCATTCGTGGGTTGACTCCGTGATGAAAACGCTGACGCTGGAACAGAAAATTGCACAGACTATTTGGGTGGCGGCATATTCAAACAGAACTGTAGCTCACGAAGTTGAGATAAGCGCTATGATAAAAAATTATGGAATAGGCGGTCTTGTTTTTTTTCAGGGAACTGCGGAAAAACAGGCGGAAATGACAAACTATTTTCAAAGCATTTCGAAAGTTCCGCTGATAATAGCAATGGACGGCGAATGGGGAGTAGGCATGAGGCTTTCTAACGTTGCACGTTTTCCGTATCAAATGACGCTTGGCGCAATTAAAAATGATTCGTTGATTTACCGAATGGGTAAAGCCGTTGGCAATCAGTTTAAACGCGCCGGAATGCATGTAAATTTCGCTCCTGTAGCCGATATTAATAATAATCCCGACAACCCTGTGATAAACTACCGTTCGTTTGGCGAAAACAAAGAAAATGTAGCCGCAAAAACAATCAGTTATATGAAAGGAATGCAAGATGCGGGCATTATGACCACCGCTAAACATTTCCCGGGACATGGAGATACAGATGTGGATTCGCATGAAGACCTGCCCGGAATTTCACATTCGCGCTCAAGGCTCGACAGCATTGAACTTTATCCGTTTAAACAACTCATTGACAGCGGTCTGGGAGGTATTATGACCGCCCATCTTAATCTGCCTGAGCTTGATTCTACGCCAAGGCTGCCATCAACATTATCACCGTTAATCATCAATGATTTGCTTGTCAATCAGCTCGGTTTCAAAGGATTGATAGTTACAGATGCGATGAACATGCAAGGCGTTACGAAATATTATAAATCGGGAATTGCCGAAGCTATGGCGCTTCAGGCGGGAAACGATGTTACTGAATTTGTTGTAGATATAGAAGCTGCAATAAATGAAACAAAAAATTTCATAAACGCCCGAAAAATAACGTTAGAGGAGCTGGAATTTAAATGCAGAAAAATTTTGGCGCTCAAATATTGGTCGGGACTGAATGACGTAACTAAAATAAATACGGAAAATATTGACGCAGACCTTTCTCCCGCCGAGTCGCTGGATTTGATTAGAACTCTTTATGCTTCAGCGCTTACCGTGCTTTCAAATAATCAGAATATTCTGCCGTTGAAAAATATCGACAGGCTTAAAGTCGCCACTATTGCAATTAATACCGTTGCGTTAACCCCCTACCAAACGCAATTGGGAAAATATCTTAAAGCGGATAATTTTAATATAAATCCTTCAAACAGCAGAGCCACAGACGAAGTTTTGAAAAAACTGTCGGAGTACGACATAGTTTTAGCCGGAGTTTATGGTCTTGACCAGCGACCGGCAAGAAATTTTGGAGTAACAAACGGATTGTCGGCGTTTATTGATAAGCTGACAAGAGATAACAGGTGCGTAATTACGTGGTTTGGAAATCCTTACGGGATTGATAAGATACAGTCGCTGAAAAATGCAGACGGATTGATTTTGGCTTATCAGGAAAACAGAGATGTTGAAGAGTTGTCGGCGCAACTCATTTTCGGGGCAATCGGAGCAAAAGGCGCTCTTCCGGTAACAATTAACGATAAGTGGAAATCGGGTTTCGGAATAATTACGCCCGGCAATCTCAGAATGCAATACGGCTTGCCTGAAAGCGCAGGTCTGTCGTCCGAACTTCTTATGCAAAAGATAGATTCAATTGCAAATGCAGGATTAGAGGCAGAAGCCTACCCGGGCTGCGTGGTGATGGTTGCCCGCAAGGGAATTGTAGTTTATCAAAAAGCCTACGGTTATCAAACTTACACTAATAGAATCCATGTGAGAGAAGACGATTTGTATGATTTGGCGTCAGTTACAAAAATATCGGCATCGCTTCCGGGATTCATGCTGCTTTCTTCCGAAGGAAAATTTTCACCCGACAAAACTTTAGGCAGCTACGTTCCATATTTCAGAAATTCAAACAAATCAAACCTTGTTATCAAGGATATATTGGCGCATCAGGCAGGTCTTGCGGCATTTATTCCTTTTTATATTAAGACGACAGAAAGCGATGGAAGCTATAAACCAAACACCGTAAGTCCTTATTTAAGTGAAGATTATCCGGTAATGATGGCTCCTTATGCTTACCTGCACAAAGACTACAGGGAAAAAATGTTTGACGATATAAAAAAAAGCCGATTGGGAAGAAGAAGATATGTTTACTCCGACCTTGGCTTTATCATTACCCCGCAAATAATTGAAAATATTACGGGAGAAAAATGGGACGAATTTGTAATCAATAACATATATAAAAAAATTGGAGCTGATGATATTACGTTCAACCCATATTCAAAATATCCGCTTAACCGCCTTGTCCCAACCGAATACGACTCTATTTTCCGTAAACAGCAACTGCGCGGAACAGTACACGATGAAACGGCAAGCATGTTGGGAGGCGTTTCAGGTCATGCAGGACTTTTTGCCACAACAAACGACCTGATGAAGTTGATGGAACTTTACAGGCGCATGGGCAACTATGGCGGAGAACAGTTGATAGACGAAGATGTGATGAAAGATTATACCGGCGTGCAATTTGCCAATAACCGAAGAGGACTTGGGTTCGACAAACCTAATCTTAAAAACTCGCAACTGCCGCCCGATGAGACATATCCATGCAAAGACGCCTCGCCCTCCAGCTTTGGACATACAGGCTTTACCGGAACTTTTGTATGGGTTGATCCCGAAAAAGAGGTTTCGGTTATTTTCCTCTCAAACAGAGTTTATCCCACAAGACTTAATAATGCAATTTCCGACTTAAAAATCAGAGGCTCAATATTACAGGCTGTTTATGATTCTATTCTATAGTTGCCGACAGCGTTAATTAGAATATCTAAATCTGCCTCTCTTTTCTGCGGATATGACAATGTATTGCCCCTGTTTATATCCTTGATTATTTGGACATATTACTTGTTCAGTATAGCATTCCAAATAGCCAAAGCGGAATTTTGTTTCCAAAGCCGTATTCTGCGTTGTCCAAGGCAATAAAAGCATTGTCAAGCCCTGCGATTTGTTCATATCCTTTATTTTTCCCGCCAACTTCAAAAATATACATGTTGTCAAGCGTAAAATCGGCTTTTATGGCAGCCGTAACTTTGCCCACAGCCTTCAACTGATTGAAAAAGAACGTTTCCCGCAAATTTCCGATATTGGGTTTGCCGGAGTCGAAAGCATATATCTGATTAGTGTTGTTCAGATAGATTTTTTCGGGTTTAGCCAGCGAGTTTAATCCTTTCGTATTGCTTTGCAGGAGGTTTACCAAGCCGCCCCTTTCCAGAATAGTCAGATAATTCAATAAACTGTTTCTGCTTACGCCCAACTCTGCTGCGAGGTCGGTAATATTTGGCTTAAAAGGAACAGACTGTGAAATAATCCAAAGCAATCTCTTGATTTTTCTTATCGAGTGCATTTCAATCGGCTCTACGGCAGGCAAATCTGTTTCCAGTATTAAATTTACCGTATTTGCCAGTTTCGACAGATAAAACCGTTTATCTTCCCTGTAATAAGGATAGTAACCTTGCTTTAAATAGTTATTGAATAATGACAGTGGTCGTATTTTTTCGTTAATCAAGCCCGCTATTTGAATGTGATTTTGCAAAATGTCGGCAAGAGTATATTTTTCAAAATCAAGACTTTGGTCGTATTTAATAAACTCTCTGAACGACATACCCCGCAAAACATAATGCACTGCCCGCCTGCTCAAATCGGCGTTGCCTTTATAAATTTCGAGCATCGAAGAGCCTGTAAAAACGACTTTCAGTTCGACAAAACTGTCATAGATATTTTTGATTTCCTGCGACCAGTTTTCATATTTATGCACTTCGTCAATAAACAGATATTTTCCGCCCATTTTCTCAAAATTGTTTGCCAAATCGAAAAGCCGGTTTCCCGAAAACCAGATATTGTCCAAACTTACATACAAAGCCTCTTTAGGCGTATTGCCGAAAGTTTTTTTGATATGTTGTAAAATCATCGTGGTTTTGCCTGTTCCTCTTGCGCCTGTAATAGCCGAGAGCCTGCCGTCCCAGTGAATTTCGTCAATCAAATAGCGTTGAAACGATAAATCCGTTTTCCGCAATTGCCGGTAAAAAAAGTCAAACAGTTCTTCCATCTTCGTTGTTATTTTGTTCGCAACAAAGATATAAAATGTTTTTTATAAACAACAAAATTCAGTAAAAATGTTTTTTATAAACAACGTTTTTTGAAAATAATGTTTTTTACAAAGAGCATTTTTTAAAAACTACATTCCGCCGCCGGTACTGCCGCCACTGTCGCCGCCGCTTTTTACATCATCGTTGGTAATTGTGCGCTGTACCCTTCTGATAGCCTCTTTCATACTGCCGAAACGATAGGAAACAGTGATCCGTGCTTCGCGCATATGCTGTGAAATCGCTTGCTTGGTTGCGAAATACTCATCAGACATTGTTTGATTAACTTTCAAATACTTATTGAATGGATTGGTACACGAAAGGGATACGGTCATTTTCTTTTCCAGGAAATCCTTGTTTACCGACAAATTATAGTAATAGTAGCCCGACTGTTTTCCTTGCAGCATTATATAGCCAGACATATACATGGCGTTGGCATTGATACGAAAATCCTTTGGCAAGGTAATCTGTGCCATGGCATTGGTGTTGCCTGTCAGTCCGCTGTTGGATAGTTCACGCGCAGAGCTTCTTAGGTCGGCATAGTTTAGTCCGCCGTTTAAAGTAAGACGGAGCACTCGGTTAGGTGTCCAAGTTGCATTCACATATACGCTGGCTCTATGGTTACGACCAATATTATCAGATGTTTGCTGTTTCACACCAGGATTGTCCTCTGAAATAAATGTAAAATATTCAATCGCATTGTTGACATACGAATAGTTGGCGCTGGCATTCAATGTGATTTTTGGCGCGAAATAGCTGTAATTTGCATTGAAACCATGACTTTTTTCGGGTACAAGTTCAGGATTACCATACGAAATATAATACGGGTCGGTATCGTTCACATAAGGGTTGAGATACCAGATGCTCGGACGGAAAATACGCAGGCTGTAGCCCAAACGTAGTTGTTGCGTTGGCTTAAGTTGATACGAAACCGTAACGTTTGGCACCAAATTGGAATAGTCAACATCAAAATTCTTGCTTTCATCAAGCCGGTATTTTACATACTGTCGGGTTCCTTCCATGCGAATACCGGTGCGGAGTCCGAATTTTTGCGCTCTGTAGGAATATCCGGCATAAGCGGCATAAATATTGCTGATGTGTTCGAAGTCGGTTGAATAGTCATTGCGCACCGATACCCAATCGCCAAGTGTGTCCATTTCGTAATGTCCCACTTTGCTGATGTTTTGCCGGAGAGTGTATTTCAAGCCTGTTTCTATGCTGTGTTTCGGGCTGAGTGGATTGACGTAATCAATCTGTCCGGCATGTTCTGTAGTCCGTGCATCGTTGTCGTACCATTGGTTGAGTCTGACATCAGGCGGCAATATACCTGTTATATTTCTTAAATTTGTAAAGTTTTCGTTAACATTGGGCGAATTGCTGAACCGGTAGGAAAACGTAAAATTTTCGTCTTTCTTGCGGGTAGTTCGCTGATAATCGAGGTTGGCTCCGGTGGATCCGTAGATGTATCTTGAATCGCCATCTCTTTCATATCCAAATTGCAAAATATCTTCATAGTTATACATTTCCGTAAAATAATCCATAATGCTTTTCTGTCTTCCATTCATAAGGTTGACGCCGAGGCTCAAAAGACGAAGGGTGTCAAATTCATAACTTGCCTCAAAACGTCCGGATATGAAATTGCCGGAAGGTTTATTTCTTGCGTAGTTTATTTCATTTTGATACAAGGGATTGATGAAGTTTTCATACTCACTTTTCATTTCCATCCCTGGATTTCTGAAGTTATTATAGTTTAAATTGCTTGTCAATCCAAGTTTTCCGATTTTGGCTGTGAGAGTGTTCCCTCCTCCAAAACCGCCGAAAGTGCCTGCATTTGCCGAAACAGACCCCTGAAAACCCTGCAACGTGTTTCGGACGGTAATAATATTGATGATTCCGCCAACGCCTTCAGCATCGTATCTGGCGCCGGGGTCGGTAATTACTTCTATATTTCTTATTGAATTGGCAGGCATGCTTTTAAGTACCTCCGACACGTTTTGTCCGCTGAACATATTCGAAGGCTTGCCGTTCAAATAAATCCTGAAGTTCGAGGAACCTCGCAGCTGTATATTTTCTTCGCCGTCAACAGTTACCATAGGTACTTTGCGGAGCATATCCAGAGTATTGTTGACTTGGGCTTCGGGATCTTCCTGAATATCGTAAATCAGTTTATCAATCTCCACTCTGACCATCGGTCTTTGCACTGCAACTACCACTTCGCCGAGTTCCTGCATTCTTCCCTGCACATATATTATGCCGAGGTCAACACTTCGATTGGCTTCGGTTAATGTAAACGGCTTCAGCAAGGTTGCTATTCCAATCGACTGAATGTTCATGATGTAGCTTCCGGGGGCTTGTATCTGCAGTTCAAATTTCCCGTTGTCGTCACATGCTACCGCTCTAACAAACTGGGTTGGCGTTTGAGTAAAAGCAACTGCTACGGTGGCAAAAGGCACCGGTTCGTTAGCAAGAGAATCAATTACCTGTCCGGTAACTGTAAATAGATCGCCGGCACGATTTTGTGCCGTAA
>Ga0099364_10010490_pt1 | contig 12742 bp, 2 predicted proteins | sample TergutTh196P3_FD_73070 | JGI IMG/M metagenome (GOLD analysis project Ga0099364, IMG submission 73070) | Microcerotermes parvus P3 segment gut microbial communities from Pointe-Noire, Republic of the Congo - Th196 P3 | ecosystem: Host-associated > Arthropoda: Insects > Digestive system > Gut ... | reverse complement strand
TACCCGGCTGTAGCAACAGGTACAGTTGTCGTTATTGCATCGGTGGCAGGAATGTTCATCTTATTTCGTAACCGAAAAAATAAACCAAATCTTTAACCTAATACATTAATACACATAAAATGCCATAAAACCAAAGAAATAAAAGTAAAGTAAGCGGATAACTGTCGTTCTTGACAATCAAAATTTCCACTTGGTAACTTGATTTCATTAAGTTACCACCACAAGAACAAGATAGTAGGCGTCGCACGTGCGGCGTGGAAAATTTGTAGGTGGTGGTAGGGCGTGGAAACCCTTGATTGTCAGACAAAGATTTAATTTCCACGCTTTTTTGATTTTACGGCTTTTCAAAAACAAGTAAATTTTTTAATAAAAAATATAATTTAATAAGAATCAATATGATAAAGAGTTTTTTAGAAAATCAAAACCGACTTTTAAGAGTTTTTGAGCAGTTGCGTCAATTTTTTTTCAAAAAAATAGCGCAAAGCGAAAATATTTTTTGGTGGTTCAAAAAAGAATACATATTTTTGCGGCTCAATTCGTGGGTGACTTTTTCAGAAACCCGCGAGGCGAAAAAACATAATGAAATAGCGAATTTTGCTATGTTCTTGTTTTCGAAATGTACGAAGTTTCAAAAAGACACAAGAATAGGTAAAATGCCGCAGGTGTGCGGATTTTACTTGTTTGTGTCAAGGGTCATCGTACAACCTCGGAAGCGGATAATGTTCAATCCGTTTTTTTGTTTGTCTGAGTTTGAAAATTTTTATAAATCAATAATATAAATATAATTTAATAAGAATCAATATGATAAAGAGATTTTTTACGATTTTAGAGAGACTTTCCCGCTTTGCGAAGCGGATGGGGCGAAACGGGCTTCGCCGCGTGGGGCGGATAGGGCTGTTGTTTGTTGCCATGCTCGTTTTGCTTCCAGCAACGAATTGGGCGCAAACTGTTTTTTTTAGCGAAAATTTTGAAGGATCGCACCCTTTCATTTTCGTAAACGGGTCACAAACAAACCGATGGCATGTAGGAACTGCCGTCTCTAACGGTGGCTCGCGGGCAGCCTACATTTCCAACGATGGCGGTGTATCAAATGCTTATTCTCAAACCTCTTTGACTTCGACTAATAGCATAGTACACATGTACGTTGATGTTGCGTTTCCAGTATCAAGCAATCCATATACTCTGCAGTTTGACATGCGCGGAATGGGAATGACCGGCTATGCTTTTTTATCAGTGCGTCTGGTGGAAACATGGATTATGCCTCAAGCGGGCTCTCAAATATCATCAGGAACGAATTTAGGTACATTTAGTCGCAGGGGCGCATGGACGCATGAAACTGTCAGTATTCCTGCTTCAAATTCGGGAACCACAAGACGGTTAGTGTTCACATGGAGAAATGATTATTCAATATTTGCCCACCCATCTCCATACAACCCACCCGCTGCTATTGACAATATTGTTATGATGGAAACACCAACTGTGAATGATGCACCACCAGCATATGGTGCTGGAAGCCATACCTATACAGTTAACAGACCAGCAAGAATAGAGATATATGCTCTTGGCGCTGGAGGCGCTGGCCAAGGGGGGCATTCAAAAGAATGGAATGATTTTGTAGGGATTTTTACTAGTACTTATAGGGGAACAGGAGGAGCAGGAGGAGGTGGAGCAGCGGCTTACATGAAATTTGACGCAACATCCAATAATGTCCCTTTTACCATGACCATTAACGTTGGAGGAGGAGGGCAGCCAGCAGGAACCCCAGTACATATTGGATTAGGTCCCGCTCCGCAGTCTGGCAACATAGGAGGTGATGGTGGCGCAACAAGTGTTAATTGGCTTGGTAATTCTCTTACTGTACAAGGCGGCAAAGGCGGAGGTGAAGGGAGAACATCTACGAACAATCAAATAGTAAGTGGAGGAAATGGAGGAGTGGCAAGTGTCAGACCTGGGATAATTTCTACAGACAATTGGTTTTCAGTTTCAGGTAATTCAGGGTCAGATGGTGGAATGGCCTCTAATGGAAATCATAATTGTAGAAACAGTACTGGCGGACGGGGCGGTAATATACCTAACATTGGCTATTATGTCACGTCCTTTGGTAACGGTACTGGCGGTTCTTTGAATTGCGATGCCGATAACTCCCCCGCTACATCTCCATCAGCAAATGGCGGAGGTGGAGGCGCTGGAGGCTATGGCAATGATCGTATTGCAGCCACGAATGGTGCTGACGGACAAGTTTTAATCAGAGTTACATTTATACACACTGTAACATTTGACTCTAACGGTGGGTCATCAGTGGCTTCACAAGAAATTCTTAACAACGTAAAAAGTTCAAGACCTTTAACTCCATCAAGAGACGGACATAGATTTGTAGGTTGGTATACTGCACGAAGTTGGCAAGATGGAATTTTATGGAATTTTGACAATACCGGTGTAACAGCAAACATCACGCTTTACGCAAGATGGGATTACATGCCCCATCCCATTTCACTTGATTACGATTTCGACCAATGGAACAAAGAAGTAACGCTCAATTGGGATTACAGTAATCCTGATAATCTGTTAGGAAAGTTTTATATTTACCGTCGACAAACGGCTCCGAGCGCTGAAGGCTGGCAATTACTAAATCCTGATGATGGTATTGACATCGAAAACGGCGCAAATAATTCAGAGATGATATTCCCTAATTCTGTTGATTTTAGCAGAACTTACGAATACCACGTTGTTTTTGAGGAAGGCAGTACTCCTCCCAGCACAAATAATCCGCCTATCAATTATAGCGACAATATTTTAGTTGATACTACTCCTGATTTGGATAATTGGAATGTTATTGCAACAGGGCGTGAAAATAGTATATTAGTCGAGTTTCCGGTTGATAGACGAATAACAGGCAGTTACAGTATTCATCGCAGTTTCGATGGCGCTAATTATTTGGAAATAGCCCAAGCAAAAGATTTGGATTTTGACGGTATATCGACAACGTATTCTTATGTAGATACCGACAAAGTGGGCGATTTATGCAACGCTATTCGCTATAAAGTAATTATTAAAGCATTTGCCTCCACTTTTGAGGAGGTTTCGGAACCGGTACGCATAACGAGCCTTAATTTTAACAATTTCATAGCAGTAGAGCCACTTACAGCAACAAAAGGCGAACATGCAAATTTTGTGCGTTTGCAGTGGACAGTGCAAAATGCAACAGCAACTAACGGTTCGCCAAATATTTTCGAAGTGTTTAGGCGTGAGGCAAATTCAGGAGATGATTTTGAACATCAGGTATTTGTAGACAGCCGCGTTCGCACTACCTATTGGAACGACAATAACGCGCTTACCGGAGTTTTCTACGAATACAAGATTGCATTCGATCAGGCATGTATTGCACAAACCGGAGATAGTGACGAGGAAGTATATGTTGACAATATTATAGGCTTTTCACAAGCCTTTGGCACAGTTGCAGGGCGCGTTACCTACGGTACAGGCACAGCAGTGGAGGGAGTGAATATACTCGTGCGCCGCAACGATTTGCAGGGCGCAGAGGCGCAGTATCATTCGCTGAAATCGTCTAAAGACGACGCAAAACGATTTGAGTGGGAGGCAGACCCCGACTATTTCAACAATATATGGCACTCTACAAATCCTGCAAATCCAACACAATGGACGTTACAGTTTTGGGTATTGCCCGATGGCAAAAATGACGTAGTAGCCGATATCGGAACTATCGGCAACTGCACTATTAGAATGGAAAAAGCAGGTGATGGTTATCAGATTTTTACTTCGTGGGATTCTGAAAAACGTTCGGCTATTATTCCCGTCAATCGTTTTTCGCATATCACAATTACGCGAAACGGTAATAATGCCAACATTTACACGGTGGTAGACACCATGCTTCTTGTACGTACAAAATTTGACGAAGACGGCGAACCGATACCTCCGATACTCAATGATACAATTGTTTTCCGCGACTCTGTCAAAATAGCGCACACGATACTTACGGGTATTCCGTCATCAAGCGCATTAAGCAGCGGAGACAGCCGTATCAGTTTCGGACTCGGTTTGAGCGGCAATATAGACGATGTTCGTTTCTGGAACTTCGCTTTGGGCGTTGATACAATCCGACGCGACTACAGTCGCCGCTTGGGAGGCAATGAGTTTGGTTTGCGTGCTTACTGGACTTTCGACGAAAATTTAGACGGCTACGCGTTCGACATGTCGCGGCGTGACGGCAGCACTACTTTTAATCGCAACCATGCCGAAAACTCGCTTGCGTTCGACACGCTTGTACCCGATGGGACGCACCAATTAGCATTAAAAGGCGTTACAGACAGAGATGGCAACTATATGATAACCGGTATTCCATACACCGGCGAAGGCACAAGTTATTCAATCGTGCCGTCAATGGGCATACATAAATTCAATCCTTCGCAGCAGTTGCGCTACATAAGCCCTACTTCGATGGTACACAACGGTACTGACTTTACCGATATTTCCTCATTTCCCGTCACAGGAACCATTACTTTCGCCAATTCCAACTATCCGGTTGAAGACGTAATGATTTACATAGACGGAATGTTGGCAAGCAAAGACGGCAGGGCAATAACGACCGATGAATATGGCGTGTTTACAGTTGATGTTCCCATTGGCGAACACTTTATAACAGTTGAAAAACACGGACATACATTTGCCAACGGCGGTCGTTATCCGGCAGACCCGCAAGGATTAGGGCTTCGCGCCAATTTTCAAGCGCCGATGTTTAACCGCAACTTTACAGATGTTACCACTGTTCGTCTTATAGGGCGCGTAGTTGGCGGAGAGATAGAACGCGACAAGGATATAGGATTGAGCAGAGCAAATATCGGTCAGGCAACCGTTACGCTTCGCACGGTAAACAATGTGTTTAGGCTTAATCAGACTAATGAGCCTCGTTCAGTTTCTACAAAAATTGGCGACAGGGAAAGCGAAACTATCTTCACACCGCAAGCAGCAGGCAGTCAGATTGAAATAAAAACCAATGAAGTTACAGGTGAGTTTGCGGCTGATTTGCCTCCGGTGCCATTCTTTCTCGTAGGTGTCGAAACCAGCGGTTTTAGTGATACTAACGGCGAATTTAATAATTTTACTCCTTCCATGCGGAATTTTGATATTAATCCGCTTGTGGTACAGGAAGCAGAATTTATTGACCCTGAAACAGAAAAAGAGCATACCGTTGAATACAATGAATGGGTAACTATTACGCGTTTCAACCCACCAACGCTCAATGTAACAGATAAAGATGCGTTGCCTGGAGCCTTTGGCGATAGAATTTTTGTTTATGTAGATCCATTGACAGGTGAGAGTGATGAGATTATCTTGTACACTGTGGAAGACAACACAGTTAGGTATACTTTAGGCGTCCCTGGCGTTCCCGTATTTCAACAACATCCCGATAAAGTATATACTTGGCAAATTGAGGCGTATGAAGAATATATAAATCCAGACAAGCCAGAGGAAAAGCCTGACCGTGTTCCGTTGGCGGGTAAGGAAATTACGATTTCCAACGCGTTGGCAGCCAAATACCTCTATGTGGATGAAAACGACATGGAAATAGGTCGTGGTAACAAAGAAATTCCCGAAGACGATGATTATAATGAAGAAAACATGAATGATTTGGCAACAGCCTTGTTACTAAACCACGACGGCATTTTTGTTTACAGTTTTCGGGGTAGTTATCCGAACATGGCTGGCGATCATAAATTGGCGGCTAAAATATCGCTCAACCACAACGGCGAAGAGATTACATGGGAACAGAACGCTATCCTTTTCGGACAAATGCCCTCGTCGGGAAGTAATTTTGTAACCATGGGTCCCGACCAAGTGGATATTTTTCTACCCGACCCGCCCGGCTCAAACAGTTATGCATATATCGAAGAAGGTTCGAGTTTTACTTTCACTTACGAAAAAATAGATAAAGATAGGAATACGCTTTCAACGGATGCAACCTTACATATTGGAAGACAAGCAAAGTTTGGAACAGGATTGGGAGTCATGGTAATGGTTGAGATAAATAGTCCATTTGATGTTGAGGTTGGCGGAGGGCACGGGTGGAATTATATCAATAACAACAAACAACAAACGACCATAATGTTCAATCAGCGTATTGTCACAAGCAGCGACCCTAACCATGTAGGCTCAATGGCAGATGTGTACATAGGACGAAGCAGGAACATTACGTTCGGCATGAATAATCAACTAGCGCTTTATTTAGACAGTGAACGCCCCGGAGATGTAACGGCTTCACAAACGTTGGAAGTGAATGACAAAAAATACAGTTTGTTTAACAAACGGGTACTGACAAGGAACGAATTAGATTTTACAACCACGTTTCAATATACGCAAGCCTACCTGTTAGAAACGCTAATACCCAACATCAAGGAATTACGTAATTCTTTGATTATTCCGGAAACCGACCCTGCCGAAGTTGACCTCGAAAATATCAATTGGGGCGAAGATAAAGTAAAATATGTTTCTAAACTTCAGGCAAGCGCCCCCAATTTCGGAGAGGAAGGAACATACGAACCGATTTATAAACCAGACCCAAGTCCTGAAGAATTGAATATACAAGAGAACAAAGTGGCTGAATACAACGTTTGGATTGTAAACTGGCAAAATCGTATCAAAGACAACGAAAAATACAAAGTAAATTTGTTTAATGAACGTGATAAATATGAAAGAGATGAAGATGATTCGCATATCACAGCCAAGGATATATGGAATGATCAGCGATTGTTCGAAAACATCTCGTTTGATGCAGGAGTATCGTTAGAAAAATCTTTAGAAATAAGTTACAATGATATAGATATAGAACAGGATGTAGTTACGTGGGATGTATATGGAGGTTTCAATTTAGGACTTAAATTTGATGGTTTTGGTTTTACGAATCGCACAAGATACAGTCACCAGTTCGAAGATGGTTCTGAAACAACCAACGATACAGGCAGAAGTATGAAATTCGGTTATGTATTGGCGGATAATGGTCAAGATGCTCTTTCGATAGACGTTTATGGACCCGTAAGCGATGAAATGAAAAAAATTGTGCAAGGAGGCGTTTTTCCCAACCTGTCAGGTTTTGTCTTCCACACCCGCGCCGGTCAAACCTCGTGTCCTCACGAACCTGCGGATTTTACTTTATTCCATACAGATGAAAATGGCGAACCCATACAATTAAATTACGGCACTTTCAAAATAGAAAATCCCGTAATTTTGATTGACGGTTTCAGAGATGAAAAAGCAACTGCCGAAAACATTCCCAACGGTCGCGAAGCCACCTTTACCTTGCAACTTCAAAACATGAGCGATGCAAAAGTTGACGTTACGTATGTACTGTCAGTCGACCCAACGACCAATCCCGATGGTTTAATATTGTCAATGGACGGCGCTCCTTTGGTTGATAATAGACCTATCCGTATCAGATACGGCGAAGAAATTATAAAAACTTTGAGAGTGCGCCAAAGCAAACTTGATGTTCTTGAATACGACAGTATAGTAATTCGTCTTGGCTCGGCTTGCGACCCTTCTCACTATCATAGCGGCTCTATTGGCGTAGAATTCATTCCTTCGTCAAGTCCGGTAACGCTTACAGCCAACACAGCAATTGCCAATCGCGCTGCTTTAAATGCAGGCGGCAGGATAGCCTTTACAATGTCGGAATACGAGCCTACATACAGCAATTTTGGTCTAATTCGCTTGGAATACCGGTCAGTAACCAACGAAATATGGATACCCGTATGGGAATTTGTTAACGACGAGGCGTTGTATCCTCTTACTGATAGTGAAGGAAATCCCGTACGTAACAGGTCGCTAATTGAAGGTCATACCATTACGCATGATTTTGTTTTCAGCGAAATTAATCCTTCCGATGGCGATTATATCTTCCGTGCAATGGCAGTCAGTAAAATAGGTTATAATGAAATTTTTTCATCGAGCAATGAAATCCTTGTAACAAAGGATGTTCGCGCTCCCGAAGCGATGGGCGTTTCGCCTATGAACGGAATTTACGATGCCGGCAGCGAAATTTCTATTACCTACAACGAGGATATCCAAAACGGTATGTTTTTCCCCACTACCATCAACGATTATTTTACCGTCAGAGGTATTTTGAACGGCGACACCATACAGACGCCTACTACGGGTTTATTGTTTACCGGCGTTGAAAAGGCTCAAACCGAACTGCCCATCTTCGCCAACGGCTCGTTTTCCATTGAAACATGGTTCAAACGCGATTTAATAACTCCAGGCGTAGGTACTGCCGGCACATTGTTTGCCTACGGCGACAAGCCCAAAGAAAGTCTTTCATTAGGTTTCAACGAACAGGGGCGGGCTGTTTTGACCATCGGCGACAATGACCCAAAAATATCTAATCGAACCATTAGCAATACAACGAGCACATGGAAATATGTCGGCATGGCGTACAACCACGACAACAATACCGTTTCAGTATATGCATGGCAACAGGGTAACGACCCATATATAGAACTGTTTGTCAATGAACCGTTGGATACAGTGCCTGCAAAACAGGGAAGTCTGCACGTAGGCGCAAAATTCGATGGCACCAACGGCTTCAAAGGCGCTATTGGTCAGTTGCATTTCTACGATATAGCACGTGATGCTGAAGTTGATATGCAAAGAACAAAAAGCGAAGTAAAATCGGGCAGCGAGCCTCACCTTATCGGATTGTGGGAGATGACCGAAGGAGAAGGAACGGTAATTAGAGATAGAGCCCGCTCGCGACATTTGACTGCCAACGTTGGCTGGTATATACACCCTGCCGGCAAATCGTTGTCGTTCAATAGCGACAGTAAGCAACATGCAGAATTGCCGAGCGGCACATTCCCATTTGGCATTTACGATGATTTTACCATTGAGTTTATGTTCAGGGGTGATAATCAGGGCGCGGCTGCAAATATGCTTTCTGCGGGTAAGTCATTGCACGTAGGTTTCAACGCTTCGCAGCATTTGATACTGACTGCCGGAAGCAACCAGCCAGAAACGCTTTCTACAACCAATCTGTTAGACAATAACTGGCATCACGTAGCCATTGCCGTAAAGCGCAACGGTTTTTCCAATGTCATTATTAACGGTAGATTAGCGACTTCTTTCAGCAGTAATATCATTGATGGCGAAGTTGTAAGCGGTTTCTACTGTCTTGGCGCAAAATTCACAGGCGACAACACATTTGGGCAATATTTCACGGGCAATATAGACGAGGTTCGCGTGTGGAAAACCGCGCTTTCGACTGACGCCGTAAATTTAAACCGCAAAAACAAATTGCGCGGCAACGAACGAGGCTTGGCAGCCTATTTTCCGTTTGAAACGTGGATATATGACGAAGCCGACAACGAATACTACGTGAATTTCACTCGTAGAAACTTGGCGCTCGAATTATGCGTTGCTGCCATCGAAGATTGCGAAAAAACGTTCAATGATTGCGAAGATTCATTCGAAGACTGCAGCGAAGCATACACAGACTGTGAAACCGTTGCCGCTCAATGCATAGCCAGAGGCGGCGAAGAATCCAATATTGCAGCGGGCATGATTGACGCGCGCCCAGTTACCGATGTTGCCTTTACAGTTGTTGCCTCCGAGCGCAAAGTGGTTATAAACATCATTGAGCCGCCACATAAAGTAGAAGGCGTAACGCTTACCATCACGGCTGAAAACGTACTTGATATGCGCGGTAACCAAAGTAATATCGTCAAATGGATTGCGTTTGTCAATCGCAACGCGCTCAACTGGGACAGCGACCAAATTTCTATGGACATCGTGAGTGGCGCCGGCGGAACTTTCACTGCGCGAATATCAAACAGCGGCGGCGCAAATGCTGAATATCTAATCCAAAACCTGCCCACGTGGTTAAGCGTAAGCCAACCATCAGGCACGTTGCAGCCACTCCAAAGCCGCGAACTGACCTTCACCATTTCAAACGGTATCAACATAGGCAGTTACGAAGCGTCAATAGTACTTACCGGCACAAACAATGTTCGTAAAATACTGCCGTTAAACCTCAAAGTATCAGGTGATACCCCCGACTGGAACGTCAACCCCGCCGACTTTGAAAACTCCATGAACATAATAGGTCGCATCAAAATTGGCGACGCCTTCAGCGAAAACCCCGAAGACATGCTTGCTGCCTTCATTGGCGACTTGTGCGTGGGTGTTGCGTCGCCGGTTTATGTTGCCGAACTTAATGCATATTATTTGTTTGCAACCATCTACGGTAACTCGCAGCACAACAATGCACCGCTTACTTTCAAACTTTGGGAGGCTTCTACCGGTCGCATTTATCCGCATTTGGAAACATCGGTTGCGGATATACGTTTTATGATATCCAATCAACCAATAGGAAGTATCGGCGAGCCGGTTATTTTCGATGCTTTGTTGAATATTGTTGCGCAGGTCATTCCATTGCGCAGCGGCTGGAACTGGGTTTCGGCAAACGTGTTGAGCAATCCGGCTGCGATATTGGAGCAGATGCAGACTTCGCTTGATGATGTAGGCGTTGTTATCAGGGGTCACAATTCTTATGTCAATAATTCAGGCAGTTTTGGCTGGATGGGCGACCTTGCGGGCATTTCAGCAACCGATATGTATTCAATAAATGTAAGCGGCAATCATGTTATGACCTTGTCGGGAACGCCGGCTGACCCTGCCACTACGCCATTGCTTATCTACCCTAATTGGAACTGGATAGGCTATTTGCCGCAGTGCAATCTTTCTTTAGATGATGCTCTTGCCGGGCTAATTGGACAGGCGCAGGTAGACGACCAAATCAAGGGACAGAATAGTTTCTCTATATGGACAGGCACAAGTTGGATTGGCAGTTTGAGTTTCATGGAGCCGGGCAGGGGTTACATGTATTATTCGAAGAACGCTGCATCATTATCGTTTAATTACCCCTCTGAAGACTGTTTTGGTATACAAAAATTAAATGTTAATGCGTCACAGCCCTCTACCACGAAATGGAGCGCTGACGCCGGTCGCTATTCTGCCAACATGACCGTTACGGCTATTGTAGTCAGCGACGACGAGGAACTGCGCAGCGAATACATAGAGATTGCCGCTTTTAGCGGAACGGAATGTCGCGGCTCGGCAATGTTGCAATATGTAAGCGAATTGGGCAGATACGTTGGTTTCCTGATGATTTACGGCGAAAATAACGAAAGCATCACGCTAAAAGTTATTGACGACGCCGGCGAAGAACACGTTGTCGGCAATGCTCCTCTGACCTTTGCTCCTAATGCCATCACCGGCGCGTTAACAGAGCCTTACGTTATCAATATTGGCGCTTCAAACATTGGCAGCGACAGCAGCGAGTTACAGCCCGCCACTCCGCTAATTGCCTACATGTATAACGGCATGTTGCGCGTCAGCGGTTTGATAGTCGGCGAAACGTGGAGCGTCTACAATGCAGCCGGAGCGCAGGTGTATCATAGCGTTGCCACAAGCGAGGTAATGGATATTCGTTTGGGCGCGCAGGGGGTGTATATTGTTACTTCCAGCGGCAGAACAGTTAGGATAGTTTTTAGTTTTTAGTTATTAGTTATTAGAGTTTAGTTAATTAAAATAGTATAAAGTTTATGATAAAATGGCGTAAATATTTGAAGCGGCGTCCCGTTAGGGACAATAAATGGGTAGAGCATATTGCGTACCTAACGGCACGCCCGCGCTCGTGTGGATATTCGATTTCTACCGATATTGCGTACCTAACGGCACGCGCTCGCTGTCCCGTAAGGGACAAAATATCGGTAGAAACGACGCCCCTACACGCTCTGCGCCGTCCCGTCAGGGACGGAATAATAAAATATTGCGTACCTAACGGCACGCTGTGTTCCGTGTATATGCCTGTTTTCTACCGATATCACATCCCTAACGGGATGACAACGTATATACGTCATTTTATATTTACTATATATGTTAAGTTAGGTTGCCCGTTAAAAAATCTGCGTACATCCGTTAAATCTGTGTTATCTGCGTGCTAAAAAGATAAAACGGGCAACCTTCTTTTATTCAAAAATCAAAAATAAATGTTAATCAAAAATCGAAAATCAAAAATCAAAAATTGCCTAATTTGTGTATTTCTCACATTTTTTAGCATAAATTTATTTGGCGCTACGCCTAAATGGTCGGTAGACCACCGGCGTTTTTCGGGCAGTATGATTGTTACTGCTGTAGTATTTAAGGGTGACAATGAAATTCGTAGCGACGAGGTAGAGATTGGGGCATTTAGCGGCTCTGATTGTCGTGGTTCGGCAATTTTGCAGTATGTTCCGGCAGCCGACAGGTATTTTGGCTTTTTAACCGTATACGGCGATGGCAACGAGGCAATCACGTTTAAAGTGCACAACCATGCCACTGACGTTGAAGAGGACGCTGTGAACGAGCCATTGACTTTCTTTGCCGATGCCATATTCGGCGGCGGGGGCGTTCCGTTTGTCGTTGCATTGGCGCCCGAGTTGTGGACTGTAACCATTACCGGCGGTAGCGGCAACGGTAGCGATGGCGACATATACGTAGACGGCGCCGAGGTTACCGTCGCTGCCGACGACAGGGAAGGCTATCTGTTTGTAGACTGGACAATAGAAACAAGCGACGGCGTTGATGTTTCTGCGGAAAATCCTTATATTTTCACTGTAAGCGAAGATGTTGATTTAGTGGCAAATTTCGAATTGATAGTGTACACAATCACATACGAGTTGGACGGCGGCAT
>Ga0099364_10010489_pt1 | contig 12742 bp, 14 predicted proteins | sample TergutTh196P3_FD_73070 | JGI IMG/M metagenome (GOLD analysis project Ga0099364, IMG submission 73070) | Microcerotermes parvus P3 segment gut microbial communities from Pointe-Noire, Republic of the Congo - Th196 P3 | ecosystem: Host-associated > Arthropoda: Insects > Digestive system > Gut ... | reverse complement strand
ATATTTTAGCGCGTCCGCCATAGCGCGGTTCATAACGCGGGACCCTTGCGAGCCTCCGAACGCGAAAACGACCCTGCGTCCGTCGGGGATCGTGAAATCGATATTTTGCAGGGCTTCCACGCGGGGAATTGCCGCTATGCGCCGGCGCAGGGGATAGCCGACCAGTTCGCCCTTTCCCTGAAAACGGTTCATGGTTTCTGGAAACGTCACCAGAATGCTGTCGGAAAAGCGAGCCATGACCTTGTTGAGTTTGCCGGGAACGGCGTTCTGTTCGTGAAGAAAAACGCGGGATTTCAACAGCCCTGTTTTTTTGAGAATCGCCGCCGCGATAAGAACGGGCGCCGCGACGTAACTGCCCGTACCGATTATGACGTCAGGCCGGAAGCGCGTCAGAATGAAAAAAGACTTGCAGACGCCGACGGCCAGATTCCCCAGAAAACCCGGCATTTCAAGCGGGCGTCCGCCGGGATAAGCCCTGGATCGGACGAATTCGATGGGAATGCCTTCGCGCGGAACGATTTCTTCCTCTACACGACCGCGCGCGCCCACGTACAGAAATTCCGTTTCGCCGGATTTCAGCGCCGAACCGATCGCCAGCGCCGGATTGACATGTCCCGCAGTACCGCCTCCTGTCAAAAGAACGCGCCTGATTTTATGTATCCCCATGTCTATGCTTTAATCATGCGTACAAATCAATTCTTCCGCCTTGCTCCGGTACCTGCGCAACCTGCCCGTCATTATTATTACCATTGTCTTCAGGCTTGTCATTGTTAGCCGCGGGAGCCGTTACGGTTTTGGTCTGACCGCCGGAGACGTATGTTTTGCCGCATTCCGGGCATATGGACGTATGGATGGAAACAGACTGGCTCACGACCTTGCGACCTTCGCGGTCCGCCTTAAACTGTTCGTTTCGTACATGTTCTCCCTCATGCGCGGCGACGGCGGACATGGCGGCATTCGGGTTAATGTGTGTAGGCGTCTGGAAGCTGACCGACGGATCGTTCGAGACGTCGACGTATTTGCGGTTTTTACACGTTTGGCATTCCTTCAAGCCTTCTATCCCGGCGACGCCGGACGTATTGGCGTCGTTCACTATGCCGGCTTCATACGCCGCGCGTCCTTCCAGCGAGATTTCCAACACGACGGCAGGACCAAACGGATTGCCGCCCTGCGATACTTCACTCGGAAACGTTGTTGTCGGCGTAATTGCCCGAGGCGCCGCCACAGGCGCTATGTATTGATTCAACAATAATTGCGTTGATTGCGCCGCAACGTCTATTTGCATGGGGAATGCCTCTTTTCGTTAAAAATAATCCGGAAAACATTGTAATTTTACTGGATTCCACAGTTAAATCAATACCAGCCCGGATATTTCATACCGTTTCGTACCGAGGGCGCGCAAGCGGGCGTAGGTATACTCCCGGTCGGGAGTATACAAGGCGAGCGCTGTGCGGGCAGCGCAAGGCTATTAGCCAATATGTCGAGGCGCCCAAACAAGTGCAATGCGGCAGACATGCCTGATTGCGCCCCGCAGTAGAAATCCTAAGAAACATCCGGGTTAATCTGATCCAGACGGACAATTTTTTCATGTGAAAAGAGGTTGGCTTATGGCGACTTTCGGCTACATTCGCGTATCAAGCGTGGAACAGAACGAGGACAGGCAGGCGGTTGCCATGGGCGAACATGGCATTTCGCCGGATCGCGTGTTCGCAGACAAACTTTCCGGCAAAGACTTTGAGCGTCCGGGATACAAATCGCTGCTGAAGAAGCTAATGCCGGGCGATTTGCTGTATATAAAGAGTATTGACCGCCTCGGTCGCAACTATGATGACATTAAAAACCAATGGCGTATTCTGACAAAAGAGCGGCGCGTGGATATCGTCGTAATCGACATGCCGCTTCTTGATACCCGCCAGGGCAAAGACTTGCTGGGAACGCTTATTGCGGATATCGTCCTCAACCTGCTTTCATTCGTAGCGCAGAACGAAAGGGAAATCATACGTATGCGTCAAGCCGAAGGCATTGCCGCAGCGAAAGCGCGGGGCGTACACCTGGGGCGCCCCATGAAAAAGTCCCCTGATGATTTTGGCGTTTTGGTGAAGCTTTGGAAACGCGGCATGTTGCCGCTGCCGGCGCTGTTGGAACAAACGGACATGAAAATAGCCACTTTTTACAGGCGTTTGCGGGATTTTCAGTCCGCAGGAAAAAGAAAGCGTTTTTAATCACTGATCACGGAATAGGTTTCGTTGCTTTGACTCAGGTTTCCGGCATCGTCTATCAATATTACCTGAAAGGAATATTTTCCTGCGGGACAATCGTCCTGCACTGGAATAATAACGAAATACGTTGATATTTCATTAGCCGCATCGTCTTCAGAGTCCGCGGCGCGCGCCTGAAATGTTTTTCCGGAACGCGAATCACGAACGAAAACGTTTTCAGGATAAATATCGCCGTCCTGGTCCCTTATGAACAGGTTCAGGCGCATCTGCTGCCCGGCCGGCGCGGGATCCGCGGCTTGTTCGACTTTCAAAAGAACAGGCGGGCTGCCGTTCTGCGCGGTTATTTCTTCAGGAATCTCATATAAACGGACCTTTTTCAGCCAGGCGGCTTCAAGTTCGGCGGCGGGCGCCCTGAATGCCGAATTAAGAGCGTTCAAAAGACTGTTTTTTCTGAGCGCTTCAAAAAATCTCATAAGGCGTCCGCGGTCTATTTCGCGCTGCGTTATGAGAAATGTGACGCCCGGCGCCGCGTTGAGATGATTTCTTTTTCCTCCGGAAAATTCCAACCATTCCCGCTGACGCGAAAGCCCAAGCTGATCCGTTTCATCCAGCAATTTCGCCGCAGCCCAGGCGGCATCCAGTCCGCGCGAACTGTGGTTGTACTCGTGCGTCAGAATTTCAGCCATTCCTTCAAAGAGGAATTCCGTGTCCTCCCGCAACGCACCCTGGGAAAGATTGATTAATCCAAGCCGTGCGATTCCATACGGAAGGTTGTGCCGCAGAAATTTTCTGGCGTCGGCAGCCGCTTCAGGCTGATTCATGCCGATCGTTACGCGCCCGGACAGATAATTCCAGGCGCTTTCCGAAGCGCTCCAGTCAAGCGTTACCGTGATGTTGCGCGGAAGACCGCCGTTTGTGGCTCTGTTCATATACTCGTAACAGCGCTCGGCCTCGGCGGAAAAGTCCCTGACTAAAAATTCCCTTTCCGCAGGGAATTGTAAAACGACGTGCTTTGATGACATGCTTCGCGTCTGCTGCGCGAAAGCCGCGCCGCCGGCGAAAACGCCGATAATCAAAAAGGCTGCACAAATAAATGGAAACTTCGTTATAGTTTTCATTGGCGTAAATTCAACAACTTTATTACACGGTTGCGGCTATTTGGGAAAACTTGCAACGGCGGCCTGCTCGCTGTCGTAAGAATCAAAAACATTCAGCAACTTTGTGATGTTCAACAGATCTTTTATTCGAGGGTTCGGAGACAGCAGCTTAAAATGACCACCGCTCTTGCGCAACGCGGTAAAACAACGGATCAATTCACCAAGTCCCGCGCTGTCCATGTAGGGAACTTTTCCAAGGTTCAGTAGAACTTTTTTCTGTCCCTGTTCGAGCAGATTGTCGACAGCCTCCTTGATTTCAATATCTCCGTCGCCCAGGAGAATTTTCCCGTCTACATCTATTATGACTACATCGTCTATCTTCCTGGTTGAGAACTTCATTCCGTATCCTCCATATAAAACAAATCAAAGCTAACACAGCAGACTAAAAACTGTCAATTCACTCTCTTGACTTCGCATGTAAATGGCGGGTAGCATAGGAACGCCTTTACTCAGGGCGGGGTGAAATTCCCCACCGGCGGTATACCGGCTCATGCCGGGAAGCCCGCGAGCGGTTTTTGTTTAAAATATGTTTAAAAATAGACAAGGACCGCAGATCCGGTGAGAAACCGGAGCCGACGGTGATAGTCCGGACGGAAGAGGATAGGATGAAAACACTGCGTCACACATAAGCCTTGGTCTGCGGCTGCTTTTCATTTCTTCTTAATTTTTATTTGCAATTACATGTTTTTAAGATTTATCTGAGGAGGAAATTGCAAAACCACTGGGCGCGCGGGCGTCTCGCCCGCAAACTCTCGAAAATGCGGGCTGGAGGTCCACGCTCCCGGCAAGGTTCCGGAGGTTTTGCAATTTCCTCCGAGTTGTTTATTTTTGGAGGTTTGTCATGAGTTTCAATCTGCCGGCGGAATACGGCAATTCGGAAGAGCGCGTGGAACGGGCTGTTGCGGCGCTGCGAGCCGGTTCGGGCATCCTTGTAACCGACGATGAGTCGCGCGAAAACGAGGGGGATATAATTTTCCCGGCGGAAAACATTACCGAAAGCCGTATGGCGATTCTTATCCGCGAGTGCAGCGGCATCGTATGCCTGTGCCTGACGCCTGAAAAGGCGGACGCGCTGCGGCTTCCGCTTATGGTGCTTGAAAACGACAGTAAATACGGTACGGCCTTCACCGTTTCCATAGAAGCGGCAAAAGGGGTGACTACGGGCGTTTCCGCGCACGACCGCGCGCTGACTATTCGAACCGCCGCGCGAGTCGACGCGCGTCCGGAAGATTTGCACCGTCCGGGACACGTTTTCCCTTTGCGCGCCCGCGCCGGTGGAGTTCTGGAGCGCCGCGGGCACACGGAGGCGACGGTTGACATTATGCGGTTAGCCGGATTCCAGCCCTGCGGAGTGCTATGTGAACTGACCAATTACGACGGCACAATGGCAAGGCTTCCGGAAATTATCATTTTCGGTAAAAAGCATGGAATGCCCGTCATGACGGTGCAAGATCTCGTAAGCTACAGGATGAAATATCCGGGTTAGCCCGCAATCCGAAAGGTTTTGCAATTGCCTCAGGCAAGTCCGATTCATTATTACGTTGACTGACCGCCTCTCTTTTTTTAGAATATTATCTAAATGCTATATTATAGGAGGTTTAACAATGAAAAGAGACGCCAGCAAGTGCCCGCTTTCGGGCAGAGCCTGTATCAACTGTTCCTTATATCGTGGAAGGCATTTTAATCTTTGTTTCCAGGATCACTACCGGGGAAACAGCCGCAAGGGAACCGGACCTGTCCGAAGCATGGGGTATCTGGCTGCGGCGCGCATCGTCAAAGGAAATACCAATTAAATGAAGGGAGTCCGAATATAAATGAAGGCCATTACCACTGATTTTGAATATCTGCCCGCTGTAACTGTCGGTGAAGCGCTCGATCTGCTTTCTCAACATAAGGATGATGATTACAAGATCATCGCCGGCGGCCAGTCGCTGAACACGATGATGAAGCACCGCCTGCTTACCCCTGAGTATATAATTGACATAAAGGGAATATCCGAGCTGGACTACATCAGATACGACGAAAAGGAAGGGTTGAAGATCGGTGCCCTGACCACGCACCGCTCTCTTGAAAAATCCGAAATCGTCAAGGAAAAATACTCCATTCTTTCGGAACTGGAGGAAAACGTAGCATCGCTTGAAACCAAGAACTGGGGTACCGTGGTCGGCGATCTGGTGAACGCCGACCCCGCCGCGGACCCCGCCCCGCCGCTTGTCGCCCTTGACGCTTCCTTCGTGATCGCGTCCAAAGACGAAACTCGCGTCGTAGCGGCTGAGGAATTTATCGTCGGCCTTTATGAAACGGTTGTCCAGCCGGGCGAACTTGTTACGGAGATTCGCATTCCGGTTCTTCCCAAAAATACCGGCGTTTATTTTACTAAATATTCCCAACTGCATGGCGACTACGCTCTCGCTTCGGCTGCGGTTCTCCTTACGCTCGACGATAAAAAGGAAACCTGCGTAAATGTCCGCATCGGTCTCGGCGCCGTTGGCTGGGCGCCCATCCGCGCCGTCAATGCCGAAGCCGTCCTTAAAGGGAATAAGATCACCGATGAATTATTGGCTCAGGCCGCCGAAGCCGCCTCCGGCGAGATGGATCCCATTACCGGCATCGAGGGGTCGGCGGATTATAAACGGGAACTGGCGGGGACGCTCTTTAAACGGGTCGCCAAAGAAGCCCTGGCGCGCGCCCAAAGGGCATAACCTAATAAATTGGCGACCTCTAAAAACTCCAGAATCAAGGCTTGCGACCGAGACAAAAGCGGAGTTTACTTTAACGTAAATGAGCATTTTGGATCGGTCGCGTAACGCGGAGTTTGGGGTTTTTAGAGATCGCAGGGGAGAATTTTTATGAAAAAGCATTTAAGTATAGTTGTGAACGGAGAACCCCGCGACCTTTTCATCGAGCCAAAAACTCTGCTGGTTAACGTCATAAGGGAGCATCTTGGACTTAAAGGAACACACCAGGCATGTGACAGCAGTTCATGCGCGGCGTGTACGGTTATTGTCGACGGCATGGCCGTGAAATCCTGTTCCATTCTTGCCTTGCAGGTCAATGGAAAAGAAGTCACCACCATTGAAGGAATTGCCGAAGAATCAAAACTGCATCCGATTCAACAGGCGTTCATCGACAATTGGGCATTTCAATGCGGTTATTGTACGTCGGGTCAGATAATGTCGGCAAAAGCCCTGCTTGATGAAAATCCGGATCCGACGCGTGAAGAGATACAAGTGGCGATGGACGGGCACCTGTGCCGTTGCACCGGGTACAACATGATTAATGAAGCCGTAATAGACGCGGCGAAACGCCTTCAGGCGCGCAAAGCGGGAAAGGTGGCATAACAATGAAAAAAGAGATAGAATATTCCATTATCGGCAAACCGACGCCCAATGTTGACGGACCTGCGAAAGTAACAGGCGAAGCCCAGTATACTATCGACATGACCCTGCCGAACATGCTTTACGGCAAGCTTCTGCGTAGCCCGCATCCGCACGCAAAAATTATCAGCATTGACATTGGCGCCGCGGAACAGTTGCCCGGCGTGAAAGCCGTCATTACAGGCAAAGATACGCCCGGCGGAAAATACGGACTTTGGCGGCGTTTCCGCGAGCTTGCGGATCAGGAAGTCCTTGCGACGGATAAAGTGCGTTTCATAGGCGACCCGGTGGCGGCCGTAGCGGCGATATCGGAAGAAATAGCCGAAAAGGCTCTGGATTTGATCGAAGTTGAATACGAAGTACTGCCGGCGGTGTTTGATCCCGTTGAAGCCATCAAGGACGACGCTCCAATGGTTCACGAAGATTTTCCGAGCAACATCAACGCTACTCGCCATATCGAATGGGGCAACGTGGATAAGGGTTTCGCCGAGGCTGATTACGTCCGTGAAGACCGGTTCGTCACCGCGCCCGTACATCCGGCCCCGCTGGAAGTCCACAATTCCCTTGCCAGTTACGACAAAGGCACGGGGCGGCTGACGGTTTGGTCTTCAACTCAATCCCCGTACTTCGTGCAGTTGGGACTTGCCGACGCGCTGAAACTCCGTGAAGGCGACATCCGTGTCATCAAACCTCACGTAGGCAGCGGTTTCGGCGGAAAAAATTCGACGATGCCCGATTCGGTCAACGCCGCGCTGTTGTCGATGAAAACAGGGCGCCCGGTAAAGATCGTATATAACCGCGATGAAGAATTTCAGACCACGGAACACCGCACCGCACAGCATATGGCGATCAAAATAGGCCTGAAAAAAGACGGCACGATTGTTGCAATGGAAGTAAAAACGATGGTCAACGGCGGCGCGTTCACAGGTCTCGGCGCCACGGATCTTTACCTGACCGGCACGTTTATTACCATGCCTTACAAGATTCCAAACTACCGCTATGACGGCATCCGCACCTACACCAACACGGTGTGGGGAACGTCCATACGTGGTTTCGGTTCCGTTCCGGGAAAATTCTGCTCTGAAACCCAGCTCGACCGCGCCGCAAAAGACATCGGCGTCGATCCGCTTGAGATTCGTCGCATAAACGCCGTCTATCCCGGCTATGAAGCGCCTGGGCAGTATACCTTTGAAAGCTGCGGGCTGATGCCCTGCATAGAAAAAATGCAGGTGCGCGTAAAGGAGAAATGGCCTTCTCTGGAAGAAGGCGAGGGCATCGGTTTTTCGGCATTCGCCTATATGTCGGGCGGCATCTTCAATTGGATTGATACGCCCTACGCTTACTCTTCGGCGCATGTGAAAGTCAACGTCGATGGAATGGTTGATCTCTATACGCAGGCATCCGACATCGGGCAGGGACATAATACCGTCGCCGCCATGATCTGCGCCGAGGAACTGGGCGTAGGCATTGAAGACATCCGTCTGCACCTCGGCGACACGGCGCATACCTATACCGATCTCGGCGCGTGGGGAAGTCGCGAAGTCCTGATGAACGGCAACGCCATCAAGGACGCCGCCGCGCAGGTTAAAAACAAGCTGATTGAAATCGCACGGTTGAAACTTGGCGAGAACATCGCTTACGATCTGGTATCGAAAAACAAGCGTATCTATCTTGAACTGCGTCCGGAACGCGGCATATCGTATTATGACTTGGTGCAGGACGCCATCCGAGCCAACGACGGCGTGCCGATTACGGGCGTGGGACATTATACGCCGCACAACAAGGGCATGATTTCGCCCGCTTACGGTACAGGCATTATGGCTATAAAGGCCAAAACCGACGTGGAAACCGGCGCTGTCACCGCCCAGGATGTCCTGGTGGTGCATGACAGCGGACAGGTCATCAATCCATTGGGCGTTCGCGGACAGGTGGAAGGCTGTGTTCACATGGGACTTGGCTACGCGCTGTGCGAAGAAATGCCTATGGATGAGGGCAATGTGATGAATCCGGAGTTCGTGGATTACAAGATTCTGCGTACCCGCGACATGCCCGAAGTCGAACTCGTCGAAGTTCCTACGTATGAACCGAACGGGCCTTACGGCGCCAAGGAAGCGGCTGAAGCGGTAATCGCGCCGACCGCGCCGGCTCTGGCCAACGCCGTGTTCGACGCGACGGGAGCGGAGTTCTTCGGTAATGTTTTAAAACCGGAAACGGTATTGAACGCGGTTCGCGCCGCGGCGGCAAAGAAACAGGGAATGTAAGGAGAATTTAATATGGCAAAATATCGTTGTCCGATGTGTCGCAAGATATCTTCAAGGCATCTTGACCTGGCAAGGCACTACCTTGGCCAGACCGACAAGAAGCACAAGGAATGGTTGAAAACGCAGGGACTTTCCTACGCGGAGCTGATTAAGGCGCAGGTTACGGAATTTGGGAACAAAGGTTACGAAGCCCTGGCCGCCGTGCTTGAAAAAGAAGCCCCGGTTGTTGAGGATCCAAAATAAAGGAGTCAAGGAATGAGAATCGAAGGACAGTTTACAATAGAAGCGCCTATTCAGCAGGTGTGGGATTCTCTTTTGGATCCGCAGACTCTGGGCATGTGCGTGCCGGGAGCTGAAAAGATGGAAGCGCTTGACGCCGAAACCTATGAAAGCGTTGTCAAGCAGCGCGTCGGTCCCTTCAAGGTGACGCTTAAATTTACGACGAAGCTGACCGAGAAGCGTCCGCCGAATTACATCAAGGCTGAAGGCCGCGGCGCCGACGTCACGAAACTTGGCAACTTTTCCACTGAAATGGAAGTACATCTGAAAGAACCTACGCCAAACAATGTTGAGGTTTCTTATGTAGCGGATGTAAGTCTGGTGGGGAGGCTTGCGACTTTCGGCGAGCGCATCATGCGCGCCAAGGCAAAGGAAGTCGGCGACAAGTTCACTGAAAATCTGCAAAAGAGGCTCAAAGCCTGATTTTCTGATTGTGGATTACATGAATACGGGATTGTGTTCCTGTAATCCACAATTAACCCGGATATTTCATGCCGTTTCTACCGATGCCGCGCAATCAGGCATATCTGTTGCGTTGCGTTTGTTTGGGCGCCTCGACATATTGTCTAATATCTCTACGCCCGCTTGCTCGCCCTCGATACGAAACGGTATGAAATATCCGGGTTAAAAAATCAGCAAGAGTGATTGTATAACCATTTGGGATTGCGCTATTTCAGGTCGTAATCCCAAAGGGTTTTGCAATTACCTGATTATGCAACTATTCTTAATAACACTCGCACTCCTTACACTCGCCGTTGCCGGCATTGCCATAAAAATGTTCGTAAGAAAAAACGGCGAATTCAAAAAGAAATGCGCGTCCATTGAATTTGAATCCGGGGAAAAGATTGGCTGCGTCTGTGATTCGGAGCGTCCGGAGGATTGTAAATATTACGACGCTCATCATGGCAAAAAATAACATTAATTATAGGGTTTCGTAGCGAGGGAGTGTAATACAAGGCGCGCGCAGTGATGGCGACGAAGGCATAGCGGAACCTGCTTTCTAACTTGCGCCAATAATCCTCGCAGGTAATCTTCGTGTTGCGGCGGGATGCCCGTGCTCACAGGAGTAAGATTCCAATGAAAATTCTTATAGCCGGATGCCGGGGTATGCTCGGTTCGGAATTGATTACGGTTTTCGGCAGCGATCCGGAGACATATGAAACTATCGGACTTGATTTGCCTGAAATCGATATTACGCGGGATGAATCCTGTCGCGGAGCCGTAGGCGACTTGCGTCCGGATATTGTCATTAACGCCGCAGCGTTTGCGCGTGTGGACGATTGTGAAACACAGCGCGAACAGGCTGTGAGAGTCAACGGCGAAGGCGCGGGAAACCTTGCGGCGGCGGCAGAGGCTGTCGGCGCGCTTTTCATACACTACGGTACCGACTACATCTTTGACGGCAATAAAACCCAGGGGTATCTGGAGGATGACGAGCCGTGTCCCGTGAGCGTTTACGGGAAGTCCAAACTTATGGGCGAAGACCTGACTCGCCGAAACTCGTCAAGGCATATGATAATTCGAATTTCGTGGCTCTTCGGAGTAAACGGAGCGAACTTTATCCGTACCATCGTAGGAGCAGCCCGTAAAGGCAATCCATTACGGGTGGTCAACGATCAAAGGGGCAGTCCGACGTACGCGAAGGATGTCGCCGAACAAACCCTGAAAATGGCGGCGGCGGGTTGTCGAGGAACCTATCACCTGACAAACGGCGGCGATTGCACCTGGTACGATCTGGCGGTTCAGGCTGTCGCATGGGCGAAAATTCCAGAAATATCCATTACGCCCGTATCGAGTTCGGAATATCCGCGTCCGGCGCCCCGTCCCGCAAGCTCAATTCTTTCAGATACGCGCCTTTTGCGGGAAGGCTTACCCAAATTGCGCCCCTGGCAGGAAGCTGTGCGTGAATATGTTGAGCGGTTTCTGCTATAATAAAAATTATGACCGGAAAAGAAGCGTGCGAAAAAGTGGTGGCAACAAATAAAAAAGCGTTTCACGATTACTTCATCCTTGAAAAGCTGGAAGCGGGCGTCTGCCTTTGTGGAACCGAAGTCAAGGCAATTCGTGAAGGGCGGCTGAACCTGAAAGACAGTTATGCCATTATCCAAAAGGGAGAGGCGTGGCTTTTCAACTGTCACATAAGTCCGTATTCTCACGGCAATCGAGAGAATCACGATCCTACCCGAACTCGCAAGCTGCTCCTTCACGCGCGGGAGATCAGAAAGCTTATCGGAAAAACGCAGGAAAAAGGTCTGACGATTGCCCCTCTCAGGGTCTATTTCAAGCGGGGCAAAATAAAAATTGAGCTTGGCGTCGCGCGCGGCAAGAAGCTTGTGGACAAGAGAGAATCGGAGCGCAGCAAGGAAGCGGACAGAGAAGCGGCTGCTGCGATGAAATATCGAAGCGGGCGTTCCGTACGCTGATTCCGACAAATAAAAAGATACTTTGAGGAATTAATATATGAAGATTCAATATTGCCTGGAAAATTACGCTTCAATCGACTGCGATCTTCTGGCGTACCCGGTTTTTTCGGAAGATGACTCCGGCCGGCACGCCGCAAAGCATCCGGCGTCTCTGGACAAAATCATACAGAAAGCCGTAGGCAATCTCCTGGCTTCGAAGGAATTTAAGCCGGAACTGCACGAGACCTGCAAAATACACCAGCCTTCAGGACTGAAAGCAAAGCGTCTGCTGCTTGTCGGCGCGGGAAAAAAATCGGATTTTACTCCGGCAAAACTACGGGATGTCGCAGGAACGGCGGTACGCGCGGCGCGCTCCGGATTTTGCAAAGAAATTGCTTTTGTCTGTCCGAGCGATCCTGTGGCGGGACTTGCGGCGCGGCTTACTGCTGAAGGCGCGGCATACGCGAATTACGACGCAGACCTTTATAAGACAAAAGACAGGGAAGATCGGGACATCGAAGTATTCATGCCTGTTTTTGAAGGAAAAGCGAGTGTAAAGGAAATAGAAGAAGGCATTCGCCGCGGCGTAATTGTCGGAGATGCCGTAAACATGGCGCGTACGCTGGCCAATGAACCGTCAAATATCCTGACTCCGGCGGAATTTGCCGAGCGTGCCGTAACTGCGGCAACTGCCGTGGGACTCGACGTTCGCGTCATGGAGCGTGAAGAAATGAATTCTCTCGGCATGAACGCCCTTCTGGCAGTGGGCAAAGGCAGCGACCAGCCGGAAAAAATGGTGGTATTGCGTACACGGGGCGCTCTGAAAACTGCCTCGCGCAAAGCTACGGTCGCCCTTGTCGGCAAAGGAGTCACGTTTGACAGCGGCGGTATTTCAATCAAACCCTCGGAAAAAATGGAAGAAATGAAAGGCGATATGGCCGGCGGCGCGGCGGTGCTTGGAACCATGCTTGCGTTGGCGCGATTGTGTCCGCAAAAGCCGGTGATGGGCATCATTCCACTAGTTGAAAATCTTCCAAGCGGCAAGGC
>Ga0099364_10010488_pt1 | contig 12743 bp, 8 predicted proteins | sample TergutTh196P3_FD_73070 | JGI IMG/M metagenome (GOLD analysis project Ga0099364, IMG submission 73070) | Microcerotermes parvus P3 segment gut microbial communities from Pointe-Noire, Republic of the Congo - Th196 P3 | ecosystem: Host-associated > Arthropoda: Insects > Digestive system > Gut ... | reverse complement strand
GAAAGAAAGATGAAAAAAGAAGGATTGATTTTACTGGCTCTCGTGCTGGTATTCGGTTTCGTGGTTTTAGGGTGCGGAAGTACCAGTGAGATACCTATACCGATACCAATGGAAGAAATCAGAGCATTAAAGTTTACACTAACCGGAGAAAATGGAGGTATTGACCTATTGGATTCTGTGTTTGAATTTGAGGAAGGTGACATAATTGTCGCTGTGGGTTTGGTTACAAGCTGGACACATAGTGGAAATGAATATGCACCAGAACTGGCGTTTAATAACCGACCAGGCAATTGGGACACCCCAGTAGGATCAGTAGATTTTAGAACTGACTTCATTCACCCGGATGGGCTTTTCTTTTTTGCCGGAGAAATAGAAGCTGCTTCTATGCCTCACGCTTCTGGAAGCCCTAAAGGTATCGGCGTGCAGCCCGGCAATGTAATTGCAGGCTTTTCTTGTCTCTTTTGGGAACTTATGATTATAAGAGATGATGTAATATTTTCATTATCTGACGAAATAGAGAATGCACCTTTAGGTGACTTTTCTATAGCCTCAATAGACGGATTAGCAGCTGGAAGCGGCGGCGCAAATTCTGTTTTTGAAATTGTTGATTTCGCAGTAACAGAAGCTAAAGCAGAAGCATACGCGGCTGCTCTTGAAGAAGCAATGGAAGATCTTTTTTAAAACACCAATTTTATGAATCAAAACCGGGCTTCGCTGGGAGTCCGGTTTTTTTTCGCTCACAGCATAACCATAACAATTTCTACCACTCCCGAGGGACAAAGCTGTCTGGAATTTCCATTTTCATTGTATCGCCGGATTGTACAAGTATATAAAAGCCGGCTTCTATTGCCGCACGCTTCTCATTTTCATTAAAAACAACGCCTGCTATTGCTCCTAATATTTTACGGTTATCATTAGGTTTATATTCACGTAATACTTCCAACTGCCTGATAGCATAATCTATATCTTTTATTGCCACTTTTGTTTTTACTTCTACAGCGACAATGTATTCTCCGTTTTCCATGACTATGTCTATCTGTGCCTTGATCTTTTTATCTGCGCCGGTGATTTTCATACCTTTTGTAGCAACGCTGTCAAAGTTAAAACCAATTTCGTTGAACTTATCTTCAATACCCGGTGCAACCATGTGTTCCGCCATTTCTCCAAAGCTGTTGTGTAACCCGCCCATCTGACGGCTGAGTTCTCTCATTTCTTTTTTGGCTTCTTCCCACTCTGCATCAAATTTAGCCCTATTCTTAGCTTGCTCAGCCATAATATTAGCTTGTTCAGCTATGTTTTTTCTGTCTTCCATTAATGCTGCCCAAACCTGTTCAAAGGTTATTCCGCGCGGGTAGTCTGGAAGTTCGTTTGTAAGTGCTGTTTCCATAGAACAATCTCCTAAGAAAATTATATCATAGTTTTATAAAAAAACTATGAACAGACGACATAACAAAGTTATATGATCTGGTACATATATATGGGTTGAAAGTGCCGTTTTGCTTTACTCAGCGCAAAATATTTTAAGCGATTTTTATACTTTTTTTTGAAAAACACTATACAAATATTAGGTGTTATGGGTTTACAACTGCTCCTAACGCGTAATCCTTATTGAATCGAACCAGATAGTCTGCCCTTTTAAATCCGAATGTTCTGCGACAAATTCAAGAACCTTGACATCGCTCCAGTTAAACTCTCCTTTGGGAGAAAGCCAGCGTTGTGTTGAACTAACCCAGGCGCCGTGTTCCCGCATATCAGAAAGACGTATGCGGATAGTGTGCCACCTTCCGTCTGGCGGCAGAACAGATTGATTTATCGTATAATGCATGCGCCAAGGTGTAGAAGCCGGAGTATCAGGATTAAGAAATCGTATGTCAAAAGTAACAGGACTTTGCGTACGCGCCTTGAACTCAAGAAAAAAACCGCCGGAAACAAGCCTGCTGAAATCTCCCTTGCCGCCAAAATCAAAATAAAAAAGATTGTACTGAGAAGAATTCCCCCAGCGAATGGCAAACTCACCGTCAGCCGGATTTGTATCGTAAAGAGTAAAATCCGTACCTTCGCCCCAGAAGCCGGCATTTACATACTGCCTGTTGGGATAATCATCGTAGATGACAAAACCTGCCGTAAGCGGCTCCTGAGTGCGGCTTCTTTGCGCAGGAGGAGTAAAACCCATAGCCCTTACTACAGCAACATTCACATCGTAGTTAAATTCGCCGCCAACATCAGAATTAAAAATACCAAAACCGCCGTAATAATCCCAGCTGGTTCTGGAAATATTGCGCTTGTCCAACTCTCCGGTAACAAACTCATACCACCTTACACGGTCATCTGCCTGACTGTTGGGTATATATACACCAAACTCTCCGCAGAAAACCGGAACATTACGTTCCCTTGCAAATGTAACTACCCTGTCCAAAGGCGCTGTAAGAGTCTGAGGTGATGAAGCCCCCTGATAATTATTTAACGAACTTTCTATCCATGTTCCCCTTAAATTGGCAGGAACTCTTGGCATTCTTCTGCGATCATACGGGAAAGGAACGCCTGCCAGAGCCGCCAATGACGGTTCGCCCCAGGTTGCGCCCTGATGTGTAAAAACATGCGGATCATAATAATGAAAAGTATAAATCAAATTTTGATCCGTATATCTTGGCAGAGTAAACAGCTTCCCTATCGAATTATAATCCGTTCCGCCTACAATTATTGCATGTCTTTGATCATGCCTGCGTATAGCTTCTATCGCCATGCCCTGAATTTCTCCCCAGCGCGCATCGGAGATTCCATGAGGCTCATTTAAAATTTCATAAACTACATAATCGCTTCTGTTCCCGTAACGCTGCGCGATTTGTGTCCAGACAGGAATAAGTATCCTGTCGATATCATTAGGCGTAGGATTTACAGGATGAAAAGAATGATTATCGATGATGATATAAAGCCTGTGTTTTTCCGCCCAGTTTACAGCGGTATCAAGAAATCTTAATAAAAGAGGATCGATAGTATAATTGGGAGCTCCGCTTGTCATATCATGAAACCTGACAGGAAGCCGTATTACATCTACGCCAAGACTTTTTGCATCAATAAAATCCTGTTCGGTATACTTTGTAAAGTTAATTGACTGTGCGCTGTTTGTCTCGAACCATGCGGAAAAATTTACACCTTTGGAAAAAGGCGCAGAACGCGGAGCTGTTTGTACTGTTTGTCCAAAAACGCCGGTATTATTCCCCGTAAAATTACCCATAACTAAAATCAATGCCAATAAAAATAATTTGATTTTCATTTATTCTCCTTTTGGAAAATTCACGCTCCGCAAAAAAGGTACAGACAACATAAATACTCCTATTTCATGATACATCAATATATGATAAAATCAAGTATGGCTAAAAAATACAATAATCCTATTTTAAGCGGCTTTTATCCTGATCCGTCAATTTGCCGGGCAGATAATAATTTTTATCTTGCAACATCAACATTTGCGTATTTTCCGGGCATTCCGGTTTTTCACAGTAAAGACCTACTTCATTGGAAACAGATTGTCTCCGCAATTGATCGTCCCGGTCAGCTTTGTTACGACGGGCTTCAAATTTCGCAGGGTTTGTATGCGCCGACAATCCGTTTTCATGACGGGATTTTTTACATTCTTTGCACCCTTGTAGGCGGGTCTCCTCATAACAAAAATTTTATCATTACCGCAAAAGATCCCGCAGGCCCGTGGTCAGATCCCGTCTGGCTGGAAGGCGCGGACGGTATTGATCCTTCTATTTTTTTTGATGACGACGGAAAAGTCTGGTACTGCGGCACGCATCCCGCGCCGGAAGGCGAAGTCTATCCGGGTAATTATGAAGTATACATACATGAAATTGATTTATCCTTGCTTGCCGAAAATAAAAATCCGCTTACCGGAAAAAGTACGGGGATATGGCGGGGAGCGTTACGCGATTGTATCTGGCCGGAAGGGCCGCATATCTATAAAATAGACGGCTGGTATTACCTGCTGCATGCAGAAGGAGGAACAGGCATTGATCATGCAATCTGCATTGCAAGATCAAAAAATATTCATGGGACATGGGAAGGTAAAAAAAGTAATCCGGTTTTAACTCACAGGCATCTTGGAAAAAAAGCGGAAATCATAAATACAGGACATGCCGACATTATTGATGACACTCAGGGAAACTGGTGGATGGTTCTGCTTGCTTCAAGGCCATTCGGAAATATCAGCGAAGAAAAAAAAGTCTGCCCGCTTGGCAGGGAAACTTTTATGATTCCTATTTATTGGGAAGACGGCTGGCCGTGGTTTAAATCAGAATCCGGATTGATAGAAAAAGAATACTCCCTGCCCTCTTTGATCGAATCAAACTCATCTGATATAAAAACGGACTGGAGCAGCGAGCCTTCCTGCGACCACTTTAACGGCAAACTGCCTCTGCACTGGCTTTCTTTGCGCATGCCTGCCAATGAAAAGGATATTGCCTTTTCAATGCAGCCGGACGCCCTGCGCCTCTTTACAAAAGCGGCAACTCTGCGCGGAAGGGAACACCCCGCTTTTGCCGGAAGAAGGGTCAGGCATAAAAACTGGGCATTTTCCGCATCTTTGGGATTCTCGCCAAAAGCGCCAAATGAAACGGCAGGCATAGTCTTGCTTCAAAGCGAAGACTGGCACTACCGTTTGGAATTGTCTCTTTCTTCTTCCGGCAATTATACACTGCGCCTTGTAGGGGCTTCAAATAAAGAAGACGAAGTAATTGCGTTATGCGAAATCCCTGCCTCTACTCAGCCGCTGGTTCTTGCCGCCCGCTGCGAAGAAATGGAACTTTCCTTTTATTACGGGAAAGATCAGTATTCACTTGTTAAAATTATAGATAACATAGATGCGCGTATCCTCAGCACAGAATATGCAGGCGGCTTTGTAGGTACGCTTGCCGGAGTTTTCGCAAGCGGCAACGGAAAAGACACCGGAAACTACGCAGACGTTTTCTGGGCAGAATATTCGTTGCTTTAGCAGCGTTCGCAGCTTTAGCAGCGCGCAGCTTTAACAGTAAAGGAGTTGTTATGAAAGAATCGATTTTATCGCCGTTTATCAGCAGCGGAATGGTTATACAACGTGACGTGCCATTTCCAATCTGGAGCGGTAAAAAGGTGTCTGCCACCTTTTTGGGAAAAACCTACGAAGCGCAAAGTTCCGGCAGCAAATGGCTCATAACGCTTGATCCTGCGCCTGCAGGCGGCCCGTTTGTTATGGAAATTGAATCGGAAGGCGAAAAAATAAATATCAACGACATCTATATAGGTGATGTATGGTTGTGTTCAGGACAATCCAATATGGAGATGCAAATGTCCCGCTTAAAAGATGATTTTGGCGAAGAATGGGAGTTAAACGAATACCCTCTTATCCGCCAGTTTACAGTGCCGCAGGAATGGGACTTTGCAGCAGAACGCGAAGAATTAACAGGCGGAAACTGGCTGAGCCCGTCTGCAGAGACATTGCACGAGTTTTCCGGCACTGCGTGGTTTTTTGCTAAAAAACTCTATAAAAAATATAAAATACCCATAGGTCTTGTTAACACAGCATGGGGCGGCACTCCTGTCGAAGCGTGGATGAGCAAGGACGCGCTTGCCGGCTATCCCGGCAAAATCGCCGAGTCGCAAAAATATGCAAGCCCTGAATTCTGCGGGGAAATTGCCGCTAAAACAAACTTGGCCATTGAAGCATGGGAAACTGAGCTTAGGCACAAAGACACAGGGCTTGCAAAGAGCTGGCATCTGCCCCAAACGGATATTTCCGCATGGAGCGACATTACCCTCCCCGGCAATTTTGCCGAAGCGGGCATCTCCCAATTCTGCGGCGTAATCTGGCTTGCCAAAGAGTTTGATGTGTCCGCTGAATTTGCGGCGCAAAACGCCAAAGTATGGCTTGGCACGATTATAGACGCAGACATTGTTTACATTAACGGAAAAGAAATAGGCAGCACGGGTTACCGCTACCCTCCCCGTAAATATATCCCGCAGGGTTTGTTAAACAATGGAAAAAACCGCATTGTTATAAGAGTTACCTGCAATAACGGCGACGGAGGAGTTACAACAGACAAACCCTTCCGCGTATTTACAGCTAACGAATCTGTCGAACTTTCAGGAACATGGAAATACAAGATAGGAGCGGCAGCTTCCATGCGGCCTGCGGAATTTTTCTTTCAACGGCAGCCAATAGGCAATTACAACGCAATGATTGCACCTATTATTAAATATCCTTTTAAGGGCGTTATCTGGTATCAGGGTGAATCAAACGAATCTGAGCCTTATGAATATGCAAAATTATTCCAAACCATGATAAAAGACTGGCGTAAAAAAAACGCCAACGAAACCCTGCCCTTCCTGTTTGTCCAGCTTCCAATTTGGCATGAAGTTTCTGACAATAACGAAAAACACGGCTGGGCGCTGTTACGTGAAGCTCAGGCTAAGGCGCTTTGTCTTCCTGCAACCGGAATGGCAACGGCGCTTGAACTTGGCGAATGGAATGATCTTCACCCGCTTAATAAAAAAGACGTAGGTATCCGCCTGTTTTTCGCGGCGGAAAAGGTATTGTTTAATGTCGATAATACTTCTCCTGGGCCAATGTTTAAAACATTTGAAAAACAACAAGATAAATTAACTGTCTATTTTACTAACTGCGGAAGCGGATTAAAAGCTGTTGGAGGAAAACCTTACATCTCTGTAACCGGAGACAACGGACAGATAAGGCTTCCCGCAGAAATTGAAGGAGCGGACTTTATTACAGTAGATTTATCCTCCGTTAAAAACCCAAAAAAGCTGCTTTACGCATGGGCGAATAATCCAAAGGACAGGCAATTATTCAGCAGCGAGGGTCTTCCTGCAGTACCATTCAGAATCTATTTTTAATAAGGAGTAAAAAATGTTTGATGCACAAAAAGTTAAAGACGAAATTATTTTATGGATACAAAATTATTTTGAGCTGAACGGAAAAAACTGTAATGCCGTTATAGGAATCAGCGGCGGCAAGGACAGCTCTGTAACTGCGGCGCTGTGCGCACAGGCTTTGGGGCCGGGCAGAGTATATGGCGTATTAATGCCGCAGGGTGAACAGCACGACATTGACTATTCCTACGAACTTGTATCACATCTGGGAATAAAACATATAGTTGTAAACATAAAAGAAGCTGTAGACGCTCTGACAGCCTCATTAAAAGAAGGAAGGCTTGTCGCCAACAGGCAGGCTGTCGTAAATATGCCCGCCAGAATAAGAATGTCAACGCTCTATGCGGTTTCTGCCACTGTAAACGGACGTGTGGCAAATACCAGCAACTTAAGCGAAGACTGGGTGGGATATGCGACCAAATTCGGCGACGGAGCAGGCGATTTTAGCCCGCTTTCAAATATTACGGCAACCGAAATCCTGCAAATTGGCAAAGCCCTTGGCCTGCCGGAGAAATTTATCAATAAAATACCGGAAGACGGGCTTTCCGGGCTTACCGACGAAGCCAATCTTGGCTTTACATACGAGGTATTGGACATATATATCCGCACCGGCGTCTGCGAAGATGCAAAAATTAAGGAAAAAATAGACAGTTTACATGAAATAAACTTACATAAATTTTCCAAAATGCCAAGTTTTAAGACGCATTAATTGTTATTTTTGTTGCCTGATTTTAACTAAATATAGTATAATAATTAATTCGGAGGAATTATGCATACAATCTTTGTTATAGACGATGATGACATTAATCTTACAATGACTAAAGATGCCTTAAAAGAACGCTATCAGGTAATGACAATGCCGTCTGCTGGAAAAATGTTTACGCTTCTGGAAAAAGTTATCCCCGATCTCATTCTGCTTGATATCGAAATGCCGGAAATGGACGGTTTTACAGCGATAAAATACCTTAAAGCGCATGCCGTATATGTTAATATTCCGGTAATTTTTGTAACTGCCTATATTGATTCGGCAATCGAAGCGCGCGGCTTTGAACTGGGCGCTGTGGATTTTATTACCAAACCGTTTTCCGTTCCTGTTCTTTTAAACAGGATCAATACATATTTAAATATAGAAGAGGTAATCCGGGAAAGAACATCGCGGTTTCGCAGAATGCAAAACGGCATAATTTATGTTTTATCTGACATTGTAGAAAACCGTGATAAAATGAAAAGCGGCCATATAAGACGTACTACTTCCTGCCTTAAAATCCTGCTTGAAGCCATGAAAGAAAAAGAAATATATACAGAAGAAATACAAAACTGGGATACCGAGTTAGTCATCTGGTCGGCGCGCCTTCATGATATCGGAAAAATATCAATTTCTGACACAATATTAAATAAACCCGGAGATCTTACAGACGAAGAGTACGAAAAAATAAAAACCCATGCAATAGAAGGCGAGAGGATCATTGATGAGTTTGCCTTGTTAACCGACAAAAACGAATTTTTAGTTAATGCCAAATTATTTGCAGGTCATCATCACGAACACTGGGACGGAGGCGGTTATCCGCGCTCTCTTAAAGGAACGCAAATATCGCTGCAGGGGCGTTTAATGGCGGTTATTGATGTTTATGATAATCTGGTTACAAAACAGTCATACAGAAAAGCTATTTCAGAAGAAGAAGCAGTCCGCATTATATCCGAAAATGCAGGCAAACAGTTTGATCCTGAAATTGTAAAAGTCTTCCTTGATGTCAAAGATAAATTTAAACATATAAGTGAAGAAGAATGACAGATAAAATTTTCACAAAAATTAAAATTGGAATTAAGCGTAATCCGCTGATTACACAGATAATGTTTGTGATTATAGCATTCGCACTGATGGTTATTTCAAGTTATATTGTCCGCAGATCCATGGTGCAGGATACAGGCGAAGTGCTTAATTACACAATCTTTATTTCTGTGCTGGGTGCAATACTTGCGGCAATGCTTTGTTTAATTCTGGTAAAAATAAATAAATTAAGAAAAAAGTCAGAAGAACGCATGAAAGCAATGTTTAATGCAATGCCAATATGCGCCAATTACTGGAACGGCGATTTTAAGAATATCGATACAAATCAGGAAGCTGTAAGACTTTTTGATTTATCCAGTAAACAGGAGTATCTGGAAAGGTTCGACGAGTTATCTCCTGAATATCAGCCTTGCGGAAGACATTCAAAGGAAAAAGGCCAAGAATATATACACAAAGCATTTGAAGAAGGATACTGCCGCTTTGAATGGATGCATCAGAATCTGAAAGGCGAAAAAATACCATGCGAAATAACGCTTGTCCGCATTGCGCATGAAGGAGGTTATGTTGTTACAGGCTATACAAGGGATTTAAGGGAAAATCTTGCACTGCAGGCGGAAAAAGAGCGGGTAAAAATCGCGGAGGCAAGCAGTAAGGCAAAAAGCAGTTTTCTTGCCAAGGTAAGCCACGAAGTACGCACTCCTTTGAATGCGATTTTGGGCATTACAGAAATTCAGCTTCAAAATCCCAAGCTCTCTTATGAAATGCATGAACCGCTGGAAAAAATCTATGACGCAGGCTATCTTCTGCTTAACATCATAAATGATATTCTTGATTTATCAAAAATCGAAGCTGGAATGTTAGAGCTGACTCCGGTAAAATATGATGTTCCAAGCCTTATTACCGATACTGTTCACCTTAATGTAGTATTGTACACCAGCAAGCCGGTAGAATTTTACATTGATATAGATGAAAACATTCCGTCAATGCTTTACGGCGACCAGCTGCGAATTAAACAAATTATGAATAACCTGCTTTCAAATGCTTTTAAATTTACATACAGCGGCGAAATAAAAATGTCTATCACAAGCGAACATCAGCAAGATGATAAAATTATTCTGATTATCAGAGTAAGCGATACAGGACTTGGAATGACTAAAGAGCAGGTAGATGTACTTTTTGACGAATATACCCGTTTTAATCTGGAAGCAAACCGCAATACTGTAGGTTCAGGACTTGGAATGAATATTACCAAACATCTTGTTACCATGATGTGCGGCGAAATTTTTGTGGAAAGCGAAATTGACAAGGGATCAACTTTTACCGTTCGTCTGCCGCAGGCAAAAGCCGCAGACAGCGTACTTGGCAAAAAAACAGCGGAAAACATTATGCGGCTTCATTATGAAAAATCGCCGCATCTAAAAAAGAATCCGCAGATTACACGCGACTATATGCCGTATGGCAGAGTAATGATCGTTGATGATGTTGATACTAATTTGTATGTCTCAAGAGGGCTTATGTCTCCATACGGCTTATCCGTTGATACAGCCATAAATGGATATGAAGTTATCGAAAAAATAAAAAAAGGTTCAAGTTACGATATAATTTTTATGGATCATTTTATGCCGCAGCTGGACGGAATAGAAACTGTAAAAATAATCCGTAATATGGGGTATGATAAACCCATTATAGCGCTTACCGCCGATGCGATTACCGGGCAGGCGGAAATGTTTATGGCTAATGGTTTTGACGGGTTTATTTCCAAACCTGTTGATATACGACAGTTAAACGCTGTCTTAAACAGTCAGATAAGGGATAAATATTCACCTGAAGTAGTAGAAGCGGCCAGAAAACTTAAAAACGATCAAATAAAATTTGCAGATAACAAAAAGAAGCAGCTTCATGCGCACCGTCAGGTTCTTGAGATCTTCTTAAGGGATGCCGAAAAAGCGGTTAATATCCTGGAAGATATAAACAATAATAACTACCGCAGAAATAACGATATAAGAATGTATATCACCACGATTCACTCGTTTAAAACCATGCTTGCCCATGTCGGGGAGCAGGAAGTTTCCGCCGCCGCATTTGAACTGGAAAAAACCTCAAGAGAAGGAAAAGTGGACATGCTTACTTCCGGTACAGAAGAGTTCTTAGATAAGGTAAAGCCGGTAATCGAAAAAATTAAAAAAATCCTCAGCGAAGGAATTAAAGAAAACAACCATGATAAAATATCGCAAACCAAGCTTTCTTTCCTGCGCCAGCAGCTTTCTGTTATCAAATCGGCCGTAAGTGAATACAACACTAAAACAGCAGAAGATGTACTTTCACAGCTTAGAACAGAAACATGGCCGCAAGATATTCAAAATCTGCTTAATGCTGTTTCCGGCTGTCTTCTGCACAGTGATTTTGACGAAGTACAAAAAACTTTGGCGGATTTTTTAAACAGGGAGTAAAAATGGAATCTATCATTCTGGCCTCCGGCTCTCCAAGAAGACAGGAATATTTTAAATTGATGGGGCTGCCGTTCAGTATCCTTCCCGCATTAATCGATGAAGACCAAATTACGGAAAAAAACCCCGAAAAACTTACAGAGGTGCTTGCGGTAAGAAAAGTTAAAAAAGTAATAGAAATTATGAAAGATCGCCTGCCAAGGTGGATATGCGGCGCAGATACGGTAATAGCAACAGGAAATAAAATCTTTGGTAAACCGGGAAACAGGGAAGAAGCAGCCGGAATGTTGGAAAAATTATCCGGAAAACAGCACAGAGTTATAACTTCTGTTGCGCTGTACAATGGGCATAGAAAAAAAATTGACAGCCGCAGCGCCGTCTGTACGGTTACTTTTGCTAAATTATCAAAAAAAGAGATTGAATGGTATCTTGACACCAATGAATGGCAGGGGGTTGCCGGGGCATACCGGATACAGGGGCTGGCAGGCTGCCTTATTACTCAAATAAAAGGCTCTCCAAGCACTGTGGCGGGCTTGCCATTAAATGAATTTTATGCCATGCTCAGAAGTAACGGCTACCCGTATGGAGCTTAACCAGCCGGGCAGCTGAATTTCCGCCCGACTACTTAATTTTTTGAGGCAGTATTTTGATAAATCAAGATCGGTGTAAAAATTAAGTAGCCGGGTGAGATATAGGGACGGAATCCTGACTATTTGGTCGGGAAATTTAGGAGGAAACATTGGCTGTAGTAACCATGAAAAATCTCCTGGAATCAGGAGTACACTTCGGTCACCAGGTAAAACGCTGGGACCCAAGAATGAAAAGATATATCTTTGCAGAACGCAATGGTATTCACATCATCGACTTGCAGAAGACGATTCAGTCTATCAAGGACGCCTACGAGGCTGTCCGTAAAACAGTAGCCGCCGGTAAAACTGTGCTTTTTGTAGGTACTAAAAAACAAGCTCAGCAGGCTGTTCAAAAAGAAGCCGAACGCTGCGGCATGTTTTATATTAACAACCGCTGGCTGGGCGGCATGTTAACCAATTTTGTAACAATTAAAAAATCGCTTTTACGCCTGAAAAAACTGGAAAAAATGGAAGTTGACGGCACTTTTGAAAATCTTACAAAAAAAGAAATTTCCGGTCTTGGCAAGGAACGCATTAAGCTTCAGAAAAACCTCGGCGGCATTAAGGAATTAAAGGAACTTCCCGGTATTTTGTTTGTCATTGACACCCGCAAAGAAGCAATCGCTGTCGCAGAAGCCCAGCGCATGAATATTCCTATCGTCGCGGTTGTAGATACCAACTGTAACCCGGAAGGCATAAACTACCCTATTCCCGGCAATGACGATGCAATCAGGGCAATAACGCTGTTTACCCAGATTATTGCAAATGCGGTTATAGAAGCCGACAATGAGGTAGGCCTTAAGATCATCGAAACACTCGGAGATGAAGATGAAGATATGGACAGCCTTTTAAACGACGCTTCCATGAAAGAAGAAGACAGAGAAATCGACATCGAAAAATACACAACAGAAGAAGCATACAGGGCGGCAAAAGAAGATGAAGAAGTGTATGAAG
>Ga0099364_10010487_pt1 | contig 12744 bp, 12 predicted proteins | sample TergutTh196P3_FD_73070 | JGI IMG/M metagenome (GOLD analysis project Ga0099364, IMG submission 73070) | Microcerotermes parvus P3 segment gut microbial communities from Pointe-Noire, Republic of the Congo - Th196 P3 | ecosystem: Host-associated > Arthropoda: Insects > Digestive system > Gut ... | reverse complement strand
GCCCACTATTGTCACTTCGTCGGGGACCGTGATGGTATAGCCGCTGATCACGACTTCGACAGAATATGCGTCTGCAACTATTTCCGCTTTCACTCCGCTGGGAGCGGGGCCGCCGCCGGTCGACGCTGCTGATAATTCTGCCTGTATGAGATCGATTTTAGCTGTTTCGCCCGATATGGCGGTTGCTTTTACTCTGAATGTGATCTCGGCAAGCAGAATCCCGCTCTGGCCGACGGTTACGGGCGTAACATTATTATACCAGAATCTCATTCCGCCCGGAATCGCAGTGGACCCTTTCGCTATGTCTCCGACGTCTCCGCTTGTAAACGAGACAAACTCCAAATCTGAGTCAAACTCAATGTCAATGAGAGTGGAGGCAAGCTGCGCACTATCCGTATGCCGTGCAAATACCGAAACCGTAAACTCATCGCCCTGCTCTACCACAGTACTCGCAAGCGGCCCAAGAAATACTTGGAAGCCGGCTGCGGCGGCGTTGACCGTAAACGTCCTGCTCACTTCTGTGTTATCTGAAAATTTTACTGTGATCTTATACTCGCCTAAGCCAAGGTCTTCGATATACGATGCAAGCACCGTCACTATCGTGCTGCCTGACGTGACCGTGTAGTGCGTCCCCAAAATCAGCGTCTCAACGACCGGGTTGCCGTCTTTGTCAGTGTATTCATTGATAACGGTGACGTTTAAATCCGACTTGTTTTCAATTTTCATGACAAAGTCTTCAACGGTGCCCTTTTCAAACGTTACGGGCCCATCATCCTCAAGTACCGGCTGCACAGGTCCGGAGCCGGCAGAGACGCTGAACGTCTGCGTTGCGGCGTCCCAGGTGACGTCGAACGCTATGCCGTTTACCGTCAGCGTGTGATCCTGCCCGGTCAGGTAGAGGTAGAGGTTGGGGTCTGTTTGCGGAGCCCAGTTGTCTATGGTGTAGATGACGCTGAGCTGGTCGTCGTTATGCAAAGCCCTGTTTACGTCATTCCAGTTGTGCAGGCCGCCGCTGTATATCACAGCCCCGCCGCTGCTTACGGTGAAATCTGTCGCCGCCGTTTGTAGCTGCTGCGTGTCAAACTCAAGCAGGTACACTGGATTTCCCGCGCCGTCCCGCTTTTCGGCGGTGATCGCCCTGTCGGGCGTCGTGCTTGGCCATGTCCCCGATGAGTTATGGTTTACCTGCGCGCGGATGGAGCCGCCCGTGTAATGCAGCGTGCCGCCGGGGGCGTCGTTGCCTGTGGCATGTCCGCCGCCGCCTATCGCCGCGCCTGTCCAGTCGGCGTTGAGGCTCATAGACACATCTTTGCCGACATATACCTGCTTTCAGGGTACGGGGGTAGTGCCCGCACCGCCGCCGATTATGGAGCCCCGGGCGTTGCCTATTAGGTAATAATCGCCTGAGAGGAATCTGATAGCCCCGGCGATATCCATGTTAGTCCCCGCGTTCGAGCCGGAGCCGATGAGCGCGCCCTGATGGTTGGTTTTGGCGAAGATATACGGGCCTTCCGCACCCTCAGCGCCGAAGGTGAGCTCCCCGTTGAACTCGCCGCTGTTCCCGCCGAAGCCCGCGCCCATGCCGCCGGCGTACATGTACAATGTGCCGCCGCCGCCGATGTCAAGGGACGTGCCCATTTGCGCGCGGACTACCGCCGGGCCTTCGGCGGAGCTGCTGAGGTTATTTTCCAAAATATTCGCGCCTTCTAAGTTGAGCGTATTGCCCTGGCCTGTGAATCTTAGGATGTTTGAGCTTACGTCAAGGCTGTCGTTGGTGATGAACACGTCGCTGAGCGTCAAAGTCACGCCCGGTACGGTGCATCTTATGTACAGGTTGTCATAAGCCGCGCCGATGCTGATCCCCGTTCCGACTAAAGTCACGGGCTCGGTCGTGTTTATCGTGATTATGCCTTGCACAGTACCCGCGTTGCGCTCGATCCTGTATACGCCGCCCTGCGTGATCGTTTCGCCGCCTCGGACCGTCCCTGTTGCTGCCTGGGATGGCGTTAGCGTTATGAAAATGTTTGCGCCGTCCGCGGCCGTAAAGGAACGGGTTATGCCGCTATGGCCGTCCGCCTCTGCGGTGTATGCAAACTGCAATCCGGAGTAGAGGCTGAATACATACACGCCGCCATCCGCCGATATTGGCTGGATATCCCCTGTCCCGCCAGTTACCGTCAGTACGGCGTCCGCCGGATAGACCGTGAACGTCACCGTATCCGCCGGGGTCAGCGTCACGTTTACCGTTACCGGGGAAGCCACGACCCTGACGTCGCCCGTCTCGGTCACATAACCATCAGCGCTTACCGCGTAGTAGTAGATGCCGCCCGTCAGGCTGTACACGCCGCTGCTTTCGGCGGCAATTTCCAGCGTCCTCGCGGAATCCGAGAAAAGCTTTACCTCCGCGCCGGAAGGCGATACCGCGAATGTCACGGTTTGCGTCTCGGTCCCAGCGTCGCCGGCTTCCCAGACGAGAAGCGGAAATCCGCCGTTAATATTGTTGATATCGTCCTTGTAAGCCGGGCCGAGCTGCGCTGCCGTGATGCTCGCAAGATTGCTCGGGCCGTAGCTGTTGGTTATGGTTATGACTCGGGGAGTGGATGCATTTGTGTTAAATCCGCTGGCGTGCAGCTCGCCCACCTCAGCGACGACAAGTGCCTCGGACCTGAGTATCGTAACCGCGCCCGTGCTGTAGGAGTTTATGATATCAAGGGTATACTGGGTGTTGAGCTGCAACGTCCCCACAAGGCCGCCAAACCGTGTTTGCGCGCCCCGGGAGGATGCGGTTCCGGTATGCGTGATTGCGCCGGTGTTGTAGCAGTTTGTGATTGCAATGCTTCTTGGACTATATGCTACTATGCCGCCGGCATATTGCATATCTCCGGAAATATTTCCCTTGTTAGCGCTGTCTCTGATCGCATCTATGACAACGTCTACACCGCTCCGACTGCCGCTGACTTGCGCCGCAATGCCGGCCGCAGAACCAAGCTGGTAGTTCCCGGCCAATATCTCGAGCGTCTGGCTGTTCATTGATGAGACATGCCCGCCTATGAAAGTTATATCGCCGTAGTTCACGCATCGCTCGATAAACGAATCGCTTAGACTCGCTGTTATTCCCCCGGCGCTTGAACCTCGGGCGGTATTCCCATCCGGTTGAAAGACCCCTCCGATATTCCCATACATACCGGGCCACACAGCGGTAAGGCTGCCGTAGTTTACCGAGTCGTACACGGAACCATTAGAGACTTCTCCTGCGATGCCGCCTATGTAACCATCATGTACCGTCACATCGACAAAGCTTACGCAGCCGCTAATATCCGTCGCTTCGGCACGGCCGACTATTCCCCCAATATCGGCTCTATATGCGCGCGCGACTATGTCCGTTTGAGTGATTAAGCCCCTGACAGTAATGTTTCTGATCTCTGCGCCGCTGGCATAACCGAAAAGTCCAAATACGCTGCCTTCGGTGTTATTTATCGTCAGCCCGCTGACCGTGTGCCCGCCGCCGTCGAATATCCCGGAGAACGTGTTTTCCGGGGTGTTGTTACTAAACGCATTGACGTTCGCCCCAATCGGAACCCAGTCGGCACCGGATATATCGACGTCAGCAGTCAATAGAAAATGCATGTTTGCAAATGTCGCGCCCGTGTTCACTATGTCCCGAAGCGCCATGAGATCTTCTTTCGACTCGATCAGGTACGGGTCGCCATTGACGCCGGCCCCTTGCCACGGCGTCGGGGCTTCCTCGAACTCCGCTGTAATCGTCACAGGACCTTGCGGCATAGTTAACCGGTGCTGATTACCGATCCCTTCTATGCTGACTTCACCGCCGTTTACCGAAAGAGAGCCCGGCTTTAAGCGGTAGCCCGGATCAGGATTTGCATAGACCGTTATCGTAGCCCCTGGCACCGCGCTTGCCGACGAGAGTATCAGCTCGCCATTTGCGATACCATATTGAACGGCAATACTGTGCAAGTCGGGTTCAAACACCGCTGAGTACGATACATCGCGCGCCGGCATCGTAAATGTGAAAATACTCGGTTCTCTGCCTAAGCTTGCCGTACCCTCTGTGCTGACATTGCCGTCGTCTACCTTGAGCGAGCCGCTTACAAGGCGGTAGTTGTTAATCGGCGTGAGCCTAAGCGTAACTGTTTCGCCTTCCGCCGCAGTCGGCGGAGTTGTGATTGCTGCACCGCCATAAGAGAAGATGTAGGTGACCCTGTATGTTGTCTGAGACGCAGACTCCGGCTTAAAAGTCACGCTTACTTCCGGCGTCGGCCCGCCGCGCGGGGCAAGGACGGTATATGTCCCGTCGCCGTTGTCGGTCATGCCGGCAAAAACAAGGGTATCAAGCTCATAGTCCGCGGACGGCGCCGCCGTGATCGTCAGAATGTCGCCGTCGCGCACAATGTCTCCGCTCGTTAGGGATATGCCTCCCCGACTAACGGAGAGCGTGCCGTTAGCCGGGTTAAGAAAATTTATTGTATGCGCGAATGTCGCGAATATGCTTTTTGTCGGCGCCGTCGCGGTCGTATACGCCGTCACGCCGTTGCCGCCGACTCCTGTGAGCTTCACGCCGTCTACCCACACTTCGTCAATGACATATCCCGCCGCCGTCGCCGTTACGGTATAGTTGCCGCCCGGCGCGGCCGTGATCGTGCCGCCCCATCCGGCTGCTGTGTCAATACCCGCCGGACCGGGGCCTGTTGGTGCGCAGCACGGGCAGTCAACATCGCACACGCCAAAGCAATCATCGCAGCCAACGACGCCGCAGCTGCATGGGGTTTGGTTACCACCGCCGGCACCATCTGATGTGACTGTCACCGCTGTTTTGGAACTTGTGGCGTTCATTTCAGTTCCCAAACCATAAACGCCAGCGGCATCAATCTCATAGGATTTTGCTTCCGCTCCGACCTTCGCTCTCAACGTAACTTCAATGAGTTCACCCGTGACTGACGCCGATGTGGTAACTGCAACTCTGCAGCCGCCAGCCGGCCCTTTTACTGGCAGCATTGACGGCGAAGTGCCTTCAGTGCCATCTATCGGCTCTCTATTCATGACCATAGCAGTGACTGAAGCAGAGAGACTGGCTACCGACACATATTCAAATGCATCTTTGTCATAAAACAGATATACGTTATTTGAACCGCCAACCCGGGAGCTTTCGACACTTATTACTAATTCAAATGTCTCGCCAGCAGCCACGGTTGTGCTGCCCACGCCGGATGCAGATATGTTTAGAATGGGTACAAAAATTGAGATAAGTAAAACCACTACCATCAGTATTGGCAAATAATGTTTTACCATAAATCTTTTGTTTTTTTTCATGATTATAAATATGTTCCTCCTTTTCGACAATAAAGGGTGGTAAACACGAGCCTGACCATCCATTATTCCTAGCCTATCGCCAATGCGGGACGTGCGGGACGTGCGGGACGTGGGGACGGTTCTCGCGTCCCACTGTTCATCAAACAAACCAAAATAATCACTCCTATTTTTCATTTTTTTCTTGGTTTTCCATCGCGCGCCCTAATGTCCCGCGCGATAGTCCGGTCACGCGTGATGCTTGCCTGAATGATACGCCGCTTATCCCCATGACCAGCCGGATAGCCTCGTCCCGCGCTCTGCTGTTGAGCAAGGCGATTGTCGGCGCCGGTATTCGCAGAATCTCTTCGATTTTTGCCGACAACTCCAGGTCTGTTATGCCCCTCGATACTTCTTCCATATCCAGGCAGGCGGCGTCGTCTTCTTCTTCCATATAGGCCGTAAAACGATCGCCAAGGAAGGCTTTCCCCATCTCGGTGTACGCAAATCCAACGCCGTAAGCATACGCTCCATAGCTGCTCCATTTATACTCGCTTGGGGATTTGACTATGCCGACTTTCACCGGGTTGCGGTGTATGTAACGCAGAACCGTGATGAAATATCCGTCCGTCTCTACCGCCTCGCTTTTGAATCTGTCCTGAAACAGCGCGCCTATGCGGCTGTACTTCCGGTTGTAGTATTGCGCGTACCGGATTCCAATGCGTTTCATCACCTGCGCCAGCGTCTCCGACTCCGGCCCCTCCGTCGTCTGCGCCAAAAGATGAACATGGTTCGTCATCAGGCAGTATGCGTGAAGCCGGGTTTTGGTTACCTCGATACATATGTCGAGTACGCTGAGCATCCTATCCATATCCTCGTCGTCATGGAATAAGTCCTGTCGGTTGATGCCGCGAAGCATGATGTGGTATATGTCGGACTTGCTCATCTTTCTTGCGTGCCGTGGCATAGAATCACTCCTTAACAACTCGCGCGTGAGCAAGAGCAGTTCATCACCTCTTGCCGGTCTGCCGCACGGCAGGAACCGCGGCCGAACTATTGCCGCTACAATCTGAGCCTACCGCCTACGCGCTGCCGCGCCGGAGCATTGATTAACTAAACGAATCCTGAGCTGTACATAATCTCTCACCTGCTTTATATTTATTTTTATTTTCCGCCTATTTACCGCAGCCTGAAAATAAGCTGCGATCTTACGTATTAACGCTGCCACAGGTACAGTTCCTGCGCTCCCGCCCCCCGTCGGCGCTGACCGCGTTTTCTAACCCTTGGCGCGCCGATGCGCGCTTCCCCGGGCCAGTATCCCTTCCAATGGCGCTATTCAGTTTTTCGGGTTATTCTAAAAACCTTTTCTGCCGCGTCAGGACAGGGGACTCTTATTGTTGCCCCTTGCCCCGCAAACCAAGCATTTGATAAGTATTGCAATAATATTCGTACAGGCTAAAAAATTTTTCCCGCCAACTCTTGGCGAAGCAGATATCATACTCGGCTGAACAATAATACAAGCCTCGGCGTCATCCCCTGATGATAAGCGCCGCGGCAGCGCCCTCTTTGAGCCGCTAATGCTCAGCGAGGCGCCCCGGGAAGTGTTTCGATTGTTATTCATATGCAATTCTAAGCTATATTACCATAGCCCCCCGCATTATGTCAAGCAAAATTTTTTGCTTCGGATGGGCCGGTTTTCTCGCGGCAACTGTTCACGGGTGCATAAATCGCGAATAGTGCTCCAATGATCTAACATCCACAGGCCGTTGTTGGAGACGACGCCCTCATCGTCCCGCTTGATAGGCATAATAGGCATATCGGCTGAAATGGGCTGATGTGGGCATCAGCCCCTACAAGGCGTGAATTGTGACTTCTCGCGAAGAACGCAAGTACGGTCCTCGCGTACCATTCCCCCTTTGTATGTTAATAACTTGCATTGCGTAGTTTGGCGCCGCGAAACTTAAAACTTATATTTGCATTTTGGCATGTTTGCGTTTATATTAGTGGTATAGTGATTGCTGAGTGCAAGAGTATAACATTGTGAATGTTCGAGGCGGTGCGTAGGTTGTATATTTCGGAAATTCGGGACTTGTATGACAGGGGATTGGTTGTGTTAACACAGCACTTTATTGATAATATCGGAAAACGAGGTATTACACTGGCTGATGTCGGCTCTGCTATATCCGGCGGGGAGATTATTGAGCAGTACCCGGACGATTTCCCGCATCCCAGCGCTCTGTTACTTGGAAATCCTGATAAAAACCCATTACATGTCGTAGTCGGCATTGGCGGATTATTCCTGTGGCTGATAACCTCGTACCACCCTGATCCTGAAAAATGGGAAGCAGATAATAAAACAAGAAAGGTGGCGAATTAAATGACTTGCTTTTTTTGCAAGGGGACAATGCAGAATGGCACAACAACACATATGGCTGATTTAGGCTCTTGTATTGTTATAACTAAAAATGTTCCCTGTTTCATATGCACACAATGCGGGGAAGTGGCATACCCTCTCGCTGTTGGTGAGCGACTTGAGCAGATCATTGTCAACCAAAAGGATTCATTAGCGGAGATCGCAATCGTGATCTATTCTGATACGGCGGCATAGGCGCACATGGAATAATATCCTTTGGCGATGGGGACGCGGGGACGTGCCCCACATGAGGGGACGCGAGGGGACGCGGGGACGGTTCTGAAGAGATTGACACGATAGTTGATAAAATTGAAAGGAAGGGGATTCAGGAAATGTTTGCGATAGAAAACTACGACGTTCAGGAGACAAGGCGCGTCGCCCGTGACGAAGGTAAGATCGAAGGCAAAACCGAAGGAAAAGCCGAAGGAAAAGCCGAAGGCAAGATCGAAGCTGCGGTAAACATAATAAAGGATCTTAAAATATCCGTTAGCGAAGCGATGCGCGTTTTAGATCTGCCGAAACAGGCGGAGAAGGAAATAATCAAGGACCTAAAGAAGTGTGGCATACCATATGTTTTGTAGATGGTGTAAAGCTGTATGACGCTTTGCATGTTTCCTGTGCTTTTGCCGGTGGCTGTGACGCTTTTCTAACAGTCGATAAATTGCTGCTAAACAAAAATATAGATGAAATTCGGATATGCAACCCCATTGATTTTGTCCGGGATTTGGAGGACTGATATGCGTACTGATTCCGTTGTCAGGACTGAGGGTATGACCGCTCTGCTGGAAAAACTCGGTATAATCGACGCCGAACGGTTTATCGCGCTCATTCTCCGCGAACCATTTGACTATACAGTGTGGCGCAAAGGATTGAATAGTGAGAACATCAGCCTGCGCGAGTTAAGCCGCCGTGCTATGGAAAACGTCGAATGAATGAGGAGGACAGAGGCATTGAAGCCTAAATAACCAATGACTCCGTTTTTATCCGCGCGGGTCGGGGGGGAATATCCCCCAGACCCGTTTTTTTTGGGTGGGACTAGGGGCGGTTCTCGCGTCCCCTTTAGGAAAACCCCGACGACGTCGTTTCTTTGGTGGACGTAGATTTTGCCGAATATCGCAGAAAGCATGATGACCGGATGGTGCGCCGCAATATTACGCTTCCCGCTTGGTTGGATGCCGCTGCCTCTGCTGAAAAAATCAATGTTTCGCGTGTCGCCCAGACCGCGCTGAAAGAACTTCTCCACTTTGCAGATTAAAAGACGGTCTGCATCTTGCCGCATCGAGTCCCCGTTCCGAAAACAGAGCGGGGACTTTCAGAGGGACGTGAGGGGACGTCAGACACAGCAACGCGCCGTTAATGACTGATCTCCCTTACAAAGTAGACACCGGCGGAAAAGGCAACGGCGTATTTGGCGCAGTATTTACTGAGTTCGATTGACAAAGTAACACTTTGCGTATATAATTGCAAAAATGGTTAAGTAAAATAAGGGGTAATGGTTAAGTGAAATTAGCAAGAATGGTTAATTGAGTCTTGGTCTTACATAGGGGCTTGTGGAAGAAGCCCCAAGCTCCATAGGGGGGGGGTACTCAAATGGCGCTCACTGAACATGGCTATAAACCAAGGCTGATAGACGGTAAAATAACAAAATACCTGAGCTTATTTGGCGCACTTTCGATAGAAGGGCCAAAATGGTGCGGGAAAACGTGGACAGCCTTGAACCATGCGAAGAGCGTTGTGTATATGCTTGATCCCGAAAATGGTTATGCGAACCGGGAAGCCGCGCGGTTGAATCCGTCTTCGGTCCTTACGGGGGAAACCCCGCTCCTTATTGACGAGTGGCAGGAAGCGCCGGGCATTTGGGATGCTGTCAGATTTGCTTCGGACAGGACGAAGGAAAAAGGGCTGTACTTATTGACCGGTTCCGTAACTCCAAAAGAAGGCAGCTATTCTCACAGCGGAGCAGGCAGGATAGGTAAGGTCAGAATGCGCACGATGTCCCTTCATGAAAGCGGAGACTCATCCGGCATTGTCAGCCTCGCCGGTCTGTTCGCAGGAGATATTGTAAATCCCGATATTTCGGGACTTACGCAGGAAAAACTGATTTTTCTTGCAATTCGCGGAGGGTGGCCTGATAACATTGCCTCAGCAAATGACGACGCTGGTATCCTACCCGAACAATATATAGCTGCGCTTGTGGAAACTGACATTTCAAACGCTGATAATACAAAAAGAAATCCCCAACTGGTTTTGCATCTGCTTGCCGCAATTGCGCGGACAAACGTTACCTCCGCGAAACTCAGCACGATCACTGCAGACATCTCTTCCCGTTTCGGAGGTATAACAAGACAAACCGTATCGGATTATATTTCATCTTTGTCGCGGTTGTATGTTATAGAAGAAATCCCACAGTGGTTTCCGGAACTTCGGGACAAACAACGATTACGAAAATCGCCGAAAAGGATGCTGACCGATCCGTCAGTTGCCGTAAGCGCGCTAAAAGCAAGGGGCAGCGAACTCGCGAGGGATCCCCGTACGCTTGGGATGGTTTTTGAAAACCTCTGCTTACGTGATCTGCTGGTCTACTCAGATATTATCGGCGCCAAACTTAGCCATTATCATGACTTGAATGATCTTGAAGTGGATGCGATAGTAGAGCTGGATTCAAAATGGGCAGCTATTGAAATCAAGCTTGGAGCCCACAGGGTTGACGAGGGTGCGCAGGCCCTGAAACGACTGCAGTCAAAGCTCGTCTCAAAAGGGGCGGCCTGTCCATCTTTTCTGGCGGTGATCACCGGGGGCGGGCCGCTTTACACGAGGAGTGACGGTATTCACGTTATTCCAATTGATTGCTTGAAACCGTAGCGGGGACTTTGGGGGGACTTGGGACTTGCTTGGGGACGGTTCTCGCGTCCCACAAAATGCTCCAATACATCGCACTTGTGCTTAACGACTACGAGAAGGATAATGATTATTGACAAAATCAAGACGCCGGACGAGATAAAGATGTTGCTAAAGCTGCACACCGGCCACGCCGGCTATGTAAATCAGATAGCGTTGAACATCCCGCCGCCTTTGAAAAAGCTAGTTGCCGACGTCATAACGGTGTTATTGACAAAGATAAACGTAACACATGAAGAGATTGACACGACGCGTCCCCCGGTTCTCGCGTCCCAATTGGGCACATGGGCGCGGACTGCTCATTTGCTGAGCTGTCCACGCCCCTGTGACAAAGAAAGGACTATTTGATCCGCGCCGTTACCGGCACAGTGTCAAATACTAGCGCTCAGAAGCGCAAGATATAAGATTTAAGAAAAAAGTGTTATGACATCCGACGAGATAAGTCAAGTCTTTTTTTCAAGCAAATATTAAAAAGCTGATGAAATGCTCATTTCAATCACGCAAATGTCTTGAATAATTAGGCAGAAAAATCTATACTGACTACGCACTGTACCAGCTTTTACCATGTGGCGTGAACGCAAAATAGCGAGGCGCAGATTCTGTTATCAAAACAGCAGATATAGCCCCGCATTATTTTTTTGCGAAAATGTGAAACCTCGCTCGAAATTTTCCGTCTATTAGAGTGAATGCGCTGACAACAAATGAGAGGAGGGTTGGTATGGACGACAAGGAAATCATCGACCAATTCTTTGAGCGCTCGGAATCTGCAATCATAGCGGTAAATGACAAATACTCGAAATATTGCCGTACTATCGCATTTAACATACTTGGCAGCGATGAAGATGCGGAAGAAGTATTAAACGACACTTTAAGCCGCATTTGGAACGCCATACCCCCAGCGCGTCCGAACAGCCTGCGGGCGTTCGTCGGAAGAATAACCCGCAACCTTTCATTTGACATGCTCGAAAAAGCGAATGCCGCAAAGCGCAGCGGCAGCCGGTTCGATGCCTTACTTTCAGAGTTAGGAGAGTGTCTCGCTGACAGTAGGAACTCTTTCGACGAACTGATTGAATCCGAAACAATCGCAACCGCGCTTAACGCATTTCTTTCAGAGCAAAGTACCATGAATAGGCGCATTTTCGTCCGGCGATATTGGAGGGCGGCAAGCATTGAGGAAATCGCGGCAGCTTTCAGCATCTCCGTCGGAAAAGTGAAAACAATCCTATTCCGTATGCGAAAGAAGCTACGGGAGCATCTTGAAAGCGAGGGAATAATAATATGACGAGCAGACAGCTTTTTGCCGCAATCGGCAACATAGACGACAGGTTCATTGACGAGGACGCGGATGAGTCCATATCAACAGACAAAATTACAAAACGCCACAAAAGCCGTGCTATTTATCGCTACGCCGGGTTAGCGGCTTGTGCAGCAGTTGTACTGATGTGTATTTGGGCAATACCCGCATTGCTTAACACCCCTGTTGAGAATACTCCGAATAATCAAGCTAGCATATCATCGACCGACCCGCATAATGGCGGACAGCTCGAAAACGCAACGAACTTGCCCTCTGATTCAGACACAATCATTCCCGGATTGCCTGACGAGGAGTGGCCGACCGAGCCGGGGGAACCAACCACGCCGTCACAGCCCGCAGAATCAAATGAAACGGAACCCTCTGGGGAAATACCGCATCAAATCGGTTTCTATGGAGATTATGCAGCACTTATGGAGCTTATTGCATTACATGAGCAGGGCGAAGAAGCCATTGTTCGCAAAATAGATGAAATACAAGAGTCGTATTACCAACATCCCGACGGTTACTTCGTTAATTTCTATTCGAGCATCAATGCCGAAAAAAGAGCCGATTTGGAGTTGATTCTGCACCTCTTTCAGCAGCCGTACTACCCGGTTGTGCAAGACGCGGAACCAATCACTATTGAACTGTATTACACATTCTATAATATAATGGGCTATGACATGCCTCGCGAGGATGATGTAAACGATCATTGGCAGATGTCTTTTAGATATGAAATCGGTGATATTGCATACAGCTTTGGGGTGTCCAGCACTTTGAGCGAGGTCGTCATGCAGCAGTTTGATGTAAATGGGTATTGGGAGCTTGAACCGTT
>Ga0099364_10010486_pt1 | contig 12745 bp, 13 predicted proteins | sample TergutTh196P3_FD_73070 | JGI IMG/M metagenome (GOLD analysis project Ga0099364, IMG submission 73070) | Microcerotermes parvus P3 segment gut microbial communities from Pointe-Noire, Republic of the Congo - Th196 P3 | ecosystem: Host-associated > Arthropoda: Insects > Digestive system > Gut ... | reverse complement strand
AAATAGAGAAAAAAGAAGAAAAAAGAATATAACTGAAATGAAAAAAGAAATAGATTGTCTGGACGGGGTTGTTGTGAAGGGGTGAAGAAGGGGGAAGTAAAATTTGATTTTTGTTCTTCATATAAACTCCTTTTACAATGTATGTTTTTACCTGTAACCAAGACAGGCTGCTACAGCCTACCATATATCATAATTAATGCCAAGTTCACAATTTAAACGGCGGTATACATTTTCGTTATAAAACACCAGGGCATTGACATTTTTCAGTGTAAATTACATTATCATAAAATGTCGGATATTAAAAAATTTTCAGGTTCAGATATTGAGATTGCGCACGCTGTATACCCTGAACATGCGCTGCACGCAAAGGATCTTGCGGCTAAAGCCGGAATTCCGGAAGAATACATAGAACTCTACGGAAAATACAAGGCTAAAGTTAATTTAGACTTTTTATCGGAAAATCAAAACAAAAAAGACGGGCATTTGGTTCTTGTTACAGCAATTAATCCCACCCCGGCGGGGGAAGGCAAAACCACCACCACGGTCGGTATTGCCGACGGTCTTTCGCGTATGGGAAAAAAAGCGATAGTCGCGCTTAGGGAACCCTCGCTAGGGCCTGTTTTCGGCGTTAAAGGCGGGGCCGCAGGAGGCGGCTGGGCGCAGGTAATTCCAATGGAAGATATCAACCTGCATTTTACGGGAGATTTTCACGCAATCGCAGCCGCAAACAATCTGCTTGCCGCAATGATTGACAACCATATTTATCAGGGAAATAAACTCAACATAGATCCCCGTAAAATCATCTGGCGAAGATGCATGGATATGAACGACCGCCAGCTTCGTTTTATAACAGACGGGCTTGGAGGAAAAGCAAACGGCTTCCCGCGCGAAGACGGATTTGACATAACGGCGGCTTCCGAAATTATGGCAATCCTCTGCCTTGCAGATAACATTGACGATTTAAAAAACAAGCTTGGAAGAATTATCACAGGCTACACATATGGCAAGGCAGATGGCGCAGAACAGCCTGTTACAGCAGCCCAGTTAAACGCACACGGCGCAATGGCGGCGCTGTTAAAAGATGCATTAAAACCAAACCTTGTACAAACACTTGAGGGCACCCCGGCGCTGATTCACGGAGGGCCGTTTGCAAACATTGCGCATGGATGTAATTCTGTTGCTGCGACGCGGCTTGCCCTAAAATGCGCCGACTATGTAATTACGGAAGCCGGTTTCGGCGCAGACCTTGGCGCGGAAAAATTTCTCGACATCAAATGCCGCCTTGCGGGTTTAAAACCTTCTGCGGTAATAATTGTCGCAACAGTGCGCGCATTAAAATCCCACGGCGGCGTTAAAAAGGGCGAACTTGGAAAAGAAAATCTTTCCGCACTTGAAGCGGGGCTTCCAAATCTTTTGCAGCATGTAGAAAATATAACAAATGTTTTTAAACTTCCTGCGGTAGTTGCGATTAACGCATTCCCCACAGACACAAGAGCGGAACTTGAGCTTGTAGAAAAAAAATGCAAAGAATACGGTGTAAACGCCGCAATTTCCGAAGTCTGGGCAAAGGGCGGCGAAGGCGCACAGACGCTTGCACAAGAGGTGGTCAGTCTTTGCGGGCAGCCGAATAATTTTGAATTTTCCTACGATGCAAATCTTTCTATAAAGCAAAAAATTGAAGCGATTGCAAAAAAAATCTACCGCGCCGACGGCGTTGTTTTTTTACGCGACGCGGAAAAAAACATAAAGCAAATTGAAAAAATGGGGCTTGATAAAACGCCAATCTGTATGGCAAAGACACAGTACAGTTTTTCCGACAACGCAATCCTTTTGGGCGCGCCGCGCGGATGGCAGCTAACAGTACGGGATGTAAAAATGTCGGCGGGCGCGGGATTTATCGTAGCCTACACCGGCGAGATTATGACAATGCCCGGGCTTCCGCCGATTCCTTCGGCGGAAGCTATCGACATCGACAGCGGCGGAAAAATAACCGGGCTGTTTTAACAGCTTGTTCCAAAACTAACCGAGTTTTGGAACAAGCTCACCCTGCAAGTAATTTTTCCACGCTTGCAAGTTTTACTGCGGCGCAGAAAATTTCAAGCGCGTCTTTAAGTTCTGCAAGGGGCGGGCATGTCGGCGCAATTCTGATGTTGCAGTTTTTTGGATCGCTTCCATTTGGATAAGTTGCGCCTGCGGGTGTAAGCGCAACTCCGGCTTCAGCGCAGAGGGCGACGATTCTTTTTGCACAGCCTTCAAGCGAATTAAAACTTACAAAGTAGCCGCCTTCCGGTTCTGTCCAATCGGCAATGCCTAGATCGCCAAGTTCGCGGTTTAATGTATCAGAAACAAGGCGGAATTTCGGCTTGAGAATTTCCGCGTGTTTTTTCATGTGCGCCATTACCCCTGAGGCATCTTTAAAGTACCTTGCATGGCGAAGCTGATTCAATTTATCAGGACCGATTGTCTGTGCGGTAAGCCGTTTGCGGATAAAATCGCAGTTGGATTTTGAAGATGCCATACAGGTTACAGACGAGCCTGCAAAACTCACCTTGGAAAAAGATGCAAAAATATAAACCATGTTCGGATTTCCCGCTTCTTCGCACAGGCGGATTATATTCGGGATTTTATAATGCACATCGCAAAGATCGTGGAAAGCATAGGCATTATCCCAATAGATACGAAAATCACTTGCCGCAGGTTTTAAATTCGCAAAACGCCTGACAGTTTCATCAGAATAGACAATCCCTGTGGGATTTGAAAATTTCGGAACGCACCAGATGCCTTTGATCATCGGATCGGATTTTACCAAAGCTTCGATAGTGTCCATATCCGGGCCGTCTTTTCCCATTGCGACGGGAATCATCTCGATATGAAAATAATTGCAGATTGTAAAATGACGATCGTAACCGGGAGACGGGCATAAAAATTTTACCTGCCCCTGACTCACCCAGGGCTTTCCGTCCCTTACACCGTGCGACATGTTAGACGCAACATTATCGAACATCAATGCAAGAGAAGAATTGCCGCCTACAATAATTTCTTCCGAAGTTAGATCCAAAAGATCTGCGAATATTTTTTTCATTTCAGTGATGCCGTCAAACACACCGTAATTGCGGCAGTCGGTTCCATTTTCTGATTTGTAATCATTTACAGAAAGGCACGTTAACATATCATTACAAAGGGATAATTGTTCATCCGAAGGAACGCCGCGCGTCATGTTGAGTTTGCGCCCGCTTTCTCTGAACTTGTTCAGCACCCCTTCCAATTCAATTTTAAGGGAAGATAATTCTTCCACATTCATGCTTACATATTGTTTCATATTTCCATCCTTGTGCTTACATTACACTTTTTTTTTAAGTATGGGAATATAGAGCTTATAAAAAAACCTAACGCAGCGGGAATGATTCGAAGCCGGCGGCTCTTAGTTCGCTGATTGTGCGATTTTGATTTGATCCTTCAGGGACAGTTACCGCCCACATCTCTGCTCCGTTCACCATGCGTTGTTCAACAGACGGAGAGAACCCTGCCTGCCTTAGAGCAGAGGCTTGCGTTTGGGCATTTACTTCACGGCTGAAAATTCCTGTCTGCAACCTAACAGTCGATTGCGCAGGTACAGATACAGCTTCCGCTGCTGCCGGTTGGGTCACAGTTTGGGCTGCGGCAGAAACAATACTTGAAGTACGCGGTTCGCTTGCCGCAAGGAGGAGAGAATCAAGACCGCCAAGAAAAAGCCAGAACGGGCTGGGTTTTACAATAGCTGAAGAGACCTGCCCTGCCGCAAGCATGCCTTCGGCGGTTAGCGGAAATTCTGTTACAAGGCGCTGTCTCCATATTTCAGCATCTGCACCGTCCGATAATTTCCATAACATAAAAAGGATTTCCGATTTCATTTGTGAATAATCAGGATGATCGGCAATTATACCAAGCGCAGTCAAATCGTTTGTGTTAATAGCTTTTATACTAATGTCCAAAAATCGCGCACGGGGTGATATATAAAGCAGCGGTTCAAGCGCGGCAGCAGCCCTGTCCCATTCGCCCATTGCGGCAAGACAGTAGGCGCAGTTTAAAAGAGATTCAACATCTATTTGACCGGGAATTGCTCCGGCGGCATCAAGCCAGTTTCTTGCCGCGCCCTCAATATCACCCGAAAGCTGGCGGAGACTTGCAAGATTTACATAAGCCTCATATTTCTGTGCAGAAGTAATACCCGGCTGCGAGACAGCATTTTCCAAACTTTGGATCTCTGCAGCCAGAGAAACCCCGGATTGAGCAAAACCGGCTGCTGCAAGTATAAAAAAAAGGAAGAAGAACCATATCCGCTTGTATACGAATTTTTTTTCTGCACGCTCTACACCACGGAAATCAATTTTTGGAAGAAAAAGCTCACACGAAGGCGCGGAGACACAAAGGTTGGGGCGAGATATGACAAAACCGCGCATTCTTCTTGCCTTAAAGAGAAGAAAATAGGTATTACGAAGAGTTCTCAAATCAGTGCTTTGTGTCTTGGTGTCTTTGTGTGAGGTAAATTCCAATTTATTCTTTTTCCGTGGCTTTACACTGCAGCCGGTTGTTATTTTTTTCATTTATTTTCAGCTGTTCCTTCATCTTCCGGTGCTGGTTTTGGCGGTTCTTGTTTCTTTTTCCCTATGTATTTTACAAGCGGCAGAGCGCAGAAAAGCCCCAAAAAGAACGCAGAAAAAATAGTAATGAATACAGGAACTCCTTCGATTTTGGCAAAGCCAAAACTTATATCGCATCTATTGTCCAGATTGAAAGTAATAAACGCAAGAAATACCGCCAAAATTGCAACAAAAATAATTAACCGCCAGGGCATGATGATAACTCCTTATATAAGCCGCGTGAGCGGCGACGTAAATCGAACATGAACTGAAAGTTCATGCCAACTCCTTTGCTTTGAATGTGTTTCCCTTCAAACTGGAAAGGGTAACTTTACCGAAAGTCCCTATTTTTGACTTAGGTCCTGGAACTGCTACCATTTCGTCTTTTTCAGTTCTTGTTATTAATTCATCGGCATTTTTTTTAGAAATCCCTTCTATTAAAACAATTTCGCTGCTGCCGATTCGGGATTTTAACAGCCCGGAAGTGTGCTTTTTTTGAAGGGCAATCACCCTGGAAAGCCGTTCGCGTTTAACTTCTTCGCTAACCCTGTCCGGCAAATCAAAGGCCTTTGTGCCTTCACGCGGGTTAAAGTGATACATATATGAATAAAGAAATTTGATTTCTTCCATTAATTGAAGCGTCTGGATTACATCGCTTTCCTGCTCACCGGGAAAGCCGACTAAAATGTCTGTAGATAATGTTACACCCGGCATTGCTGAACGGATTTGGCGGACAAGTTCAAGGAAGCGCGCGCGTGTGTAGCCGCGGTTCATCGCTTTTAACACACTGTCAGAGCCATGCTGGACAGGGAGATGAATGTGGCGGCAGAAAACTTTATTTTCCGCCATTACTTCGATAGTTTCGGGAGAAAAGTTTGCGGGGTTTGCCGAAAGAAAACGAATCCAGCTAATGCCGCATTTTTCAGCTTCGAGCGCAATAAATTTTAACAGGCGGGAAAAATCCGTATTGCCATTCTCCCAGTTGTAACTGTTTACATTCTGACCAAGCAAAGTAATTTCGCGCACTCCCCTTTCCCCCGCAAGGCGGATTTCCTGAGCTATATTTTGCGGATCGCGGGAGACTTCCCTGCCCCGAACATACGGGACAATGCAATAAGAGCAGAAATTGTTACAACCGTGCATGATTGGAATAAAACTGCGAAACTGCCCGTCTTCAAAGTGGGACGCAGAAAAAGAAAAAACCGGGTTTTCGTTTATATTAAGAAAAGCTTTTCCGCCGTTTTCCACTGCTTCAAGTATAACGGGAAAATTGGATCGCTCACTCGTGCCCATCACATAATCAACTTGCGGAAATTTTTCAATCAGCTTTTCTCCAAGCCTCTGCGCCATGCAGCCTGCGATAACCAAAGTAAAATTTAACTTGTGTTTCTTTTTTAACCCCGAGTAATGTGCAATCCGCCCAAGCGTGCGTTTTTCCGCAGTAAGCCGCACAGAACAGGTATTGATCAAAACAAGATCGGCGCTTTCGCCGGCTTCGGCCCCGGTCCAGCCGCGCTCCCTGCAAACCAAAGCAAGCGCCGACGACTCGGCTGTATTCATCTGGCAGCCGTAAGTTTCAAAAAAATATTTTTTGTTATGCGTCATTTAATCAGGACACTAAGAACGTTTTTTTAATCCAAAAATGAATTTTATTCCGTTAACGATTCCAAGCGCAAGCAGACCGACCGCCCCAATGCTCAAAAGGGTTCCTGCAAACGGAGCCAAAAACGGGATTTTTGAAAGCAGGGCAAGCGCACCGGCTGCTGTTATAAAAAACCCGGCTTTTTTATCCGCTTGATCTTTCGAAATTAAAGAGCCGATACCAAGCAGACACACTATAGCTCCAACAATAATACCAAGACCTCTGAAACGGGCAAAGAACTGTAAAACAAACAATCCTATCCCGGCGGCAGTATAACCAACAGCGGTAACGCCCAACTTCGACAATTTTGAAGCTGACGGAACACCGTCTTTTTTTTCAATTAAATCCATAATAACCTCTAACTAAGCGGCGGAATCGCCGCGACTTATAATCGAAAATTAACACGAAGTGTTAATTATGTCTCCTAATAATAATATGCGGCGGAATCACCGCAATAAATTATTACGCCTTTCTGCCGCTTCTACAACATTTTGTAAAAGCATGGCGATTGTCATCGGCCCGACGCCTCCAGGCACCGGCGTATAGAAAGAAGCTTTTTCCATAACGGCAGGATCAACATCGCCGCGGACACAATAGCCCTTCTCTGAAGCTGAATCCTGCACCCTATTTATTCCGACATCAATTACGACAGCTCCCTGTTTTATCATATCACACTTTACAAATCCCGGCTGTCCCGCTGCGGCAATTAATATGTCGGCCTGCAACGTATGGCTGACAAGATCTTTTGTACCTGTGTGGCAAAGTGTAACAGTCGCATTGTACTCGCGGCGGATCAAAAGATTGGCAAGAGGCTTTCCCACAATATTTGATCTGCCGATTATTACAACATTAGCTCCGGCAACGGGAATATTATATTCCTTTAAAAGAACAAGAACCCCATGCGGCGTGCATGGAAGAAATCCAGAACGCCCTAAAACCATATTTCCGACAGAAACAGGATGAAAACAATCCACATCTTTTTCTGGGGCAACGGCGGCATTCACTTTGTCATTGTTAATATGCTGAGGTACAGGAGACTGAACAAGAATGCCGTGAATTTTTCTATCTATGTTTAATCCAGAAATTAAAGACAGAAGATCCGCTTCACTTGTGGTTTCCGGAAGTCTTATATCACGGCTTTCCATTCCGGCTTCGGCAAGCGCTTTTTCCTTTGACTTGACGTATGAAAGGCTTGCAGGGTCTTCGCCAACAAGCACAACGGCAAGACAGGGAGTTATTCCTTTTTCTTTTAATACGGCTGCCCGCGTTTTAACATCTTCGCGAATTTTTAACCCGACAGCCCTGCCATCCATAATAACTGCAGACACAACCACTCCTTAACTATACCGGTAACGGAAGTATTACCATAAACCGTCCCGACTCTGCTTTAATGGAAAAATTCCCATCCACTGCAACATTGCTTAAACCAAAAAACCCGCGATTCCACAAAACACCATCAAGCGGCCATTTAAGGCCCGAACTTTTTGCCTTCCAGCATCCGTCTCCGAGGGGAAACACAGAAACCACAGAGTTTTTTTCAAACCGGCAGTCAAGTTCATCCGGCCCTGCCGCATCTATACAACGGATATCCTCCCGGTCTGTAATCCAGCGGATTGGAAATCTCTCCCTTTCGAAGAGACAGCGGATGCCAAAAATATGATCCATTCTTCCGCCGCCGCCGCCAATAAGCCATATTACATCACAGCCCTTGTCAATTGCAAGAGAAAAAGCAAGCTCGGTATCTGTACTGTCCTTGTCGTGCACATGACGGATAACACGCTGCGGCGGATATTCCGAAAGCTTTGATGCGTCATCCAGCGAATCCATGTCGCCGATTATCCAGCCGGCCCGAAGCCCCGCCGATTCAACCACCTTAAGCCCCGAGTCGGCGGCAATTAACAGCGGCCTCCCTGCTTGATCAACCACGCGCCTTGCAACCTGCGCCGGCGGGCTTTCACCGCCTGTAAATATTATACCCAGCAAATTCCCTCCGGTATTTTGATAATAACGTAAAATTGTTTGTTTCACTAGAGTAAAAAAAAAGCTATACTCAAGTTTGTATGAAAATAGATATTCACCCGGTCTTAAAAGAAATTGCCTTGATTTTTAACAACAGCGGGAAAGAGATCTACCTTGTGGGCGGCGCGGTAAGAGATATGCTGATGGGAAAGGCTGTTCACGACTGGGATCTTGCGACAAACGCCCTGCCGGATGAAGTAACTGCAATTGTTAAAAACGCACGCGGTAAAGTTATCCCCACAGGATTAAAACACGGAACTGTTACAGCCTTCTATAAAAATTGCAGCGCGGAAATTACAACATTCAGAACCGAGTCTGATTATTCCGACGGGCGAAGGCCGGATAAAGTTGATTACGCAGCAACCATAGAGGAAGATCTTTCGCGCCGCGATTTTACAATGAACGCAATTGCCCTGCGCCTGCCGGACGGCAAAATCATCGATCCTTTTGGCGGAGAGGCGGATATCAAAGCCCGCATCATCCGCTGTGTCGGAGAGGCTTGCGAACGATTCAGCGAAGACGGGCTGCGTCCCTTGCGGGCTGTCCGTTTTGCTTCCCAGCTTGGCTTTGAAGTTGAACAAAAAACCCTTGATGCAATTAACAGCGCTCTGCCCATAAGCGCGAAGGTTTCGTGGGAAAGGGTGCGCGATGAGGTTGACAAGATACTTGCTTCCCCCCAACCATCGCGCGGCTTTCGCCTGATGGAACAAACAGGACTGTTGCGGCTTTTCCTTGAAGAACTTGCCGCCTGCCGCGGTGTCGAGCAGAAAGGTTTTCATCAATTTGATGTACTGGATCATTCTTTGCTTGCCTGTGATTTTGCCGCAGCCAAAGGTTACCCGCATGAAGTGCGCCTTGCCGCCCTCCTTCACGACATCGGCAAACCTGCGGCAAAAAAAATAGATGAAGCCGGCATCTGGACGTTCTACCGCCATGAAGAAATATCCGCCGAAGTAAGCAGGAAAATATTGACCCGCTTTCGTTATTCAAATGCCGCAATCGAAAAGGCTTGCCGCCTGATAAAAGAACACATGTTCCACTACACCGACGATTGGACTGACGCGGCGGTACGAAGATTTATCGCGCGGATTGGCGAAGAAAATCTTGACAACATCTACAATCTGCGGCAGGCCGATGCCTACGCATTCACCGCAAGGGAAAGCGATAATTTCTCGCTTTTGCCGCTTGTAAAAAGGGTGGATGAAATTCTCGCGGCAGGAAGCGCTTTCTCGCTGAAAGACCTTGCAATTAACGGAAATGATTTAAAAGACATCGGCATCCCGGGCGGTAAAGCAATGGGGATCATTTTAAAAGAACTTCTGGAAACAGTGCTCGACGACCCCCGGCAGAACACCCGCGAAAAATTGCTGGAGATCGCAGGGAAGATTTATGGGGAGCGACAGCAGTTATAAATTTCTTCTTTACCGGAGAGTGTTCACAACAAAAAATTACCACAGCATGGTAAAAAGAAAAAGTGAAACAACATCAATGCTTCCGCCTATGTGATATCTGCTTCGGCCGTCAATGTTCCGGTATCCGATTTCTACATTGAAAATATTGTAATTTACTCCGCCAAAAGCAGCACGATATCCCAACTGCAGTCCTGCAGAAAAGACGTATTTATCTATATAATTATCATCCCGGAAAAATACCGTATTGATCGAAGCAAACGGACCAAAATAAAGATTGCTGCCTGTAAAATAATGATTTATCAAGTTCCAGTATATTTTTACATTTACAATACTATAGACAACTGCATCCTCTGAATACTCATCTCCTGCCCACATAAATACCTTAAACGGACTGAATTCAATTCCTGTATTTATTCCGGTATGTTCAATGCCAAAATTTAACAATGTTATGCTTGCTTCCACGCTGTATCCATCATTGAACGGAATATTTCCTCCAATTCCGAAATTTCCCGCATTCAGATTAAAAACGATTTCATTCTGAGCAAAAACGGGTAAAGCAATAATTGCCAAAATAACCAAAAATAATACTGCTTTTTTCATTATAATACCCTCTTTTGGAATTAACTACACTGTTAAATATACCTTATTTGTTTGAGGTTGTCCATAAAATTAATAAATCTGGAAATATTTTCTGCGGGATATACTTACCCGGACGGCGGCGCGCAGCCCCAACAGAGCTTTTCGGGGCAAACATTTCCGACTTCACTTGATTTTACAGATGCCGCCCATGTGTACTTTCACAAAATTTATGCAGGATGCAGATGGCTAAAACAAACGTTCGTTTTTCATGGAACGACAATATTGAATTTGTTTAGATTAAAGTTTCGCCGCTTCTTTTTCTTTTTGTATCTTTAACAAACCTTTTGACTGCTCAAGTAGAAAATCTTTTAATGTTATATCCAACTGGTTAAAATTATCTATTAAATTGGAGAGTTTAATATCTACGGCATGGACGGAGAACATCTCGCCTTCTCCGGTTAAAAGCCAGTTTTTGTTGACATTGAATGAATTCACTATGAGTTGAACAGTCCGGTCGTTAACATTCCTGACACCCAGTTCAATATTGCCAAGCAGGGTTTGGCTGATAAATATCCGTTTGGCAAAATCCCGCTGTGATATATTAAGCGTTGTTCTGACCTGCTTTACCCTGCTATTGAGATCATCCGTCATAATCCCATAATAGATTACATTTGTGTTTAGCTTCAATAGACATAGACAAAATCCTGATATATTTACCCTTGATTGACATTACTTTCTCAGGATAAAATTACTAAAAGCAGAGTGAGAGGTTTGTATGGAAAAGGATTCTGGAATTCAAGATCCCAAAGTTATTGAATTGCTGGAAATATACCGCGAAATGGATGCAGAAGGCAAAGAGACAATAATAAATGCAGTCGATAAATTAATTTATATCCAGAAAAATTTTAAAAGTAAAAATCTTAAGGGGCAAAATAAGGAACAGTTACGAAAACGCCGTTTTACAGGTATTGTAAACTACATTGCGGCAGGGGTTGTCCTTATATGTACAATTTGGTTTTTTTGGGAGGCGCTGCTAAATCCGGCTTTGCTTAGAATCGATATAACCCCACTGGTAATGGTGCGGATTATAACAACCGCTCTTATAGGCATGCTCTGCCTTGGGTCGGGGTTTGTAGGGTTTTTACAAAGGTGGATTAAGATTCCCTTGACCTTTTTCCTGATTATTGCAGGAATTGGGTGTATGGATCCCGGAATCCTCACCGATTTTATCGGAATTTCCCTTATGGCATTGACTGTCACAGTAATTGCAGTTCAAAAGAAGCGCGAAAAAGAATATTTCTCCACTTGAGGCTGTTCCAAAACTGAAGTTTTTGGGACAAACTCGCTTGACAAACTATTTTGGGGTCAATATAATGATTCCATATTGTGGTCGACTAATGATTACAATATAAAGGATAGTAAAGTGGAAGCCGGTGGTTATATAAAGGAAATCGTTGCTTTTTCCTTAATTTTTGTTTTTGTTATATTTATTTCACTCCCAATTATACTCTCAAATATCAAGAAAAAACCTAAAGATCAAGAGTAACAAGGAAGGGTGATTTTATGACTATTTTAGAAATGTTAAAAGAAAGCGCGGCATTAGCCGGGCTTGGCATAAGTGTCGTGTTTTCGTTCCTGATACTCATAGTTATTTTTATTACATTGGCTGGCAAAATTATAAATGCTTTTGACTCAGGAAAAAATGTTAAGCCTCAAGATACTAAACTTGCGGAAACAACCGTCAAAAAAGAGGAAAATGACTCCGTTATTGCGGCTATCACCGCCGCAGTTAATGAATACAGGAAAGGGATTAGTGGGTAGCCATCGCGCCGCTCTGCGGTGAACCATCTTTTTGGTAACTTTTGATTTAAGGGTCCACGGATTTACGCTGATTTGTTGAGGGATATTGTACAAAAAATCCGCGATAATCCGCGAAATCTGCGGACTTTTTTTGAAGTTATAAGCAAGTGATTGTATACAAACTTGAGCCGTAATCGCTGAGGAGGCGGGTCTTGTTGTTGTAATAGCTGCCCATAAATTGATTGTTAAGCAAAACCCCCGATGCAAGAGCGCTCCCGCTGCATTTGTAATCTTCTACGCAGTCTATCATTGAGTAATGGCGGTTTACTGTCCGAAGAACAAAGCCGTCGGGATCGAGTGTTATGGGCAACAGGTGTTTTACAAGACCGCCGAAACGCCTGATGTAAAGACTTTGCGGGCGGGTTTTTATGTTGTATAAAGAGTCGCTTTCAAGACCGCTGACGCGAAGTGCGTCAGGTTCTTCGCCGACACCTGCCTGTAATTGGAAAAAACCGGCGATGGTTTCATTTTCGCCGCGGCACAGCCAGACATTCTTATTTTTCAGCCTTCCTGACTTTTGGGAACGTTCAAATGTTCCATATTGAAAAGTTTTACGGTGGGTTTTGTAAAAAGCAATTTGATCTTTAATCTCGAGTTTTTCGGCGGGGGACAGA
>Ga0099364_10010485_pt1 | contig 12747 bp, 12 predicted proteins | sample TergutTh196P3_FD_73070 | JGI IMG/M metagenome (GOLD analysis project Ga0099364, IMG submission 73070) | Microcerotermes parvus P3 segment gut microbial communities from Pointe-Noire, Republic of the Congo - Th196 P3 | ecosystem: Host-associated > Arthropoda: Insects > Digestive system > Gut ... | reverse complement strand
TCACAATATTACAGCATCGTAGCCATCGACACGCGCGCACACGGACAATCTGCGCGCGGAACGGCGCCGCTAAACTTCTACACCTTTGCCGACGACTTGATTTGCGTACTCGATGCGCTCAAAATAGACAAGGCGCACATCGCAGGCTTCAGCGACGGCGCTATTACTGCATTGTACGCGGCATTGACCGCTCCCGAACGCATTTTGTCAATGGTTTTGTTAGGCGCAAACTACAATCGCAAGGGTATCAAGTTGTTGCCACGCCTTCAAATTCAGATAATGTACGTCTGGTTATCGCTTGCTTCGCTGTTTTCCAAAAAAATGCGTAAACAAAAGGAAATATGGGGTTTGATGGTGTGCCAGCCGAATTTGACTATTGAAGAAATATCGCGCATTACAGCGCCGACGCTTGTTGTAACTGGCGAAAAAGATTTGGTATGCCAACGCCATAACGATGAATTAAGCCGTGCAATCAAAGGCTCTAAACGAATGATTATCAAAGATGGCTGCCATTTTTGGATGTTCAAACAGCCGGAAGTACTTAATAATTTGATAATTGATTTTTGTAAATGAACCGAGTATTGTTGTTAGCCTGAATTATTCATAAAAAAACACAAAAAAAGTTATTATTTTGTTGAAAGATAATAAATTAATTGCTATCTTTGCGGCGAATTTAAAAAACACAAAAAAAGAACTTTTAAGGTGCACAGCGCAACAAATCGGCTAACATTTTCAAAATTCTGCGCCGCATAATCAATCGCCTGCGAAAAGTATGGAAAAATACTCACAATCACAAGAACTCACGTTTTCTCTACAAGGAACTGTATTGTGGACGTGTCCAAATGGAGCTGTATATCAAGGAATTAAAGACATATATACATGCTGACAGAATGTCGTGTAGCAAGTTTACGGCAAATCAATTTTACCTCTTATGAATAATGCAGGTGTGCAAAAAAGTAAAAAAAAATTTGTGGATTAAAAAATAATATGTACTTTTGTGCAGTTACAACAATTAAAGATTTCTGATAAAATCAAAAATTGGGAAAGGTTCTTTGAAATGTTGGAAAGTTGATTAGCAGGGTGAAGCAAGTGTTTTTAGGAGATGTAACTAATACACTGAATTTAGCTTCGATACTGCTAAAAACTAGCGGATGGTGTGAGTTATTGGGCTTAAGGCATGGCGCCATAGCCGTAATAAAAGCAACGAAGACACTGGTTGTGCGCGAAATACCTAATAAAATCTCGAAATATCTTTTTGATGTTTCGAAATTGATGCGATAGTAGATAAGCGCGAAAAATGCGAAAGAGACGTGCAACTCTTTAAAACGGGCAAGACCTGCGGAGCCAAATAGAACAGGAAATTTTAACCCGAAAGGCATAGATGCTTTTCACAAAAAGGTCTGCTAAAGGACAGACGTAAAACAAGATATGCGTATAAAGATTGTATTTTTTTTCATTCTATCATTCAGTATTGTTGTCGGATGCTCAGAAAACAAGGCACACGGCGAATATCAGGTAATCAATTTTGCCGACATCGCAGGCGAATATAAAAGGGTCTATTGTTCTGATTATTTTTCATCCTTAGAAATAATTCCTTTGGAAACGAATAAAAATTGTTTAGTAGTCATGGATCCTGCCATATTAGTCAACGATAGTCTGATTTTTGTTACTTCAATTGTTTCATTATCACGGTCGCCATTTCCAAGGAATGTTCTTGTTTTCAATCATTCAGGAAAGTTTTTGAATCAAATTGGAGCAATAGGTAGGGGACCGGGCGAATATACAACCTTTGCTGAATTTTTTATCAATGAAAAAAAATCAACTGCGTATATTGCCGATGTAAGAAATATTTTAGAATATGACTTTGATGGAAAATTTATAGGTTCATTTCCTAAGCCTATAGCTGACGATGGATTAGCATTGACAAATTTTTCTTCTGTAGAAAACAATTTGTTTATTGGTGCAATTCCTTATAGTCGCGGACACAGAAACAAGTTTTGTTTGTTCGACAGGAATGGCGATATTGTGAAGTGTTTTCCCAGTCATTACTTTTTTGACTCAGGTCCTCAAATAAGAACCCTTTGGGTATTATTTATAGCCGAAATGTCCTTCAAGATGGGAGAAGATTTATATTTAATGGACTGTATCAATGACACCTTATACCTTCTTAAAAATTTGCATCTGCAGCCTACATACGTTTTTGATTTTGGTAAATATTCATATCCTTTAGAAGGAATTAATGAAAATGGCAAAATAGAAATAAAACAGATAGAAAGTGATGATGCACGCAGATTTTATATGAGAATTAGAGAAATTACAGGAACGCCAAACTATTTTTTTTATAGTATTGAAATTCCTTCAATATTGCCCACCCCAAAATCAAGACCAGTTTCCCTTATTTCAGAAATTGCATTGAAACATGTTGTTTTTGGGATTTACGATATTGAAAATAAATCCAATATTTTTCTTGATACTGACCAACTTCACCAAAGAGGCTTGATTAACGACATAAATGGCGGATTATCCTTTTTTCCGAGATATTATGCAGGAAATGGAATAGTGGCAGATTTTTGGCGGGCAGAAGACATGAAGGAAATACTTACCGAAGAGTATTTTGCATCCATAGATATAAAAGACCAGGCAGCGCATCAAAAATTGAGAGAACTGTTGAAAAAACTCGATGAAGAAGATAATCCGGTTGTTGTGCTTGCCAAATTAAAATAATGAATTTATGTCTAATCCGTTATCAAAATTTCTTTCAGAAGTACTCGGTACGTATGGCACATCAATAACGAGCCGAACAGTAGAGCGAGATATCTTAACTCATCCTGATTATCCATCAATACGGTGTATATCAGATGCTTTAGATGGATGGAAAATTAACCCAACGTGCCATTTTTTCCCTCTCAAAATATCAAAAACGACCCAAATTGAGCAGGTTAAAATTTGCAAATACATTGTATTCAATGTATTACAAAAATAGAATTTCTGAAAAGCAGTTTGTAGTCCCAGACAATTTTTCTTCATAATAGTACTTGGCATGAGTTTGGCGCGGTTTTTGTGATTACTATTTTTGTAATAGTATTTTTTTTGGCTTTTGTCATGTATACAAGCCAAACTCGAAGTTCAGAAAAAGCAGTAGTCCCCCATAAATGAATCTGCTAAACTATATAACACTGAATATGTGAACATTATCGACGGATGAGTGGCACGTTGGGTTAACAATAGAGTTTGATGAGAATTATGTAAAAATGGCTCGCGTTTTTCAGCCAACGGCAATGCGCAATCAGGAGCCAACATTTGACGTCAGATTATATGATAGATTGGGCAACATGCTGCGTCGTGCCACAACAAAAGGCGAAGCGGTGCAGTTTAATGTGTACGGTTTGCCGGTTGGAATGTATTTTGTGCATGTGTATGATGGAGTTAGTGAAAAACCAAACGTGAGGCAGATAATTGTGGAAAGATGAGAAAAATCGTTATTTCATCATATATGCATAATACCACCATGTATCGCTGAATCGCTTTTTCAAAATATTCTTATCGCCGCTTGAGGAATATTCAATAAATTCGCGGAAACGGATTTCGTGCTCCCTGTCGATTGGATAATTGCGCAGGTCTATTTTTCTCATATTGGCGGCGCTCAATAAGGCTTCCTGATAAGCTTGGGGTATTCTTATTGAAAGGTTATAATACAAAATATTGAACAATGCTAAAAATCTGTCAATATCGTTTTGCAACAGCATGTAGCACAATAAATAATCGGGTATCATGGTATTTTGAGGATTGTTTTCGTAATGTTGTACCAATTCGCTTATAAGCAAAGGTCCGCCAACATAAAATTCATTTGCGTTTTTATAAATAATGTTTTGTCGATTAGGCTCCTTACGTTTATCTTTTGCCCATTTTCGGTACATCATTGTGCCTTCCATGATGTCGAAATATTTAGCGGCTACTCTGTCATACCCGTTTTCCTTGTTCCACACTGCCAATTTAGTTAATGTGTGATAATCCATTCCTTCGGCTCTTAAAATATTTGCATCGAAAATCCATCTAATCGCTTCGTTAAGTATACCTATGCGATAAAAAAATTCGGCTCCATAGCGTAAATGAAATTCCTCCCACTCATCTACGCGAAGTAAAAATAAACCTTTTTCATCTGTTTGCTGATAATGAAACATCTTTTGCGGTAGTTCGCCCTTCATGGAAAGAGCTAAATTTGTAAAGAACGCGGTATGATTATCAGGTGTTTTCACCCGGGCGCTTATTTTCAATACATCGTCCCATTTGTCTTGAGAAGCTGCTATGCTCATAGCGAACTTTTGTTCTTCTACGCGGTTATACATCTTGGAAAAAAGGTTATATTCGCGATACGGTATTTTGAACAAATCTTTATTGGGGGTTAAATAGACCGATTGCCACAGAAACGGCAACAGGATAACAGCAATAATCCACAAAGGCGTACTAAACCTCAGTTTATCTTTCGCATACAATAATTCATAAAACATACAAGCCGTAAATAAACAGAGGGTTGGAATCGCTCCCGAAAAAAGATAGATGGGAACTATCGCAAGCGTATACCCCAAACGCCGCGCCCATACATTGGAAAAGTTCATATAAGCCAACGCGAGCGCAAACGGAGTTATAAAAACAAGCGCATCGCCCGTAGTGAAATGCCGGTTAAGTTGCAACGCCGCCAACAGCAGAGCCGGTATAAGTCCTGTCAATAACCAGTCGCCCCTAACTCCTGTTTTCTTCAGAATGTTTTCTGATATTAAAAGCAACAATAGCGCCAACAGGGTCTGAATCAATGCTCCCGCCCAGCAATAGATATAGAACTGCGCAAGAAAATTGCCGCAATATACAGCCCAGCCTCCGGGTTGAAACGCAAATTGTTTCCAAAAAGCGGAAGTATAATGGAAAAAACTCAATTGTTCGACAAACAAAATATGAGACCGGTAAAACAACGCCCAGAATATAAACAGTACACAACTGAAAAAAATATAAAATGTTCTACGGATTTTCATTTTCTTGTTCAAAATGTTCAACATGATAAATTTCGTTCAGATTAGTCGTTTCGCCGTTAAGGGTTTTGCCTTTTTCATAAGCGTTCAATTCAACTTTTCCTTTTATAAATTCGGGAATATTGTATGATAGAAGCAATGATATGTCTTCTTTAGGATTTTTTTGCGGCAAAAGAAAAGGTTTTGATATTCGTCCGGCTTCGTCAAAATATGCGAAATAAAGGCGCGTATATAATCCGTCGCCTCTGCGGCTGCTGAATGTTATCCATCGTCCGTTCGACGACCATGAGTGATAACTTTCCGTGTCGTCGCTATTGATCATTTGTATATCTACACTGCTGTAATCGTTCAGGTCGAGCATTTCCAAGTCGGCTTCGGCGTGCCATATCGGAAAAGTTCCATATCCCGAAGAAGTATATAGAAGATACCGTCCGTTGGGTGATATTCTCGGAAAGGAAACGCTTTTGCCGGTTATTTCGGGGTTCAGTATAGTATCTATCCTATTTCCAAAACGTCCTGTTTCTGCATCGAAGTCTACTCTGTATAAACCATATTTGAGTTCTTTTATTTCCAAAGGAACATTTTTCTCTTCGGCACGGCAAAAATACAGCCATTTACCGTCGGGCGACCATGCAGGAAAAGTTTCCCATTCATTTTTCGTGTTAAACCGCGCGTCAAGTATCATAGTGTTGTTTTTAACGTCCCATACTGCCAAGTTCGATTCCCAGTCGAAGACATCAACTCTTTTGCCGGGTAAGGCGTGGAAAGCCTGACGGGTAGAATTTGCCGAAAAAGCGATGTAAGCGCCCGAAGGATGCCATGCCGGATAAGAACCGCTTCCCGCTGATTGTTCCGTTCGCGTATTTACGCGATATTGTTTACCGTCGGCAAGTAAAAATGTTCCGGATGATTCTCTGCCGCGCGAGTGAAACATCATTCGGTCGGGGCTGTAGTTATGGAACGAATGACAGTTCACACAACTTTCGTTAGTCAATTTGTTTTGGATAATTGGCAAGCACTCAAAATTCGACAAATTACGCTGATAAATACCCATGTGGATATAAAGTTCGTAGCCCGGCTCTATCAATCGATAGGCTATCCATGGATCGATAGAATCTGCAGCTACATGTATGTCAAACTGCCGGAAAACGTACCACTTACCTGCATATTTGGCATAAACATGCGTTTGCAGGCTACTGCCGGCTACACGTTGCAGCATATCCTTCCACGCGCGCAGAGGGATATCTATTTTCCGTCGTCCGTTGCATTTCAGTAAAGTTTGTCCGTTATAAACAAAGCGCACGTGTATCTTTTCGCTGTTGTCTTGCAGGCAAAAGTTCAACGGCGCAATATTTACAGGAATAGTAACATCTCTGTAATCGGGAAAAATAGCGGGGTATTCGTCTAATTTTTCAGCCTTTTCTGGACTTGTTCCACATCCGCTTAAAGAGCAAATGAACAAAAGGAAAACTATCAAAAATATCATTTTAGTTCTAAAATTCTATATACGATTAATCGCGCAAAGATAACCACTTTTTTTTAAAAAAAATTTTTTTTGTGCTAAATAAAATATTTTTACTACCTTTGTATTATAAAAAAAATGTAATGTTATACGTACTTGTTTTTTTCTGTTTTTTTTCTTTTTCTGCTGTAGCGCAGCAAGATAGAGACGCAATAAGGGGCGCAGCTGCAACGGCTTCGAGAGGAGTGGGGGGTGCGCGTGGACTTCCTCCTGATTCAATGAAATGGAGAGCCGGAGGCGACGTTTCTATTAGCTTTTCGCAGGTTAACCTGACCAACTGGATTGGCGGAGGCGAAAATTCTTTGTCATTTTCAGGCTCTTCAAACTTGTTTGCGAACTACAAAAAAAACCGGCTGATATGGGAAAATTATGCATTTATGTCGTATGGTATGATTAAAGCCGGAGAACGCGAGGCAATAAAAAATACTGACCAGTTAACTGTCGGCTCAAGATTTGGACTGCAGAGGTCTAATGATTGGTATTACGCGGCAGCATTTCTTGGAAGGTCGCAATTTGCGCCGGGTTTTAGATATTCTGCTAATGATACGGTACGAATCTCTGATTTTCTTGCGCCTGTTAATATGTTTTTTTCGCTTGGAATGGACTATAAACCATCAAGCAGACTTTCGGTCAGCCTTGCTCCCGCTATGGGAAAAATTACGTATGTGCGCTCCACCAATGAAATGATACTTGCTTCGGGCGGTATACCTGAAGAAAATCGGGAAGAAGGAAAAAATACAAACTATGAATTTGGCGGGGGAATAGTTGTTTCTATGAACGGAAATTTTTTCCAAAAAAGAGTTTCATACGGTTCGCAGCTCGAATTGTTTATGAATTATTTTAAAGATAATCCATTTATATTGGACGTTATCTGGGATTTTAATTTTAGAATTGCGCTAACTCAGTTTATATCTGCCCAACTTCGTTTAAACATGAGGTATTTTGAAAACCAAAAAACATATAAACAAAATCCTATTACACTTGAAAGAGAGGAGCATCCGGCTCAACTTCAGGTAAATCAATTTTTTGAAATCGGCTTGTTCTATGCGTTCTAAATTGAAAAAAATGTTCATAATTTTTGGATTTTGTGGCTACAATTATTACTAAAGACTTTCTCGGGTTAAATCTTGTTGAATCTTATTGCTAAATAATTGAAATTCAGGCAAAAAAACTGCTAAATTAGAGCGATTATTGAAGTAAACGGATACCAAATAAATAGCCGCAAGATTTTTTGTTGTTTCTCACCATTCCTAGTGGAATGCTCCCATATCACCTAATATAGTGGGTAGCACGCCTAAAATATAAACAATAGTCTATTAGTAAATTGTTCCACGTGGAACAAAACAGTCGGAAAAATTATTCATTTTTAATTGTTTCAATAGATTTATCACTGAATTTAGAATGAGACGCGAACCCGTGTGTGAGAGCTCCCGCCCAAACAAACCAGCGATTGAATTTGAAGGAAATACCCACAATAGCTATATTAGCAAGCCCGTAATAAGGCTCTTAATAGAGCATTCATAAATAATGTATACTAAACAATAAGTTGCTGATAAATTGTTCCACGTGGAACAATTTTGAGTAGTTAAATTCTGTTTGTTTTAAAATTGTTTTTAGTTGATAAATAAAATTGCTCGTTTTGCTAACAACTATTCCATTGTTTCTTAGCTTTTCAATATTAATTCCTTAGAGCTTTATATTCTTTTCTGCTGTTTAGCAAAATTTGTATTTTTTTTTCGGGTCATTATCTAACCTGTATTATTCACAAAAAACGGCTCTTGGTCATTGCGGGCTAATAGCAGTTAATATCTCTAATAACATTTTAGTAAAAAAGTTTTCCCAAGGAAAAAATATTTTATTTTTTCAATTTTATAAAAATTACTCCATGTGCAGCTCGTTGTTCAAATAGTCTATGAGCTGTAGAATCGGCTAAAATCGAAAAACTAAATATGTCTTGTGGATTCAAACTCCTTACAGAATCTCCAGAGACTTCGACCTCATTAACAAAAAACAGAGGTTCTGCAGAAGGAGTACTACATAATATATAGAAGCCAAGACTATCTCGATGACTCTTTTCAAGTAAATCTTCAATTTTTTTTGCGAGACTCTGAGTCAGATCAACCGATAATTCTTTACTTGTTGTATTATTTTCCTTAACTATTGTGCCTTTGTTTGCACAAGAAAAGACTAAACCAACTAAAATGCAGCAAAAGCATAAACATAAGAAACTTCTTTTAATCATATTTTTAAAAATTTATTTATTACATACGTGTTCTTATTACTCTTACGTATTTTTTGAAAAAAGGTTTCATTTATTAAAAAAATGACACATCCGCAGCCGAAGCACGAAAGTGCGAGCTCAACGAAGTTAATCCTCTATTAATAAAGAGATTTCTCACTTGCAGCATGTCATGTCGAGCAAAGTGAAACATCTATTTAAATATTTCTTTGGTTGAACTCCATACGGAGTTTCCCTACTGTGTAGTTATCCATAAAACTACTGATAATTAGCTCTTTAGATCCTTAACTTGTCTGCATTGATAAAATGTTCCACGTGGAACATTTTTATTTAAGTGAATCAATTTTTATTAATTCACGAATAGAATATGTAGCCATTGCTAATGAAATAACAAAAGCAAAAAATTGTAGTAATAGTACATAGTTACCGTTGAATATAAAAATGCCTGCAATTAGATTAAATAAACAGTGAAAAAAAATACATATTATCAACTTTTCAGTTTTATAAAATATAATACCACAATACGCTCCAATAAATATTGCCGGCAGAATGTTATTCAAATTTCTATAATGCACAGCAGCGAAAATTATAGTAGTTATTAAAATTGCCTTTGTCGGGTTAAACTTTTTATTTAAATATTTTTGTAAGATACCTCTGAACAAAATCTCTTCAACAATTGCGCTTCCGAAAATTACTTGGGTTCCTTTGACAAAAAAATCTAATGTTATATCAGTTTTATTCACAACTCCGGTCGGAAATCCGAAAAAGACAATTGTCGTCAGGAACAAAGACGTACATAGTAATATAGTACAAATCCATATTTTGGGGTAAATATCCTTTATTGAATAGCTCCTATTTCCTGCTATTTTTCTATGCCACACTAACAATATGGCTGAAAGAGAGAGGATAAGGAGGAGAAAAATAATTATTGAAAACAGATTTTGATAATCTACAATCTTAAATGCCAAAAAATGAACTGCATCATAGAGCAAAAATAGAAGAATGAAAATCCAGATAGGATGTGTTTTTTTACCAATTTTTGCCATTACTGGTTTGATTTATGTGTACATAATAAAGTTTATTGCTTTTACACGAAATTGTTAAAACTGATGTTAAAACTATTAAGCACACAGCATATAGCGTTATTTTTGACATTTTTTTAGGTTTTATAAATTGTTACTGTAAATTTATTTATCGGTTATCAATTTGATTAAAATTACCCCATTTGTAGCACGGTGTCCATACAATCTATACGCTGTTGTATCTGGTAAAATTGATACATCTAATATGTTTTGCGGATCCAATCTGCTCAGAGAATCCCCAAAAACTTCTACACCATTTATTAGAACTAAAGCTTGTGGATATGGTACATTGCACACAATGTTGAAACCTAAACTATCTTTGTTAGATTTTTCCAATATTTCTTCAATCTTAGCTGCGAGTTTTTGGGTTAATACACAATTCTCTGTTACATTTTTTGTTGTTGTTTCGCTTTCTCTCAAAAGTAAATCATTTTTTGCGCAAGAAGCCGAAAACAGCATAATCACAGAAAAAAATATTAAAATAAATGTCGATGTATTAAAGCCCCACCTCGAAATTTTTTCCTTCTTCATATTAAAATAAGTTTAAATAGTTTTACACAAAGTTATACGAATAAAAAATTAAATAGTCTCGTTTTATTTTATTAAATAATTACTAAAATAAATTTTTTTGCAAAAGTAATACTTTTCTGATAAACGACAAAAAAAAATTTTTGCCCACAAAAATATTTGTATGTTAGACCCAAATTTTTTTTGCTCAAACATACGCTTGCGCAAAGTTGAATTTGACAAAAATACCCCAAACATACGCTCATGCAAAGCCGAATTTGACAAGAGTACCCCAAACATACGCTTATGTAAAACCGAATTTGACAAGAGTACCCCAAACATACGCTTATGTAAAACCGAATTTGTCAAAAGTATGCCAAACATACGCTTATGCAAGGGCTGTTTCGGAAAAAATGGGCAAAACATACACCTATGCAGACAATATTTCCGATAAACTATTCCAAACATACTTGTATGCAGAGTTCAACCCAAATTTGCTGAAGCCAACGAGCGCTGCAAAATTCTAAAAAATCTTGGCGTCAGTTCCTTAATATTATGTCATCGCAGAGAATCGTTACCACAAGAATGAAACTTGAAAACAAAGACAGCGTTGCTTTACGCAATGTTACACATCCAAATATGGAACAAAAAAAATATTATAGCGCTCTAAAATTTAAACATACAAACCTGAAAATGAGAAAAAAATGGGTTAAAAATAAACAATGCTCAAACGCTTGGCGCACAGTTCTTAAATAGCGTGCAAAATTTGGCAGTTACTTTCTACTGTGCAATTGCAGTAATTAATTTAGTAAGCTTTATTCAATCTGCACAGTATGCTAAAATTAGTTTTCTACGTATTAACGAGATACATCAGCTTAGAGATAAAGTCTATTTAAACACTCTATGATATCTGTTTTCATTGTTTATACGTTTATAACAAAATGACTGAAGTAATTCCTATTAGCAACACAACCACAATACGGATTAAATTTTGTTTTGCAAACTTTTTGTATTTTTCTTTCTTCAAGCCAAACAACAACGCCAACGTGATAAGTGTAATAAATCCAATGTGGGTAAAAAAATTAATACGCGAGGTAGTCCAATGCATTACAATAGATAACGTTCCATAAACAAACGCCGACAAGAAAATACCTGCAAGTATGGACATGACTGATTGATAAACTTCGGCATTCTTGTACGTCGCTTTTCTGAAAATATCGCCCCAAGTTTTTCCATTCAATAAATAGAAAGAAAATAGAAAATAGAAAAGATACAACACCGATCCTGACATAAGAGTTAAAAAATTAGGCAAAGCCACATCAAACACCGCAAAAATCCGCCCAAGTACAAATGTACCGCCTAAAAATAATTCAAATTTTTTCATTTATATATTGTTTTAATTGTTTAAAATAAGTTTTTATATGATATATTATATAATTGTTTACTACTACTTCTTTACCTTCAACACGCAAATCTCTTAAATAAGCCCGCAATGCGCGGTATTCTTTTCTGCTATGAAGCATAATTCTTATTTTTTTCGCAGGGTCGTCATCGAAAACAAGAAAATTGCTAACGCCATCCTTAGAAGGACCATCTATCACATACATAAAAAATATATAACTATTACCACCATAGTAACCTCCGTAAACTAAAGTCACTTTTTTATATTGAAAATTGTTGATTCTACCATCTTGTGTGCGCACTGTAACCGTGGATTCTCCCAAATCAACAGACCCACAAATTGTATGTCCTTGAACAAAAACCCGTATGGTAAAAATGTATATAACCCACACTAAAACAAAAAATATTACTACGAATTTAGGGAGGTCTATCGCATAATGTAATGCACAAGTAGACCAAACGGTTAATGCGATTGTCCGAGTCAAAAAAAAGTGTATGTTATGCTTTACTATCTTCAGTTTAAACATCATTCGTATTAATAATTATTATAAAGATTAACTCCAATGTTGTTTAATCTTTTCATTTTTTAAAATATTAGAAAAATTAATAAAATACTTTTGGGCAAAAGTAATATTTTTTTTGGCAAACAAAAAAATTTTTTTCGTTATATCGTGAAAAAAATTTAAAAAAATTGACATTAAAAAAATCTCATTAGTATCAAATTGATGCAAAAGACTGTGTTTCTGGATGTTTAAAGATTATTGCCAAGTACTATCGGTTGCTAAAAAAATGTTCCACGTGGAACATTTTTATTAAATCTGCATTATTCATAAAAAATGCTTCTTTGCGTCATTGCGGGCTTGACCCCATAGCCATCAAGCTAAGAATGTAATGTACATATATTCAGAACATTATGTATTATATGTAAGTCCGAAGGATTTTTACGTGGATAACCCCGAGTAAGCTAAGCGC
>Ga0099364_10010484_pt1 | contig 12747 bp, 8 predicted proteins | sample TergutTh196P3_FD_73070 | JGI IMG/M metagenome (GOLD analysis project Ga0099364, IMG submission 73070) | Microcerotermes parvus P3 segment gut microbial communities from Pointe-Noire, Republic of the Congo - Th196 P3 | ecosystem: Host-associated > Arthropoda: Insects > Digestive system > Gut ... | reverse complement strand
TATTGTTCACGGATAATAGAAAAGCACTGGGCAAGCCGTGTTGTATCGCCCAGGAGCAGGGGGAAGATCCCGATGCCCGGCAGCAGCTCTTCAATGTCAAAAATGGTCTTTTGCAGAGGGACTCCGTCTATCCTGTCCATGGCGGAATTCATTAAGCTGCCAGCCTGTGTCTCTTTTGCCAATATTAACGATTTTAGCCCTTCCAGGCTGCCGGAATCAGATTGTACTTCCAGGGCTTCGATATGTTCCATAATATCCTGCAGGGGATTGTACAGACTGTCTTCCAGGGTATGCAGGAATTCGGTTTTTGCCCTATCGAGCTTTTCGGCAACTTTCCTTGCACGTACCGTTTCTTCCAGAAGAAATACCCCTTTGAGGGCATAGCTGATTGAGGATCTCAGTTCCTCGGTTAACACACCGTCATTAATTGACACATTATGGATAAAATAACCCAGGGACTGGTTTTCAATAAACAATGGCTGAACAATAAAAATCCCGTCATTGAACAGGGGTTTTAATGCGGCAGGAACCAGGAACCTGGCAGGGAAATGCTGTTCGCGCACAGGGCTGATGCCTTGCGCGGAAAAACCGCCGGCAAAAACTGATGTTTTTTCATCGTTGTACAGGATAATTGCAGCGGTGTTTATCCCAATTCCCGGCAAATGTCGTGCAAGGCTTTGAATCAATGATGAACGGTCTTGAGTCCGCAGCAGATCGCATTTAAGGGAGTTAAGGACAGTGTTCCATCCTTCTTTTTCATAACGGACACGGGCGCTCATTTGTTCCCGTATTCTGAAAATATTCCGGTATATAACCGGTTCCAGCCGGCATAATTCGGGAATATATGTTTTAGCATCGTTTATCAGCTGTAAAAGACTATTGGGATCCTTGTCTGAATTAAAAAAATGATGGACACCTTTTTCAAAGTGGAGGAAAAAACGTTCCCGCTGGCCGTCAAACAATGCTTTAACTGCCGGTAAGACAAGGGTTTTCATGTCCACAGGGTTAACTTTAAGGTAATCCCTGATCATTTTTGCAAGCGCAGTTTCTTTATCAGCAATTTTTTTATATTCATGCACAGGAGCCTTTCTCCATGAACCGTGATCAACACATCCGCAGGATTCCCGGATGATAATTTCGGTGTGCAGATGAAGGTCTTTAATGGCAGCAGTTTTTTTCTGTCCCATCATCCCCAGCAAAAGCTTTAAGGATTCGTTAGATAATTCGGTATTGGGCAGGTGTACAGTTGAAAGAGGGCTTTGGGCAACACGGCTTTCTTCCGAATCGTTAAAACCCACTGCATGGTAATCGGCAGGAACATGATACCCATGCCGGGCAAAATATTGTATTGCTTTTAATGCCATTAGATCGCTTGATCCAATAAGCGTATCAAAATCACGTCCCGGAACAAGGCGGCGGCTTTCAAACAACTGGGCTGCCGCTTCCTCCCCTTCATTCCAGTTAAATGGGTCACTTACCAGTGATGCACTGTGTGCCAGACCGGCTTCTTTGAGAACATCACGGAAACCTTCATACCGCGCCTGGGCGGACTGATGAAAATCCGGACCCCGTAAAAATGCAAATTTGGCAGCGCCGTGTTCCTGTATACAGTGGGTAAGCAGTATCTTCATGCCGTTATAGGCATCAAAATCCACACATGGGTAGCCTGACAGTTTATGACCAAGGGTAACACAGGGGAGTGGTTTAAATCCGTTATGAAAATGATCAAATTCCTCCTGCGGCTGCTTGTAGTGGATGGTAGAGCTCCAGCTTATGCAGCCATCAAGATTATCGTCATTGACCAGATGGTAGACAGAATTGCGCAGGTTTTCAAAATCATGGCGGGCATTCAGTCTGCCCCCGGGAAAAATAAACAAGCTGACATTTTACCGGCAGCGGCCCGGATAAATCTAGACCACACATTCTGGGAGACGCCGGTGTGTATCGACGCCAGGACGAGCCCTATTCTTTTTTTAACTGCTCCCATGGTAGAAGTATCATACAATTATTTTAACGATAAATGAAGACCTCTGCAGGTCCTTTCACCTGAACTTCGTTAAATATGGCATTTTTAACATTAAGCAGACGTATACATTTTTCCTGTATTGAGGGAACCCCTAAAAACATTTCCGACTCATCGGGGCTGATACCGCTGTTTTCGTCGGTAAAAAATTCACAGCTTTGAATGTGAATATTTTCCACCGGAGATTCCGGCAGCCCGACAATAAAACCAGCGGAAGCCCGGCAGCCATAAGCGCGCACATTCATAATATGGATATTTTTAATGGACGGGGTTGCCGCATTGATCGGCAGGGCTTCCTGGTTAAAAACAATATCTGTGTTATTCGCTCCGCAGCGGTAAAACATATTGATTGCCAGGGGACAAAGGTTGTTTTCCATGATAAGGTTTTTAAATTCCAGATTTTCAATCTGCCCTCCCCTGCCGCGGCGGGTTTTTATCCTGATGCCGCGATCGGTACCCCTGAAAACACAATCCTCGGCAATCACATCATAAATACCGGCCGCAGTTTCACTGCCGATAACAATACCGCCATGGCCGTCATCCACTGTACAGCCACGAATCCTGATTTTTTTACAGGGCTTTCCTATCCGTATACCATCTGCGCCGGAACCTGATTTCAGTGCAATGCCGTCATCCCCGACCGATACATGGCAATTCTCAATGAGAACATCTTCACAGGAATCAATGTCTATACCGTCGGTGTTGGGCCCATCATGGGGATTAATAATAGTCAGGCCGGAAATGATCAGGTTTTTGCAATATACCGGATGCAGGGTCCAAAAGTGAGAGTTTTGCAGGGTGATTCCCGTAAACCGGATATCCGTGCAGTTTACAAATTGTACCAGCGGAGGCCGCAGAAATTGCATACTCCTGCCGCCGCCGCCGCCTGGTTGTATATCATACCCGCCGTTAAGTCCGGCAAGAGCCAGCTCTTCCGGCGTTTCAGGCATACTCTGCCCCCGCTGCCTTTTTTCATTATAGGCATCCCACCAAACCTGGCCATTACCATCCAAAACTCCCTGTCCTTCGACAGTGATCTTTTCCTGCCCCGAAGCAAACAGGCAGGAATGCATGGCATAGCACTCCACTCCTTCCCATCGGGACCACACCGGGGTATAACGGTCCTGTTCGGGAATAAATAAAATAACCGCTTCCTTGTCCAGTAATAATGTGGTGTGTGAAAATATTTCCAGGGGACCGGTGCGCCAAATACCTTTAGTTACATGTAATGTTCCGCCTCCGGCTTTGTGTATTTCCTGTAAGGCTGCCGTAAAAAGTTGTTAATTATCATACCTGCCGTCCCCGACACCGCCGAAAGTAGTAATATTAATGTTCATGTCTGCCTGCACAGCCCTTCAACCTCCATGGATGCAAGAATAAACGGACCGACTCCCTTGGTATCATTGGGGCCAACCGATTCGCCCACATAATAGTCAAATGACCCGTCACGGTAAGGGTTCCCGCCCAGACCGGCGACCTGACAGCAATCAATCAAATGCAGCTCTCCGCCGGCATCCTGACGAATTTTATGATCAATGAGTCCCTGGTATGCTTTGTCCGCCGCCGCTTTGACAGTAGCAATGTGTGAATCGGGAACCAGTCCTTTGCGCAGCATTTTGAGGAAAAAGTATACAAACATTGCGGATGCTGTACTTTCCAGATAATTTTTTTCCCTGCCGCCCATATCCAGAACCTGATACCATAACCCGCTTTGTGCATCCTGGTATTTTAACACAGGGGAAATAAGCCGCCGGCAAACAGCGGCAAGCTTGCCGGTTTGTTCAGGGTATGATTCAGCAATAAAATCGATGGTATCAACCAGGGCCATGCAATACCAGCCCATCGCCCGGCCCCAAAAATGAGGTGAATTACCGGTATCCTTGTTTGCCCATTTTTGCTGCCGAGACTCATCCCAGGCATGGTATAGTAACCCGGTTGTATTGTCACGGGCCTTTGATTCTATGAGGGTAAACTGGTGGATAATATCGTCAATATCCGCACGATGGTCATCCCCGCCGAACTCACGGGTATACTGTGCATAAAATGGTCCCTGCATATACAGCCCGTCCAGCCACATCTGCCAGGGATAAATTTGCTTGTGCCAGTAACCGCCGGATTGAGTCCTGGGATGATTACGCAGCTGCTGACGAAGTTTTTCAATGGCAATGCGGTATTTGTGTTCGCTGTATTTATGGTACAGTAAAAACAATACCTTACCCGGATTAATCTGATCCAGATTGTATTCATCTTCACGATAGGTGAGGATATTCCCATCTTCAGTGATAAGGGTATCGTATAGTGTTTTTACATAAGTACAGATATCTTCCTGATGTGTTTGATTGCCGTAGAGAAAAATACTTTGATGCAGTAAAGCCTTATCATAGTGCCATCTCATGGTATCAACCAGGTGACGGCCCATCGATGAGCGGACCATCCATTCTGACACTGGTTTTGATGTGGTGATAGTAATTTTTTCCATTATTCATTCCTTATCTTCTAACAGGAAATTGTTCAGAAACTGAAGTTTCTGAACAACTCTATCATAGTAAAAGTGCAAAATACTGGCAAATAATTGGCTTTTACCGACTTTCCGTAAATTGTCCCAGGGCTGTATAGTGCTTATACATCGAATTGTACATGTTTACCGCTGCGCCGGGTGTATACATTTTTTCGATGGGAGACCTCATAGCCTGTTGTGCACTGTTGATATCCGGGTAGAGCCCGGCAGCTACCGAGGCAAACATGGTGGCTCCCAATGCCATGATTTGATCACCGGCCGGGATATGGATGGGAATATTGAGAACATCGGCAATGATCTGCATGATAAAGGATGATTTACGGGCAATGCCACCTATGCCGATAATTCCCCGGATGGTCATTCCTTCTTCCCTGAAGCGTTCCATGATGGCCCTTGATCCAAAAGCAGTAGCTTCCACCAATGCCCTGTACAGGTTTGGTGCATCACAGCCCAGGTGCAGGCCGGTAACGGCAGCCTGTACATACGGATTGACATCCGGGGTACGCCGGCCGTTAAACCAATCAAGAGCAATAATGCCGGTCTCTGTGGAATCCAGTTCCAGGGCGTATTTTTCCAGCATGGGAATAATTACCCGGGATAGTTCCCCGGCAAGCTGTTTCTGTGTTACAGCATCAATACATTTCAGATCGGTAATGGCACGTAAAGGCCATAAAAGAAGGTTTTTAAACCATGCATAGGCATCTCCAAATGAGCTTTGGCCGGCCTCGTAGCCAATCATGCCGGGAATAATGGAACCGTCTACCTGTCCGCAAATTCCCGGTACAGGCACTTCCCTGCCATGGGGCAGAGGCCCGACTAATATATCGGTGCAGGATGTCCCCATGACTTTTACCAGCCATCCGTTCTGTATCCCGCCGCCGACGGCGCCCATGTGGGCATCAAGTGCGCCCACCGCAACCGGAATTCCCGCGGGAATACCCAATCTGTCTGCCCATTCTGATGCAAGAAACCCCGCGCACGTATCACTGGTATAGGTTGTACTCCCCAGGCTGTCCCGTATTTTTACCAGCCTGGGATCAAGGCGGGAGAAAAAATCCGCCGACGGGTAACCTCCGTCAAAAGAAGCGTGCCATAGAGCTTTATGGCCCATGGCGCTGCGGCTTCTTCGGGCAGCCTGTATATCATTGCATCCGGTTAGCAGCATGGGCATCCAGTCACAATGTTCCAGAAAGGAAACAGCTTGTTCGGCAATACGGGGATCTTCTTTGAATACCCGCAGTATTTTTGCCCAAAACCATTCACAGGAGTATAACCCGCCGGTATAACATGTATAATCACAACCACCCCAGCTTTTTGCCAACTGAGTAATCCGGGCAGCTTCATCCATCGCGCTGTGATCTTTCCAGAGTATAAACATGGCCCCGGGATTTTCGGCGAATTCTGCTTTTAGGGCCAGCGGACATCCCTGCCCGTCAACGGCACAGGGTGTGGATCCGGTTGTATCAATGGCAATGCCCTTGATTTTGGCAGCACTACCACAGCCGACCTGGCGGATAATCTCGGCTAGGGTTCCTTCGAGGGTTTCAATATAATCCAGAGGATGCTGGCGGAACTGATGCATAGCGGCATTACAGTAAAGCCCGTCCTTCCACCGGGGATAATACTTAACCGCAACTCCCGCCTGGCTGCCGTCTGATGCATCAATCAATACAGCCCGGCATGAATCGGTCCCGTAATCCAGACCCAGTACATAGGATTCATCTTTGATCAGGGGCATAGTTTGGTGGTTTTATTGTACGGGATTGCTGCTGCTTTCGCAATTGCCCGGGTGAAACTACACTGTATAAGAAAAATATTCAAAGTCAGCAACCGCTGCATAGCGGGCCAGATCGCAGCAAAAAATACCGATAAAAGGTCCGGTGAATCCTCCGGTACACAGGGCAGAGGCTTCCAGAACCGGACGTACTTCAAGCCATATTGTGCCATCAAGACTGTAGCGGAACATTCCTGTTTTTTCCTGTACGGTAATCCCCAGCCAGATGGGTCCATCGGAAGGCAGGAGAGTTTCGTGTGAGAGAGAATAATCGCCGGCCTGCATGGACAGAACGCTCAGTACCCGGGATTTTTTTTCTTCATTCCATGATACCATGAGCAGATAGTGGCGAGATTCATCGTAACGCCAGGTAAGACCGGCTATTTCCTGAAAAGCACGTGGATTAAAATCCATTTTTGTTTCAGCTTTAAAGGAAAAGTGCTGCTGGCGCACGGCAAGCATGGTATGCCGGTAGCGTGAAACAGGCGACTCGCATCCCCGCAGCCGCAGCCATCCCGGCCGGGCATCGGTCATATAAAAAGCAGGATCACGCTGTATGCGAAGATTTTTAAAATCTTCATCAATACCATCTTTAAACCAATAGGTTTTACCTTCATTGGTTTTTTGGTTGGCATGTACCGGTGGTGCGAATGTATCGGTGGGAAAATTCCATACATGCCCGTCTGTGCTGATTCGGGGAACACTCGGTTCGGGTTTGATATACGGCCAGTCATCAAGCCATTCAAGTTCCGCCATGGAAGTTTCCCTGCCCAGGATACAAAGGTCCGTTCCCGGCAAAAAGCGTCCGCACAGATAGGTAAAGAAAGTGCGTTTACCGTCAGGCGTATCACACATACTGCCATGGCCGGCTCTTTTAAGTCTGAGTTCCGGGTGACCATAAGAGGTAATCAGCGGATTGGTTGGGTGCAGTTCGTAGGGGCCTTCGACAGCGCGTGAACGGGCAACACTTTGTGCGTGGCCGATGCCGGTTCCGCCTTCAGCCATGAATAAATAGTACCAGCCATTGCGTTTAAATATATGAGGCGCCTCGGTGAGGCTTAAGGCCGTACCAGAATGTATTTTTCGTATAGTACCTGTTAGTTTTTGCATTTTTGGATCGTATTCCTGAAGAAGGATACCGGAAAACTGTAAACCCCTTGGTTCACGTGGTTTACGGTGATCGGTTTCCATATTAACCAGCCATTTCCTGCCGTCATCATCATGAAACAGCGAAGGATCAAAACCCGAACAGTTGAGGAATACAGGATCTGACCAGGGGCCTTCGATGGATGGGGCGGTGGTCAAAAAATTGGGTTGATCTTTCCAAGGGCCAAGTCCAAAACCCTTCATATCGGTATAAATCAGATAAAATAAACCGTCACTCCAGGAAAGAGCAGGCGCCCATATTCCGGCAGAGGCAATCTCTCCTGCCATGTTCAGGAGCCTGTTTTCACGCAGGGGAGCCGGGACTTTTTCCCAGTTTACCATGTCTTTTGAACGGTGTATTTCCACGCCGGGATACCACTCAAAGGTTGATGTAGCAATATAGTATGTATCATCTACCCGGACAATCGAAGGATCAGGATGAAAGCCGGGGAGAATGGGGTTGGTTATACGCATGTAATGATCCTGTTAATCATAGTTTCTCAGTCTTAATGATGCCGTCTGTCCGGCTTGAATTTTTGCAGTTATGGGGCTGTTGTTATACGTTTCCTGGATGATTTCCAGGTATCGCTGTAAACCAAGGTTGTGAAGGTTTGTTATATAGGCATCCCATCCGGTTTCGATATTCATATCTCCCACAATGAACCGCGCGATACTTTCATTAACATAGGTATTAATGGTCGTCATCAACGTGGTTATTTCCATTCTGTGTTCATTTGAATAGTACAGGGGAGGAAGGATATTTCTGATATCTACCGCCCAGGGAACATAGTTTTGGGAATTATTCAATTCCCCTTTTCGGGTACGGCCGCTGCCGTCCGGCGCCATGGGATCATCGGGAACCTGGATTCCATTAAGAAATTCCAGACTTCGGTATACAGGAAACCGGTAACCCCAGATAATATTGCCAAAATTCGGGTTATCCGGCGTTAAAATAATTGGTTTAATCTGCGCAGCCTCTCCTGTTGGGCCTGTCGCGCCAGGATCCGGATCGGTCCAACCAATATCTTTCTGGCAATGACCGAGCATCAGTGTTCCTTCATCACTCATAAACCAGTCCAGGAAACGCATTACCAGGGGCGGATTTTTGCTCGTGGCAGGTATAACACCTCCCAGGGTAAATGCCTCGTAGGGATCAAAGCGGCCAACACGCAGGCCGTCGGGACCTTCCAGGGGAGGAATAGGATCGTAATCGATAAAACGTACCGGCTGCCCCGTTTCACGAATTCCCAATTGCCCGTCTGAAAAATTCGGCATTGCGCCGATTATTGATTCATATCTTGAGCTGTTAAGCTGGGCGCGAACTGCACGCGATGCGGTAAAGCTGTCCCTGGAAATGAGGTTTTCGTTGAACAGATCTTTAATGAAACGAAGGCCTTCCCTGAACTGGGGATGGGCAAATACTGCAATGACATTACCGTCATCGCTTACCATGAGGCGGTTTTCGCCGTCATTAAAAATAAATGCCGATATAAGATAGGTATCCAGCCTGGAACCAAAATTATCCGTTGCGCCCATCAGAGGTATTTCATCATTGGGATTCCCGTTACCATTGGCGTCCCTGTCACGAAAGGCAATAAGCATCTGTTTAAATTCTTCGGTTGTAGACGGGACAGGCAGGTTAAGGTTCCTTAAGAATTCCATGTTGACAAACATTTTGCCATAATACTGACAGGGATAGCAGCCCTGTAGTGACGGGAGGATATAAATATTACCGTCCGGCAGGGTGATTAAATCCCTCCAGGCTTCATGTTCATTCAGACGCTGTTTAAACCATATAGTTTCTTCTTCGATTAAATCCTGTACAGGCAGTATCATTCTCTGTTCGGCCATTCTCATTATTTCCATATTGTTAAAATTTGCTACCGAATTTTCACCGGAAATAATCAGATCGATTTGGTCACCGCTTGCAAGGGCAAGGTTTACCCTTTCTTTAAATTGAGATAAAGGAACCAAAATCCAGTTTACCCGGACATTTGTTTTTTCTTCATAGTATCTGGTAAACAGGTTCCTGTCTTCCAAAGAATCATTACCCATGTTATACGTCATAATGGTAATGGTTTCCTGTTCTTTTACCAGGGGAAAGGTTCCCAACTCGTTGAAGTTATCGCGGTCAATATAATAACTACCACCGGAATCACGACGGTTACATGATGAAATCAGTATACTGCAAGCCAATACCATCACAACCGCTGCTTTTTTATATGTCATTTATCGCCTCCATAGTGTGCATAACCTCATTATACCCTGGAATAAGGTTAGATCAATGCAGTTTACCGATAATCTATTCTACTATTCTGACATATACACAAATGAATTTGCTTTATCAGGCAAGGAATTAATAATCCCTTGCAATCGTATAATCCTGTTGGTATACTACAAGCCATGATGCAATATCCGGAAAAACGGCTGGTACGATTTTTTAACACTACCGGTCCCTGCCAGCCCTGGGATCATTACATGCTGCCCCCGGAAGAACGCCTTATCGGTGCCCAGCTTAACCGGTATATTCGGGACAAACTGTACTGGGTGCTTCATGCCCCCCGGCAAACCGGAAAAACCACTTTTCTGCTTAACTGGATGCGCCAAATTAACGCGGGGAATGAAGCTGTTGCCAATTATGTCAGTGTGGAACGTTGCCAGGGTGAAGCGGATTTGGACCGGGGCATAATCGGCGTGTGCGAAGCAATTATCCAGTGGGCAGGGAGAAATGGATTACCAAAGCCTGAACATAATAACGAACTTCCAAAATCCCGGATGAGCGCACTGCTGGCAAATCTGTCAGAACTCGTTGCCCCCAAGCCGCTGATACTACTGTTTGATGAAGTTGATGTGCTTGAAGGGGATGTGCTGATCAGTTTTTTACGGCAATTACGCGATGGTTTTGCCGACAGGGAAACGGGAAAATTCCCGGTATCCATTGCCCTTGTGGGTATGCGGGATCTCAAAGATTACATTACCCAGGCAAAGGACGGCATTCCGGTTAACCCCGGATCCCCGTTTAATATCAAAGAAGACTCTGCGGTCATAAGCAATTTTTCCCGGGACAATATCCAAAAACTATTTGCCCAGAGAACCGAAGAAACCGGGCAAAATATAACAGAAGAAGCCCTTGAGTATGTCTGGGATCAGTCACGCGGCCAGCCCTGGATAGTGAACTCACTTTTTAAGAGGGCTACCATGAGGGTGCTTACCGAAGATGACTATCAGCCGGTAACCCTTGCCCATATAATCGAAGCCCGTGAACAGATGATTCTTGCCAGAGAAACCCACCTTGATTCCCTTGCTTACCGGCTGGATAATCCCGGAATACGAAAAATTGTAGAAAGCCTTATTGTCGGTAAAACAGATCCCTTAATGAGCGACAGCGATGAATTCCGCTTATGCCTGGATTTGGGTTTGGTTACCCGCGATAAAGGCTCCATGTCTGTTGCAAATCCTATTTATCGGGAAATCCTTGCCCGGCAATTAACCATCGGTCCTCAGGACGCCATCCCCGAACCTGAATGGCAATGGGAAAAACCCGATAGCACTCTTGACATGGATGCATTGTTACAGGAGTTTCAGGTATTCTGGCGGCGCAACTCAGAAGTATGGGAAGAAAGGATGAGCTACACTGAAGCCTTTCCCCACCTGTTATTAATGGCATTTTTGCAGCGGGTATTAAACGGCGGGGGCCGCATAGAGCGTGAATATGCCGCAGGCCGGGGACGAATGGATTTGATGGTTGAATATCATAATGCAAAAAATATTATCGAAATAAAATTAATCCACCAGCACGATACACCGGATGAAGTACGCGAAGAAGGGATAAAGCAGATAACCAGATACCGCGACAAGATAGACAGTGCCGCTCCCGCCTATCTGGTCATTTTTGACCGCCGCCAGCAGGCAAAAGAAAAACCCTGGAGCGAACGTATTTCCTGGAATTCAGAAAACGGAATAACCGTCGTTAATTGTTAATCCCGGTTTTACCCTTTTATGGCGCCTATCATGATTCCTTTAATGAAGTGCCGCTGGATAATGGGATACAGTATCAAAACCGGTATCATGGAAACCACAATGATCGCGTATTTGCTCGCTTCGGCAAAAGCCATGCCTCTTTCCAGATCACCAACCTGACTTTGCTGATCAATGAGGGCCGATATATTGGCAATGGCATTACGCAGTATCAACTGAATATTGTACAGGTTAGGGGATCGCAGGTACATCATCGCATCAAAGAAGCTGTTCCAATGGCCAACGGCATAAAACAGGGTAAGGACTGCAAGAACCGGAGTGGACAGGGGAAGCACCATGGAAATAAGTATGCGAAAATGGCTGGCGCCGTCGATTTCCGCTGATTCGTACATTTCTTTGGGGATGGTGTTTTGGAAAAATGTACGGCAGATTATCATATTCCACACGGCCATGGCACCGGGTAAAATCATTACCGCGCGGGTGTCGATAAGACCAAGATCGCGGATGAGCAAATAGGTTGGTATCATGCCGCCGGAAAACATCATGGTAAACGTAAACACCAGCATGAAAAAATTACGGGGGCGAAAGTCAGACCGTGACAGCGGATAGGCACAGCAGACCGTCACCAGGAGGTTTAACAGGGTTCCAAGGCCGGCATAAATAAATGTGTTAAAATAACCTATGCGGATATTGGGGTTTTGCAGTATTAATTGCATGGTGTTCAGGGTAAAATTGCGCGGCCAGAACAGTACCCTGCCGGCAAGAACGGACTGGGGATCGGAAAATGCCTGGGAAAATATATTTAACAGGGGTAAAAGAATTATCAGTCCGGTAAGAACCAGAAAAATATTAACAAGAATGTAAAATGGGCGGTCGCTTAAAGGGATGCGTACTTTACGGGTTTGTATCATGATATCCCCCTCACCATAAACTTGTCTCTGTTACTTTTTTGGCAATCTGATTAACTGTAATCATGAAAGCAAAAGAGATAACCGCCTGGAACAACCCGACTGCGGTAGCCAGGCTGAAGTTCATATCAACAAGACCCATTCGATAGGTAAATGTTGAAATAACATCCGAGGAACTCATATTCAAGGGGTTCTGCATGAGAAACACTTTCTCAAAACCGACATTCAGTACATTGGCGGTACTGACAATCAATAAAATGATCGCTGTAGGGAGGATACCAGGGATATCGACATTCCAAATGCGCTGCCAGATATTGGCGCCGTCGATATAGGCAACCTCCTGCAGTTCGGGGTTAATCCCGGCAAGCGCCGCCAGATAAATTATGGAGCTGTACCCGAC
>Ga0099364_10010483_pt1 | contig 12747 bp, 14 predicted proteins | sample TergutTh196P3_FD_73070 | JGI IMG/M metagenome (GOLD analysis project Ga0099364, IMG submission 73070) | Microcerotermes parvus P3 segment gut microbial communities from Pointe-Noire, Republic of the Congo - Th196 P3 | ecosystem: Host-associated > Arthropoda: Insects > Digestive system > Gut ... | reverse complement strand
AGGCGGCTTGTCGGCGGGGGGGTCCGGTGTCCCCGCGGTGTGTTTTTTTTCTTTTCCACAAGAAAAAGAAACGCCCCCGCGGTTTAGGCGGCGCTGCGCGCAGGATTAAGGTTTTAGGATTGAGGATTTAGGAAGGAAAGAATTTATAAGCATCGTCCTTTTCCTGAAACCTGAAACCTTAATCCTAAAACCTGCCGAAGGCAAAACACCCGTCACGAAGCCGAATAAATCGTACTCCCCCTGTCACTGCGTGACATCCCCCTCAGTGAGGGGGACTTTGCCTTCCTCTCTGAGGGAGGTGGCGCGTAGCGCCGGAGGGAGTTTCGGGCGGAATGACCCCGCCCCTACGATGCAATATTTATGAATAATTTGTTAAGATTGGAAATAGGGCTTGATTTTTTTGGAAAACAGGTTAAAATATAATTAGCACTCGATGGCAATGAGTGCTAACCAAAGCTTTAAAAGAGAAAAATAACAGGAGGAGAAATCGTATGACAATCAAACCATTGGCAGACCGGGTCGTGCTGAAGCTTGTCGAAGCCGAGGAAACCACAAAAAGCGGCATCATCCTGGCGGGTTCGGCAAAGGAGAAGCCCCAGGTGGCGGAGGTTATCGCGGTGGGCCCCGGCGGCATCGTGGACGGCAAGGATGTCGATATGTATGTGGAAACGGGCGACCGCGTTCTGACCAGCAAATACTCCGGCACGGAAGTCAAGATCGACGATGTGGAGTATACAATCGTCCGCCAAAGCGACATTCTCGCGATCGTAGAGTAGCTTATTGTTTCACAATCCCAAACAGAAAAAACGGAGGAGTTTTATTATGGCAAAAATGATCGTATACGGCGAGGATGCCCGTAAATCCCTGCAGGCCGGCATCGACAAGCTGGCGGACACCATCAAAATCACTTTAGGCCCAAAGGGGCGCAATGTTGTGCTGGATAAAAAATTCGGCTCCCCCCTTATCACGAACGACGGCGTTACAATCGCAAAAGAAATCGAGCTTGAGGACGCCTACGAAAACATGGGCGCACAGCTTGTAAAAGAAGTCGCCACCAAAACAAACGATGTAGCGGGCGACGGTACAACTACCGCCACCTTGCTGGCACAGGCGCTTGTACGCGAAGGGATGAAGAATGTAGTGGCCGGCGCGAACCCGATGGACCTCAAACGCGGCGTGCAAAAAGCAGTGGACGCGGCAGTTGAGGGCATCAAAAACAACTCCCAGAAAGTATCCGGCACACAGGATATCGCCAGGGTCGGCACCGTGTCCGCGAGCGATGGGCTGATCGGCACGCTGATTGCCGAAGCCATGGAAAAGGTAAGCGCGGATGGGGTCATCACAATCGAGGAATCCAAAACCGCCGACACCTACACAGAAGTTGTCGAAGGTATGCAGTTCGACCGCGGCTACATCACGCCCTATATGGTAACAGATACCGAGAAGATGGAAGCTGTCATCGACGATGCCTACTTGCTTATCACCGATAAAAAGCTTTCCACCGTGCAGGAAATACTGCCGCTTCTGGAGCAAATCGTGCAGTCCGGCAAGAAGCTGGTCATCATCGCCGAGGATGTTGAGGGAGAGGCACTGTCCACGCTGATCGTCAACAAACTGCGCGGCACATTCACCTGCGTTGCGGTAAAAGCCCCGGGCTTCGGCGACCGCCGCAAGGAAATGCTCAAAGACATCGCCACGCTGACAGGCGGGCAGGTCATCACAGAAGAGCTTGGGCTTGACCTGAAAGAGGCGACAATCAACGATCTCGGCCGCGCGGGCAAGGTTGTTGTGCAAAAAGAAAACACAATCATTGTAGAAGGCGCGGGCGATAAAAAAGCCATCCAGGACCGCGTAGGCCAAATACGCAACGAGATCGACATATCAACCAGTGAGTTTGACAAAGAAAAGCTGCAAGAGCGCCTTGCTAAACTTGCGGGCGGCGTTGCTGTTATCAAAGTCGGAGCCGCTACCGAAATCGAGATGAAAGAGAAGAAGCTGCGTATAGAAGACGCCCTTGCCGCGACGAAGGCCGCTGTAGAGGAAGGCATCAATGCCGGCGGCGGTATCGCGTTCCTCAATGTCATCTCCGACGCGAAGAAATTGCTGGACTGCCCGGAAATCAATGCCGACGAAAAAACCGGCGTGAACATCGTCCTCAAAGCGCTTGAGGAACCGGTGCGCCAAATGGCGACAAACGCCGGGCTGGAAGGCTCCGTTATCGTCAACAACATCCTGGGCAACGGCAAGGTCGGCTACGGCTTCGATATGCAAAACGAAGCCTACGGCGACATGATCTCGCTGGGCATCGTAGACCCGGCAAAGGTAACGCGCTGCGCGCTGCAAAACGCCGCTTCTGTAGCGGGGATGGTCCTCACCACGGAAAGCCTGGTCGCCGATATCAAAGAGGAAACCCCTCCGATGATGCCTCCCGGCGGCGGCGGAATGGGCGGGATGTACTAGCCTAAATTCGCGGAGCGAATTTAGGCAGGATTGAGGATTTAGGTTTTAGGATTTAGGAAAAGATGAAACAAACGCAAATTCGCGGAGCGAATTTAGGCAGGATTTAGGAAAAGAAGAAACAAGAAAATCCCCTGGCTATACCGGGGGATTTTCTTTATCGCTATTGACTACTGGCTGCTTGCCATCGTGTACTTTTGCTTTGCCATGTTGACCTTGTTTTGGTCTGCCGCTTCGGTTTGGTACCAGCCGCGCTTGTGCATTTCGCAGAAAATCTCATTTTGGAGCCTATGCTCCTCAGTGAGGATATTTACAAAATCTGTTTTAATCGCGGGGGTGGCACATTCGTTGGCAAACGTATTGTAGCCGCCTGTGACGAATTTCTGGCTGGCGAGAAGGTCGGTCAGCATTTCTTTTTCGTGGTAGCTCTGGTTTTTCATTTCCATCATTTCCGTTTCCCCCTAGCTCAAATGGTTCATCAAAGTGTTGAAGTGGTGCTGGTGCCGTTGGGCGATTTCTTCACACTTTTGGCGGATAGTCTGGTCTGAGCAGTTTTGCGCGTACATCTTATATTTTTTTATAAGGTTTTCTTCAACGCCGAGGGTATCCTCGATCGCGGTGAGTTCTTTGGAAGTCAAGTTAGGCATCTTTAAAACTCCTCTCAAATTGGTCTGCTGCGGAAAAATCCCGCACTATTATATTATCCCGCCGTAAAGCAGATATAGCTGGCAAAATTCACAACCGCAATCATTTAAGCACAAATTTAAAATGGAAAAATATGGAATATGCAAGCTTCTTCCCTTTCTAAATCCTCAATCCTGAAACCTAAATCCTGCCAAAGGCAAAACACCCGTCTTCAAAGCGTAAACGCTTTGAAGACACCCTCTTTAAAAAAGAGGGTACGTCCTAAAATTACTTTGCGCTTTCTGATGAAAGAATAAATCTTGTTGTAGCCTTACCCTCTTTTTTAAAGAGGGTGGCACCGTGCCGCCGAAATCACCGCGCGGTTTTTTGTTTTTACGGCTTCCTTTTCCGGTTTCTATTTGACTGCCGTGACGTGGTATAGTATACTTTAAAAAAACGCAGGGAGGCAAATATGCGCATCAAAGAAATACGGTACTACCCCCTTTATCCCAAGGATGATTACGGCGGGGCAATCGAGCGCGGCGAAAACTTCAACACGCTGATCGAGCTTGAGGATGAAAACGGCGTGAAGGGCTACGGCAGCACCTACACCACGTTGGCAATTACCGCGGCGGCAATGCGGCTGATCGGCCCCGCCCTAAAAAGCGAAGGGCCGCTTACGTCCCCCGCGCGCATCAGTGAGCGCCTTCACCAGCAGCATTTTTGGCTTGGGCGCGGCGGAAGCATAACCCATGTAATCTCCGGCGTGGATATCGCGCTGTGGGACCTGTTCGGCAAGCGGCTGGGCGTGAGCGTGTCGGTGTTGGCAGGGGGGCGCTACCGGGATAAAATTCGCCCATATGCGTCCCTTTCATTCAGCGACGACAGGGGCTCGCTTGAAAATAAAATCCGTGCCGCGCTTGACAGGGGCTTTACCGGGATAAAGCTAGGTTGGGGGACATTCGGCAGGAAGGACCTCAAAAACGACGAAAGGCTCGTTGCCGAATGTCGCCGTATTATGGGCGATGATATCGCGCTGATGATAGACGCGGGCGGTTCCGGTACGTTTTACGCCGTGACCTATAAACGCGCGCTGGAAACCGCGAAAATGCTGCGCGAATACAATGTGGAGTGGTACGAGGAAGCTTTGCGCGCGGATGATATTGAGGGCTACATAAAACTGCGTGAACACTCCCCGGTAAAAATTTCCGCCTGCGAAGTGCTTACCCGCCGCCAGAGCTTTTTCCCGTGGATTGAACGCGGCGCGGTTGATATCGTCCAGCCGGACTGCACAAAAGCCGGCGGGCTTACGGAGCAGCTTCGCATCGCGTGGCACGCGTATGACCACGGCATTGACTGCATCGGGCATGGCTGGAACACCGCATTCGGGCTTGCCGCCGATTTACAGGTCAGCGCCGCAATGCCCGTGTCCCAATGGGTGGAATATATCACGCCGTCGCCGCTAATGGACAATATCACGCAATCGCCTTTTGTGATCAAGGACGGCTTCCTTGATATCCCGGACAAGCCCGGGCTGGGCATCGAACCTGATATGGAAAAAGTACAATATTACAGCACGCCGGGGGAATAAATTTATGAAAACATTGGTAACAGGTTCTACCGGGCATTTCGGCCCGGGTCTTGTGCGCGAGCTGATTAACCGCGGCCACGAGGTGGTTTTGATGGGTACCGGGGAACCGCTACCGGAATTTTCCGCCCTGCAGTGGGTAAGCGGGAATATTAACAGCGCCGAGGACTGTATGCGCGCGATGAAGGGCATGGGGTTTGACGCTGTACACAATGCCGCCGCAATGCCTGACCCCACCGATATCCCGCCGTTTAAAGGCCACGACGACCCCGCCGTTTTCCCGATAGGTATGCAGACGAACATCATCGGGCTTTACAATATGCTGGAGGCGGCGCGGCGGTGCGGTGTGGAAATTTTTGTAAACACAGGCTCAAATTGTGCGCTGGGGCATGGCTACCGCATAACCGACCGCCCCTTTGAGCTGAAATACCTGCCGATAGACGAGGACCATCCGTCCGATGCCGAGGATTCTTATTCGCTTTCAAAGCTTCTCGGAGAAAGCCTGCTGGAAAAATATTCGCGGGTGTACGGTATGCGTTGCTACAGCCTTCGCCCCGCAGTAATACTGAACGCCGAATGCCGCAAGCGCTGGAAAGCAGAAACCGCTCCCACCGCCGAGTGGGATGAATGGCTGATGGCTTGGACCTCCGGTGAGGATTTAGCAAGCGCCCACTGTATGCTGATGGAGCAGGCGCGGTCTATCGTGCCGTTCGGCTGCTACTACTGCATAAACGACGACACGGTAAAAACGGAGCCTACAATGGATATCATAAAAACATACCGCCCCGACCTCATCCCGCTGATACGCGAGCCCCTGCCCGGACATACATCACTTTTTTCAAGCAAGCGATTAAAAGCCGCTATAGGCTGGGAACCGATAAAATCGTGGAGGGGTTAATCGATATCGTATAATACGGCAAAAACCTGCCAATCCTTATCAATAGGAAAGGCAGGTTTTATTATGAAAAAGATACATATCATTCTTTTGCCGCTCTTGGTTTTTTCCGTAATGCTCCACGCTTACGCGGGCTTTGAGCAGGAGTACAGCAATATCCGCGCGCAGATGCTCCGCCTTCATGTCCTTGCGAACTCCGACAGCGAGGAGGATCAGGCGCTGAAGCTAAAGGTCCGGGACGCGCTGTTGGCGCAGACGGAAGATTTAGGGCAGGCGGGCGGGCTTGTACGGCTGGAAGAAGCCGCGCGGCGGGAAATTCGCGCGAACGGTTACGATTACCCGGTCAAAGCGGAGCTTGTAAATATGTTTTTCCCCACTCGCCGATATGACGACATCACCGTGCCTGCGGGGCGTTACAACGCAGTAAGGCTTACAATCGGGGAGGGCGGCGGCGAAAACTGGTGGTGCGTAATGTACCCGCCGATGTGTATCCCCGCCGCAATGGGCGAGCGCCTGCCGCTTGAGGGGCAGATCAGGGAAATCGGGACAAACCCGCGCTACAAGCCGAAGTTGGCTGTGATGGAGCTGGCAAATACTCTGCGGGAGAAATTTCGGGGCGGGGATGAAGTAATTTCAGACTCGGTATAATATCTTGCGGACAGTTTCGTCGGAAAGCCCGTATTCATCGCAGAGGGAGCTTATAGGTTCCCTGTGCTTAAAATATTTGTGCCTTATCTCCGCGTTCCTCTCGTCGTAAAAATGCCGCGCCCCCGTACCCGCGCCCCATTTTTTCCTGTCCTTGCCGGCGGGGACATAAAGTATTTCGCCGGGCGCGTATTTTTGAAGCTCCCGCAGTAAATCGTCCGGCAGTATCTCGGAAGCGTTCCTGTATTTCATACGCCTCGCCTTCTCTCGTGTAATGTCATTATTCGCAGTTGGGTAAGTTCTGTGCCTACAATATGCTTATTCCTCGTTGCAGTTTCGCACAGCTCACCCGCTCAAGCCGCGGGGGCAAGTAGAAATTAGAAAATAGGAATTAGAAATTAGTAAGGGACGGTGCGACAAATTCCTTCCCTTCCTAAATCCTAAATCCTAAAACCTTAATCCTGGCGAAGCCGCTCCAGGTCTCGAACGCGAAAAAAGGTATTTGGAATAAAAGAAATCAAAGACTTTTTCCGCTGTTATTACGTGCGCGGGCGCTTCCGGGCGTCGCTCCTTGCTTTCGTTATGTGCATACTTGCCTTTGTAGCCTGCACTTTTTCTTGGGACAAAAACTTATTGCTTCTTCCCTTATAGATTTGCGGCTAGAAACTCTTCGGTTGTAGCATAACGCTTAATTTTCACGCCCTTTTCTTCTATGGCGCGGACGACTGTTTTTTCAAGCTCACAGGCGCGGGCGGATAACAGCCGCAGGCCGTGTACATCAAAAGCCCCCAGCAAATCAAGCTCGCCAAGCGCAAACTCATCCGCGATTATGCTAAGCTCATTTTGCAAATTGCAAGCGTCAATAAACGCGGCGTCGCTGTTTTGCTGCTCGCAGAAATAATACAGCCTGTTCCAGGTTGTGCGAAGCTCCTGGTACCAAGCGGCAAGCCAGCGGTAATCCGGTTCCCCTGCGGGGACCGTGCTTTCTGGCTTATACCGGGCGATAAACTGCCGCGCCGATGCTATAAGAAGATGCGCGATATTTCTAAGCTCGCTGACTGTCGAAGCTTCCATAACCGCGCAGTAATACTCGCCGAAGCGTTCGGGCAGCCCCTCCCACTGCGCAATCGCCGCAAGCGCGCCGAAATGCCAATCCTTCCAATAATCCCCGTTGAGGCAGGCGACGGACGTAAAAAGGAAATGGTGGACAAACCCCGCCAGGCAGCGTACTTTCCAGAGCCTTTCCTCAAACATCATCGTGCGGTACATATCCATTGCGACATCAAGGTTTTCAAGGGCCTTTTTGTAAACGAAAACAGGGTCCGCCAAATTGTCGAACAGCTTTTGGCGGATCGCCTCAAACCTCTCTTCATCCTCTTTTGAGCGCGCGTACAGGATCTTTGCTTTCCCCAGGCAAATGGCTGCGGGGTCGTCAAGGTTTGCAGTGCGCTCACAGCGCTCCCACGAGCGCGGGTAGAGGTCGTTGCCTACATCGCCGATGATGAAGGTTTGGGACAACTGATTGCCGCGGTCTGTTGCGGGGACAAAGTAGTCGAACGGTTCCCCATGGCCGTCGCCGTTTACGGACGCGCCCTCAACCGCGACAAGCAGCGCAACGTCATCGGGGTATTCTGTCTTTATTTTGTTTATCGCCCACTGCATGAGCTTTTTTGATTGAGCAGTCATTATGTTCACACTCCTAAATTTATTCGGCGGCCGCCATATTTAGTATACCGCCCCGGTTATCCGTAAACAAGGGCGAGTTTTTTTATAAAAAGATTAAGTTTCTAATCTCTATCCGCGCTTGCCCGCTCCCCCGTTCTGTGCTATTATGTTAAAAAACACATTGGAGGATATATATGGATACGCAAAAGCTGCTTTCCCGCCTGTCCCGCCCTGCCGGGAAAATCGATGTTGTGCTGGATACCGATACCTACAACGAAATTGACGACCAATTCGCGCTGGCATACATGGTGCGCTCCTGCGAAAAACTAAATGTCAAGGCGGTTTACGCCGCCCCGTTTTTTAACAGCAAATCCTCCGGCCCGGCGGATGGCATGGAAAAAAGTTACCGGGAAATACATAAAATCCTCTCACTGATGGGGGAGGATGGGCTTATGGAAAACGTATTCAAAGGCTCCGATCGGTATCTTGAGTCTGAAACACAGCCTGTCATATCCCCTGCGGCGGAGCATCTCGCCGCGCTTGCAATGCGGTACACAGGCGAAAACCCGCTTTATGTCGCGGCGATCGGGGCAATCACGAATGTCGCCTCCGCGATCCTGATAAACCCCGCCATCATAGAAAATATCGTTGTTGTATGGCTGGGCGGCAACTCCCTCGAATGGCATGACAACCGCGAATTCAACTGCCGCCAGGACGTAGCCGCCGCGCGGGTCATATTCGGCTGCGGCGTGCCGCTGGTACAGCTTCCGTGCGCGGGCGTGGTTTCCGCGTTTACCGTAAGCGGGCCTGAGCTGGAATATTGGCTGAAGGGCAAAAATAAGCTTTGCGATTACCTTGCGCAGTATACCTGTGAAGAAGGCCTGCGGGAAAGCGGCGTAAAATCCTGGTCGCGGGTGATTTGGGATGTTACGGCAATCGCCTGGCTGCTGGACGGGGATTTCCTCTTAGACAGATTGGAACACAGCCCCATCCCCGAATATGACCACCACTACGCCCGCGACCCGCGCCGCCATTTCATCCGCTATGTGTACCATGTAAACCGCGATAAGCTGTTCGCGGATTTGATAGGCAAGCTTGTGGGGGAAAATATCGCGGAGAAGTAGCCTTGCGGCAGGATTTAGGTTTGAGGATTGAGGTTTTAGGAAGGGATGTAGGGTCGGGCTTCCATGCCCGACCGCGGATGTTCGATTCACTTTTGACGGTCGGGCATAGAAGCCCGACCCTACGATGCAATATCCGTTGTTGCGGCGAAGCCGCAACCGTGCTATACGGTATTACAATTTCTCGAAAAAATAAAACAAAACTCCCCCGCCGGTTAAAAAAGCGGGGGAGCTAACATATTCAAGTTGCCTTTACGCCTTTGGCTTGATGTTCAAATTCACGCCTAAGGCATCCTCACTGTCTACAATCGTCCAGCTGCTGCCGGGATAAAACCCGATCTGGCGCATATCAATACCGTCCGCCTCAAGCTCGGCGATGATGGCATCCCGCCGCTCGCCGACTTCAAAGCCCAGGTGGTGGACACCGCACCCATGCTTGTCGATGAATTCGCGAAAGGTGCTTTCGCCTCCGCCCGGCTCCGTCAGCTCTATGACGAAATTCCCCACAGGGATAACCGCCATTTTAAGCCCGTACTTTGCGGTCTTCCCCCTGTATGTAACATTAGGGTTGCCGTCCTGCGAGTGGTCCATAATCTCCGGTACGGGGACACCAAAAAGCTTTGCCCATGCCTTCGCCGCTTTTTCAACATCGTCCACAACAATGGCAATTTGAATAAAGCCGTCTAAATTTATTGGATTTTTCATTTTCTTCCTCCTCTGTTTTTTTTTAATTTTAGCATATTCTGTATGTGATTACAATAGATACTTCCTCTATTGCATTCCACCGCCAATTTATGGTATAGTTTAGGTATCATATTACATATCGGAGGGAAAATTAAATGAAAATCGGGATACAAATGTACAGCGTAAGGGACATTACACAAACAGACATGAAGGGCGCGCTGGAAAAATTGGCGGCGATGGGCTATACATCCGCCGAATTCGCGGGCTTTTTCGGGATCCCCGCAGGGGATATCGCAGCTTGGCTGAAAGAGCTGGGGCTTTCTGTATCCGGCACGCACTCAAGGCTCAGCGACCTTTTTGATGACTGGGACGCCACGCTGGAATATCACAAGGCGATCGGCAACCGCTTTTATATCATCCCCTCGCACGACCTCAGTGACCAAGCAAAAATTGATACATTCATCGCGCAGGTGAGCGAAATCGCCCCTAAGCTGAAGGCGCAGGGCATAACGCTTGCTTACCATAACCATGACTGGGAGTTTAAGCCCAACGCCGATGGCTCGGTAGTTTACGACCAGCTTGTGGAGCGCAGTGAAATAGCCTTGGAGCTTGACACATTCTGGGCATATGCCGCCGGGAAATGCCCGGTTGAGCTGATGGAGAAGCTGCGAGATAGGCTGGTTTTCATACACATCAAAGACGGCTTTACCGACCGCAAGGGTATGCCGCTGGGCAAAGGCACGGCGCCGGTAAAAGAGGTTTACGCAAAAGCCGCCGAGCTTGGAATCCCGATGGTGGTGGAAAGCGAAACGCTTACCCCCGATGGTTTGACCGAATCGCAAATTTGCATTGACTTTTTGAAGAGCCTTTAGAAATAGGGAGGACGTCATCCCATGAAAAAACCGCTGGCACTTATTATACTGGACGGCTACGGCGAGAACCCCAACGATTACGGCAACGCGATTAAAGCGGCAAAAACTCCGAACCTTGACCGCTTTTTCGACGAATATCCAAACACACAGATCGGCGCTTCCGGTATGGATGTAGGCCTGCCGGAGGGGCAGATGGGCAACTCCGAGGTAGGCCACACCAATATCGGTGCAGGCAGGATTGTCTACCAGGAGCTTACAAGGATCACAAAATCTATCGCGGACGGGGACTTCTTCAGCAATGAAACCCTAAACGCCGCAATGGATCACTGCGTAAAGCACGGCACTGCGTTGCATTTGGCGGGCTTGCTGTCCGACGGCGGCGTACACTCCCACAACACGCATCTTTACGCGATACTTGAGCTTGCCGGGAAAAAAGGCGTGCGAGATGTATTTGTCCACTGCCTTATGGACGGCCGCGACGTCCCGCCAACTTCCGGGAAAGACTACATCCGGGAGCTTCATGAAAAGCTGCGGGAAATCGGAACGGGGAAAATTGCCACGATTATCGGGCGCTACTACGCCATGGACCGCGACAACCGCTGGGACCGCGTCGAGCGCGCCTATAACGCCATTGTCCATGGGGAGGGGGATATCGATGCCGATGTGCTTGGCGTTATGCAAAAATCCTACGACAATGGCATCACCGATGAATTTACCGTGCCGACTGTCTGCATCCAAGGCGTGGGCGTGAAGGAAAACGATGCCATCATCTTTTTCAACTTCCGCCCCGACCGCGCGCGGGAAATTACGCGCACTTTTGTTGACCCCGATTTTGACGGCTTTAAACGCAAATCATATTTTCCCCTGCACTATGTCTGCATGACTTTGTACGACGCCGCCATGCCAAATGTTTATGTGGCGTTTACACCTGTAAAACTTTCAAATACTTTCGGGGAGTATATTGCGGCCAAGGGCTTAAAGCAGCTCCGTATAGCCGAAACCGAAAAATACGCGCACGTGACCTTCTTCTTCAACGGCGGGGTCGAAGCGCCCTATGACGGCGAGGACCGAGCGCTGATCCCTTCACCGAAGGTCGCGACCTATGACCTTAAGCCGGAGATGAGCGCGTACGAGGTCACAGATGAGCTGCTCAAAAGGCTTGACGGCGGAAAGTATGACGTTATCATCTGCAACTACGCAAACTGCGACATGGTCGGCCATACGGGGGATTTCGCCGCCGCGGTCAAGGCTGTGGAGGCGGTGGATGAGTGCCTGGGGAAAATCGCCGCGAAAATCACGGAAATGGGCGGTGTAATGCTAGTAACCGCCGACCACGGCAACGCCGACCAAATGTACGAGCCGGACGGCTCCCCCTTCACCGCGCATACAACAAACCCCGCTCCGCTGATTGTTATAGGCGCAGGGGATGTAAAGCTTCTGCCGGACGGGGAAGGCTGCCTTGCCGGGCTTGCGCCGACGATGCTGAAACTGCTTGGCTTGCCGCAACCGCGGGAGATGACGGGTACGCCGATAATAAATGTGTTATGAGTAGGGGACGCGCCCCTGCGCGTCCCGCTCTATATGGTTCAGTTCGGTTTTTCGGGACGCCCGGTGTGCGTCCCCTACGCAAACAGCGAAACTTGTGTTTTCTTCCCTTACTAATTACTAATTTCTAATTACTAATCTCTATCTGCCCCCGCCCTACATTGCCAAGAATATGACAAGGAGCTTCAAATATGGACAACTGCATTTTCTGCAAAATAATCAGCGGCGAGATACCGTCCCAAAAGCTTTACGAAGATGACAAGATTTTAGCCTTCCGGGATACATCCCCGCAAGCCCCCGTGCATTTCCTTGTGGTGCCGAAAGAGCATATTTCCGGCGCGGATGATATCACGGCGGAAAACTGTGCGGCAATCGGATATATTTTCGCGAAGATACCGCAAATCATGCGCGGGCAGGGGATAACAAACGGCTACCGCATTGTCAATAACTGCGGCGAGGATGGCGGGCAGTCTGTCGCGCATATCCATTTCCACTGCCTTGCGGGGCGCGGTTTAGGCTGGCCTCCGGGCTAAACAGAATATAGTCAGTCAATTTCAAAACGGTTTACCGTTTTGAAACCGTGGGCTTTGCCCACGGGCACACCAAAGGTGTGCGACTGACTATGCAACAAGGTCAACGCCGCCTTGGCGG
>Ga0099364_10010482_pt1 | contig 12748 bp, 13 predicted proteins | sample TergutTh196P3_FD_73070 | JGI IMG/M metagenome (GOLD analysis project Ga0099364, IMG submission 73070) | Microcerotermes parvus P3 segment gut microbial communities from Pointe-Noire, Republic of the Congo - Th196 P3 | ecosystem: Host-associated > Arthropoda: Insects > Digestive system > Gut ... | reverse complement strand
TGCGCACATATTGCGTACCTGACGGCACGCATCGAAAGAGGAACGTTATTCTTCTACCGATATGTCATCCCTAACGGGATTTTCGTTCTTACCAATGACGTCATAATAGCGTTGACACGACACTAGGTATTACTATTGATTCGGGGCGTTGTAGTCCGTTTTCCGACCTGTCAGCGCCTTGGGCAAAAAAAAGCGCCCCCGAAGGAACGCTTCTTTTTGGTTATCAGTTATTAAAATCCAACTGCGGCGCCTATAATAGTGATATCCCTTGTTTGCCCTGCCGATACGGTAAAACTGCCTGACCAACCCGTCGACATACATGACGCGTATGGACATGAAAAATATGAGTAATAAATCCTGTACGTTCCCGGCGGAACAGTTATATTGTACGTTCCTGGTGAGGTCGGGATAGTGGCGTAATTTCCAAATGCCCCTCCGGAGTAGGCCTGACGTTGGGCGTTAAGGGAAGCATAGAATCCTGCGCCGGGATCTACACGAATACGAAGCGTCGCTTCCGTAGGTTGCGGTGCCGCTACAGTCCACTTGGCATAAAGCGTGATGTCGCCAGTTAACAAACTTGCATTATAGGGGAAGGTTACTCTGTTTGTAAGGGCGGCGTCAAAGTACCATCCGTCAAGATCATAACCCGTTTTGTTAGCGGTAAGATAGCCAATACCTCCGTCTTTGGGCACTTGTGTTACGTTGGAACCACTCATTGTGCCGCCGTTCAGTTCCCACGTAACCTGCCAGAATTCCGGTGTGTACACCTTTTTTATTAAGGGGCCTTTGTCTGCCTTCCAAAATTTCTCTCCACCAACCATGCTATAACTTGCCTCCATAATACTTTGCCTGTCGACGCTTATTAATAAACCTATGCTATTGCCATTTGCACCGGTTACCTCGTATCCCGCTGGATGGGTTTCGATAAAATAAGTGCCCTGATTGACTATTTCAGTCCATGTCAACCCTTCCATAATAGTTGAGCCTGAACCGTCACAGGAAAATTCAACAATCTTATCTGCGCTGACAGTAATCTGGATCCAATCCCATGTTTCATAGAAGGTTTCTCTCCATGTTCCGAAATAATTGGCTATGTCGCCATAATCTGCCACAGTTATTTCCGTTACGGTGGCGGTTTTGCCCTCGTAGGTAATGGTTACGGTTTTCGTTCCCTCAGCCGAAAAATCATACTCCAGCATATCGGCGGTAACGGTTATCGCAGCGGTCGAATTGTCGCTATACGTGGCAGTTACAACCATTCCCGCAAGGTCGAACTGTTCGCCTATGGCGTACTCTTTCCTTGTCGGCTGCGTGGTTACGGCAATTGACACAAGCGTAACTCCTTGAGCAATTACGGTTATTCCCGTTACGGTGGCGGTTTTGCCCTCGTAGGTAATGTTTACGGTTTTGTTCGTTCCCGCAGTCGAAAAGTCGTAGGTCAGCATGGCTGAGTTGACGGTTATCTCAACTGTCGAGCCGTCACTGTATGTGGTGGTTACAACCATTCCCGCAGGGTCGAATGTATCGCCCACGTTGTAGGTTTTCTTAGTCGGCTGCGTGGTTACGGCAATTGACACAAGCGTAACTCCTTGAGCAGTTACGGTTATTCCCGTTACCGTGGCGGTTTTGCCCTCGTAGGTAATGGTTACGGTTTTGTTTGTTCCCGTGGTTGAAAAGTCATACGACAGCATAGAGGCGGTAACCGTTACCGGCTTGGTCGAGTTGTCGCTGTATGTAGCGGTTACGACCATTCCGGCAGGGTCGAACGCATCGCCTGCAGCGTAAACTTTTTTGGTAGGTTGCTCGGTTACTTCGATTGATACGAGAGTACCCTCTTTTTCTTTTTTGCAGCCTGTCAGCGCTATGGCTATTATTGCTGCGATTAATACAAACTTCTTCATTTTTCTTATTTTTAATTTATTCATTATTAATATGTTAGCTAATTGTTTTCTTTCAAACTCTTACAAAACAAAAAAGCGGACTTACAAATCCGCCTGTGAGGTTGTGAGAAGTGACCTTTGACACAAATAAGCAAAGTCCGCATCTCTGCGGCATTTATACTTATTCTTGTGTCTTTTTGAAACTTTCTCACGATTCCACAGACAAGAATATCTCAAAACGCTATTATATAATGTTTTAATTTCTTTTATCTATTCATTCAATACTGTTTTTATTTCGATGTAAAAATATAAATTATATTCAAAAATGCAAAAAAAGTTCGTCAAAAATCAATTTTATTTAGAACAGTATTGTAAATAATATACTTTTGCAACTAATTTTTTGTGTCTTATGAAAGTATATTTAATTATTTCAGGTTTTATTTTGACTCCTTTTGCGGTCATTATGATTTTCAGAAAATATAAACTTGCCCAAAATGTTGGCACCGTAATCATGGCATACGCCGTTGGGATAATTTTGTCGTTTGTTTTTTCGTTTACAGATTTTCTCTCGGCAGAAGAAGCATTTTCGCTAAGTAAAATTCAGAAAACGTTGATGGATGTTGCTGTTCCGTTGGCAATTCCGCTTATGTTATTCAGTTCCGATTTTAAATTGTGGACAAAGTCGTTGCCCAAAGCAGTTATCACGCTTTGCACCGGAATAGTTGCCGTTCTTTCAGCAGCAACAGTCTGTTTTTTTATTTTTAAAAATGCCGGAATCCCAACTTTAAATAAGATAGCAGGCATGATGACCGGATTTTATACCGGCGGAACCATGAACTTCAGCGCCATAGCAAGCGCATTAAGAGCAGACGAAACGATTATTACGCTTACTTTAACCTCCGAAATGTTAATTATGTTCCCCATTCTTCTGCTTTTGGTTGCCGGTGGGTATAAACTGTTTCGCCGGATTTTGCCTTTTAAAGATGATGCACATTCTAAAAACACAGATAAAGAGCAAGATACTACTTTAAGAGATCTTGAAAACTATGACGGAATGTTCACCAAAAAGGTATTCCCCAAAACCATGCTTGGCTTTCTATTATCTCTTGGTTTTTTGATTGTGGGAGCAGGGCTTTCTCTTCTTATTACCGGCAAGCTGAACGAATTGGTAGTTATACTGACCATCACTACATTAGCCATTATTGCATCTTTTAATACGAAAATACGCAACCTGCCTCGAACTTTTGAATTGGGAATGTTTTTTATATTGATATTCAGCGTAATTGTTGCTTCAATGTTTGATATTTCAACGTTTAATTCAAGCGCCATAAGCATCTTTCTTTTTGTATTATGTATTACGCTCTCTGCTATTACGATACACTGTATTTTATGCCGTATTTTTAAAGTTCCCGGCGACCTGTTTTCAGTAGGGTTTGTTGCCCTGTTGTGTTCGCCGCCCTTTATTCCTCCGGTTGTTTCTGCAATGGGAAATCGTAAAGTATTGATTAGCGGCATTACTATCGGGCTTGCCGGATATGCGGTTGGAAACTATCTTGGAGTAGGTCTGGCTTATTTGCTGGGGCTATTTCATTAGACGTTGCTCGCAACTTCTCTACTTTTTTCTTTCGGTTGTATAATAAATAAATTCTTTCAGAGAGTTTTTTACTTCCGATTCGGGATAAATATCAAGCATGGCAAGAGCTTTGTCGCAATATTGATTCATTCTTAGTTTGGCATACTCCAAACCTCCATATTCTGAAACAAAGTTTACTACTTCTGAAATTTCGTAAGATGTTTTTTTTCTGCTTTTTACTATGTTAATGATACGTTGTTTTTTTAAATACGGCGCTTGCGTAAGAGCATGTATCAACGGCAAAGTTATCTTTCGTTCCTTAATGTCGTTACCTGAAGGTTTGCCTGTAAAACCGGTATTCTCATAATCAAGAAGATCGTCTTTTATCTGAAACGCAACACCGATGTTTTCGCCAAACTCTTTCATAATCTGGATAGTATCTGCATTATCGGCTGTTGATTGCGCTCCACATGCCGTGCAAGCCGAGAGAAGAGCCGCCGTTTTTCCCTGTATTATGCGCAAATAATCAGATTCGGATATGTGCCGTTTTCGGGCTTTTTGTAGTTGCAGCAGTTCGCTTTCGCTCATCTTTTGAACAGCTTCAGATATGATTTCGAGCATATCGTAACGTTTTTTTTCAATGCTGATAAGCAGCCCTTTTGAAAGCATATAATCGCCGACAAGAACCGCAATTCTTGAATTCCAGAGAGCATTGACCGACAAAGCGCCTCTTCTTTCGTTTGCCTCGTCAATTACATCATCGTGCACAAGAGATGCTGTATGCAGAAGTTCAATAAAAGTTGCGGCAACATAAGTAGGCTCAGAAATAACGCCGTTCAGCTTCGCCGTCAGAAAAACAAGCAATGGTCTCATTTGTTTTCCCTTGCGCCGAAAAATATAATTCAAAACGACTTTAAGTAAAGGAATATTGCTCTGCATAGTCTTGCCGAAATAGGTTTCAAACTCAGCCATTTCGACTTCAACGGGTTTTCTTATATTGTTTAAGGTTGACATAAATTTTGCGCCCCAAACTTACATAAAATTATTATAATTTTTTATATTCGCTGGGAGTGTAACCCGCGTATCTCTTAAAAAACCTGCCAAAATGCGAAGGAGTACAAAAACATAATACATCGCTGATGTTTTTCAAGCTCATATTGGTAGATTTCAGAAGTGCCTTCGCTTCCAGAATAATATATTCGTGTATCCAGTCTGATGCGTGTTTCCCGCTAATTTCATAAATTACCGATGAAAGATATTTAGGCGTAAGACATATTATATCAGCGTAAAATTTCACGCCATGTTCTTTGCGGTAATGCTCTTCCACGCTTTTAATAAATCGCTCATATATCGCCATGTTGTGGTTAAGAACATTTTTCTCGGGTGTATTTTTGTGGCGAACAATGAGGTTGTACAGGTTGTAAAAAGTTATCTGAAAATAGTTTTGAATAATTTGCATACGGTAGGCATTGTCTTTATCCGCAATTTTTTCTTTCATCATATTGAAAATCTGTATGTATTCCTGCATTTCTTTTTCCGAAAGGTCAAAATATGATTGTTTTATAAGGGTATTGTGGAGGTTGATGGTTTCAATAAAATGATTTTGGGAATTGAAAAAATTTCTTCTCACTACCATAAAGTCAGCCTTGAAATCGGGACTTATTTCGGTTGTCTGGATAATTTGGTTGGGCAAAATCATGTATAATTGATTTTTCAACAGCATCATTTTTTTCAATCCGAGATTGAATTTTATATAACCCTCCAAGCAAAACGCAATGATGGTAATTGTATTTAACCGTATGGGATAATCTGTTACGGACATCAATTCAGGCACTTTGTTTTCTCCGGAATAATTATCGAAAATCAGAAAGTTGTCTTCGAGGCTTTCATTTTCAATATTATTCTTGATAACATTAAAGCCTACTTTAATAATTTTATCAGACATGTATTTTATTTTTTTCTGTAAATATATATCATTTTCTCTTATTATAATATGTGAAATACGACTTTTTGAGTAAAAATACAAACTTTTATGACTTGATGCGCTTTTCTCGGTCATATACTTTTGTATCGTAACTTTTTATAAAGTAGTATTAATTTAAATTTATTAAGTCATGCAAAAATTCATTGTAACATCAGCCATTACGCTTGTCATGTCATTTGGTCAGATAATTGGACAGGCAACCACCACCACCACTTCACATTCGCAAAACAGGGAGGGTAGAACGGAGACCTATACCAGTACCGAAACCCGTCAACCCAACGGAAGAACCATTACTACAACTACAACCACCTCTACGGTGAATGCGAGTGCATCGTTTGGCGTCAAAGCAAACGCCAATATGTCCAACTTCATTATCAGAGATATGGACGATTTCCAAAGCAACATGGGATTAGGTGTCTCGGCAGGCGTATTTTTGAAACTTGAAAGCAACCGGTTTGCGCTTCAGTACGAATTGTTGCTTCATTACAAAACTTCCGAAATGGAGAATCAAGCCGCTCAAACTCAAACAGATTACAAGTTTTGGGGTATGGAACTTCCCATCTATTTTATGGGACAGATAAATACAGGTTCGGGGAAGATTTTCATCGGCGCCGGACCTTATGTGAGTGTGGGACTTGATGCAACACAATCCCCCGGAAGTACTGACCTCTATAAAAAAGACCAAACTACCGACAAATCAATCATGCAGAGATGGGATTTTGGTTTGGGTACAATAGTCGGCTATGAATTTGGAAACGGGATAAGCATCAACGGCGGCTATCAGGCAGGGTTACTCAATTCGTTGAGCGCACAAAAAAATGATATGACTATGAAAAACCAAACTCTTAGCGTAGGAATCGGATATAAATTCTAAAATTGTCATCTTTTTTTACCGCAACCGGCTAATCCGCCGGCAGAAGAAACAATCCGCTTATTTCTCCATTCTCGTTAAATGCCAATTGAAGATTTCTCTTTTCTTTCTGAAAGTGAAATGGAACTCTTATCACATCATAGTTATTGACTCGGGTTTCACTCAGGCTGTCCAAATCGGCTTTTTCGAATTTGCCGTAAGCCACGTTGTTTTGTGTCCATGCCATTCTCAAACCGACAGGCGGCAATGCCTTTTTCATGTTCTCATCGAAATAAACCGTGACGGCGTCAATATCGCCCCGTTCAAAAGCTTTTACCACATTTTCCGTTTTTTGCCGAATGGTTAATGAATCGGCAACTATAACGCTTTCTGTTGAGCCGGATTTGAATACATCTGTTATCGGGACATTGGCAAACAAACTGCTCGACAGAAGAAAGGAAATGAGTAATGAAACTATATGCGCAATTGCCAAAGCGCCGGTAAACGTAACAACCGCCCTGATGCCTTTCAAATTGCACGATACCGTGTAAGCGTTGTACATCAAGGCAATCATCCATACGAAGAACGGTACGCAGATGATACCAAAAACTATCAAACGCGGAATATCATAAGGACTTACAGGAACAACCGGCAGAAAACAGACGATTGTCATTAACAGCATCGGAGAGAACGACAATGCCATTGTTCCTGCTATATCAATTGCACGCGGTTTGGTTTTAGAGAAGCAAATGCCCGCCAACCACATCATTAAAAAAAGTACAAGGAAATTGACGGCTTGCATGGCAAACGTAGCCGAAAAACCGAATGCCGCGCTCGCAGTGGCGTATAATATGCCGCTGAAAGCAACGTTATTAATTTTGCCGATTACAGCCGTAAGCGCCATAGCCGCAATTCCAATAAACAACGCCTGCCATCCGGCAATGCGTTCAAAAGGGTTGATAAGTAATTTCATAGTTAAGAATTTTTAGTGCTATTATTTTTTTAATGTTTTTGTTTGTTTCTTTTCCGGTAAAAAGTTTTCGTCAGAAACCACGCTTTCGCCTGTTTTCAGTTCTAATGCTTTACGTGCGTCTCCAGCTATTTTTCCGCCTTGGCGTGCCGCCTTTCGATTTTGCAAAAAACCTTCAGGATTTTGTGTTCTCACGATAGCAGTTGTGGAAGCCTCGCCAAGCATCGAAAAAATAAGTTCAAGGTCGTTGAAATGGTCGCGCAAATTCTGACTTTTCAAACCTTTAACTTGCTTATGTTCAGAAGGTGTAAGTCCGAATGTCGCCTTTGAAATTTCGGCGGTAAGAATAGCGTATTCCACTTTTTCCTGTACGCCGTGATTTTTCCATTCGTCCGTCAATTCTTCTCTGATAGCGATGCTGCGCATACGTTTTTCAATCCAATCGTCTGGATAGCCTTTGAGTTTATACAGTTCGCGAGTTCGTTGTGTGGCAATTTCGGGATTTTCTATCTCCTCAATCCGTTCGCTGCCCACCTGCGCCAACCAACGCTTAAACGGCTCTGCTTTGGGCGATGGAATGGATTGGATAATTCGGAAGATGCCTTTCAAATCGGCACAATTCATGCGTTGTTTGCCGCCTGCCGTCTCTACCGTGAGGGTATGTACAAATTGTACCCACCCTTTGGCAAGTTCTTCGTCTCGTTGCCGCAGGCGGTTGATGTATTGTTTCGGGTCTTTGCTGTCGGTTAAAACGGCAACAACATCTTCCGCTACGAAATACCATTTTCCTTCCGCTTCACTCCAAGTACTGCGAACTTGCCTGTTGTCAAAAAGTCTTATCTTCGCTTCTTTTGTCATATTCGTGTAATACGAAGTTAATGTTTTCTTCTCAATGTTTCGGTCGTTCAACGTGTGATTTTTTTCAACGTCATAGGAACCGAAAGCTGTCCCTGCCTGAATGTACCCTCAACGGAATCGGCTTTTAATACGCCTTCGTACAACATTCCAATAGCGGAAGCAGCCAGCGACAACTTCGAACCATCAAACGTGGTTGTGGTTACCGGTACTCCGCTTGCGCCCTGGTCGGGGCTATCCATGGTAGAGATGTAGCCTTCATTAGTTTTGTTGATGTGGAAAACGATTCTCAGGTTCATTCCCTGAACGCTCAAAACACCGTCCCATTGCCCCGTGATGTTGTCCTGAAGATATTGTACAGGTCTTGTTTCCACCGGTGCAGCCCTTTTCATGGTCATCGGGAGCGACATTCCGCCCTGATTAAACGTACCCGCAATGGAATCGGCTTTGAACTCGCCTTCGTACAAAATCCCAAGAGCGGGAACAGACAGCGACAACTTAGAACCGTCAAACGTGGTGGCGGCTACCGGTATTCCGTTTGCGCCCTGGTCGGGACTGTCCATGGTGGAGGTGTAGCCGTTGCCGGCTCTGTTGATGTTGAAAACGATTCGCATGTTCACGCCCTGAACGCTCAAAACGCCGTTCCATTGCCCTGTTATCTCTTGGGCTTGCGAAAATGTTCCGATAGAAAAGATTGCCAAAAACATGGCAACCGCTTTTGCTTGATTGTAAATAGATAAATTTCTCATAATTAAACTGTTTTAAAAAGATTATATTAATTTGATTTAAAGTTTATTGCTTTCGTAAAAAGTTCTTCTTTTGTAACATATTTGTCGTACAGATAGAACGCAAGATTTATCAACAGCAGAGCCGCAAATCCCGCTATTCCTGTTACTCCGTTGGTAAGGTCGTTGCCGCCCACAAGATACAAAATACTTATACCGGCAACGGCGTTAACAGTTCCGTGAAAAATGGCAGCCGTGATTACCGATTTCGATTTGATGACAATATAAGTCATAACCGGACTAAGTAAGATGCAGAGAATCACCATCATTCCTACTCCTGCCGTTGAATGCTGCGGATAATTGTGTCCGATAAGGATAAGCGGAAAATGCCACAACCCCCACACAATACCGGTAATAAGCGAAACAGGCAATAATTTTTTGCCTTCCAGCGCTTTAAGCAAATAACCGCGCCAACCCAATTCTTCGCCAAAGGCAAAAACGGCGTTTATTGTGTAGCCTGCAAACAGCGCGCTCACAAGTTGTATAAGCAGGAAAACGCCGGGCGAAAACCGCGATAATTGCTCGGCGGCAAGAGCTGCCTCTTCGGCAGACAAAGCCGAAAGCACTCCTTCGTAATTAGCCGAAAATGAAACATCTGGCAGCAACAGACTTATTCCCAATGCTATAAAGGCAAAAAGAACAGGCACAAGTCCAGCAGTAAGAAACCACCAATTTAATCGGAAAGAGACGTTTAAATTACTAAACGGCTTTTCCTTGTGGATTACTTGAAGAATTATTGCACAAACGGCAGGCAACAGCATATAAGTTGCAGCAAAAACCGTGTAAGTCAGCCCTTTTGCTTCGTGCATACCGAGCAAAATAGCCGTTCCTGCTATTGCCCAACTGACAACGCAGGTTAAAACGATATATTGAATTGTTTTTTTCATTTTTTAATGTTTTGAATAAAGTTACTCAGTAAATTGAGTAATTTATAAATATTTCTGTAACTCATTGTATATCTGCCTTGTTTCGATTGCTTTTTTTCTGTTTATATAATAAATTTTGCCATGATTGTCAATAATCCTAATTACAAGGTTTCCCCCACCGTTCATGCTCAAGCGGATTTTGTCGCCATCTTTTGTCTTAAAATCTCCCCGATTCACTAGAAAAAGTGAAATACCATTGGTACGAATAAAGACCGGCATCTCGTTCCATACAATAGTATCAACTTGGCTTATTTCGACAAATGGAATATTTACCCCATATAACCCTCCTCTCAACCTGAAAGCAGTTTTATCAATATTAACTACCGGTTCCCTATATCCCAAATATAAAATTAACATGACAGCAGTCAAAATAATTAACGGAAAAAGTTTTCTGACCTTTTCAATAAGATTGAGTATTTTTTCCCAAGTCGAATGATTGATAAATAAAATCTTTTCCATATACTTGTCAATTAATTAAATATCCCAATCCCAAATTCGCCACCACCCTTTTTTATCGTCCACACGGATATAGATGTCGGGATTGCGTTCTTTTAATGTTTCCAGAAACTCCTGTTCCCTAACTGGTGAAATCAGGACAAAAGGATATTTACAGCCTTTTTTAAAACGAACGCTCAACCTTTTCAGAGATGCTGCCGGTGAAGACAATGGATTGTATGAACGTTCTACGGATACAATTTTTGACAAAGGAAAACTTACTTTACAAGTTCCCCATGTATTAAACTGAAGTTCCTTTTCTGTAATAACATATCGGATTCCGCTAAAAATAAAAACAATTAGCGCAAGCACTCCGACCATGCCGTAAAGACTGGAATCCCCCGAACGAATCATCGAGATAAGCGGCGGTGAACAAATGGCTAAAATAAAAACCATCAACAACACACTCGCTCTCGATCTAAAAACTTTCTTTTCCATATTCTCTTAATTCTTAATTTTTCCTATAATATCATCTAACAGGTTGCGTACAGTCGGATAACTCAAATTCAGATACTTAGCCATATCTTTAAGGCTTCCGCTGCATTTAACGAATTGTACAATGAACTGCTGGTCGTCAGGCGAAAGACGCGCCAATGCCGGCAAATCATACAGACCGGAAACTTCGGTCTGGCAGGTTTCGCATTTCAGGCTTTTTACCTTGAGCTGCGATTGGCAACTTGGACAATTACATGGCAACATATTTGTGTTTTTTACGCAAAAATAAAATATATTTTAATAAAATTAAAATAAATTTGAATTTTATTAAAATATTTATAAATAAAATAAAATAAAAAATTTCTTGAAAATTTATTTGTAGAACTTGTAAATGATTTAAAAAAAAGTGTTATCTTTGTCAAATAAGAGGTTATTTCTATTTTAATTATTGAAATGAGCGGCATGGATTTTGTTAAAATTTTGACTATATTATATTATATGAAAAAACTATTTAAAACTTTGTGTACTATTATGAATTTAATTACTTAATAATTGTTTGTTATGAAAAGAATCGACTTAAAATTTATTGTTTTCCTGCTATTTGCAGCAGTACTTTTTTCAGGGTGCGCAGGACTGAAAAAAATGAAGAAAAATGCAGATAAAATTCAATTTAATGTAACGCCAGAAATGCTTGAAGCCCATGCTGGCAAGGTAGATGTAGCCGTTGATGGCAGATTTCCTGCGAAGTATTTTAACAAGAAGGCAACACTGGTTGCAACACCTGTTTTAAAATACGACGGTGGGGAAACGAAATACTCGCCTGTAGCCCTTCAGGGTGAAAAAGTTCAGGCAAACAACCGGGTAGTCAGCTATTCTGAGGGCGGAAACTTCAGCTATAAGGACGGGATAAACTATATAGATGCCATGAACAAATCAGGGCTATATATGAACATGACTGCTTCGAAAGGCAAAAAGGTTCTTGATTTTACTCCTATCAAGATTGCAGACGGAGTTATCGCAACCAGCCAGATGATAGAAAATATGCCAAAAGCAATTATTGGCGTACAGCGTGAACCTAATACAACCGGAAAGTATGACCCGAATATTGACGCTTTCCAAAGAGTTGTTCCTGACGAAATGGTTTCCGATATTCTTTACCTGATTAACCGTTCAAATATTCGTACCGAAGCAGTTAGCACTGCCGGTGTGAAAGCTTTTGAAGAATATACCATTAATGCCAGCGAAGAAGAGAGAATCAATTTGAAACAGGTTGAAATTTCAGCTTATGCTTCACCTGATGGGGCAATTGCTTTTAATACTGCATTAGCCGCTGAAAGACAAAATACGTCATCGGCTTATCTGGCACAGAAATTAAAAGAAGCCGGTGTTGACATCGAATTGAAAACCAGATATACACCTGAAGACTGGGACGGTTTCAGGGAATTGATGGAAAAATCGAACATCAGAGATAAAGAATTAATATTAAGAGTGCTTTCCATGTATAACGATCCGGAAGTTCGCGAACGTGAAATTCGTAATCTGGCTGAAGCATTTACTGCCGTAGCCGATGAAATACTTCCGCAACTTAGAAGGGCAAAAATGACAACCAGTGTTGATTTAATCGGAAAAACGGACGAAGAACTTAAAGCGCTTGCCAAATCAAATCCGGCATCATTAAATCCAGCCGAGTTACTGTATGCTGCTACTTTATTTGAAGATTTAAATGAACAGCTTTCCATATACAATTCTTTTATCAAAGTTTATCCAAATGACTGGAGAGGACCGAATAATGCCGGCTACGTACTGGTAAAACAGAACAAATATGCTGATGCAAAACCATTGTTCGGACAAGCTGAAAGGCTGAGAAACAATGAGCCTATCATTAAAAACAATCTTGGAGCTGTTGCCCTTTATGAAGGAAATATATCTGAATCAGAAACTTTATTTGGCGCAGCTTCGGGAGCTGGCAGCGAAGTAAATTATAATCTGGGTATT
>Ga0099364_10010481_pt1 | contig 12748 bp, 8 predicted proteins | sample TergutTh196P3_FD_73070 | JGI IMG/M metagenome (GOLD analysis project Ga0099364, IMG submission 73070) | Microcerotermes parvus P3 segment gut microbial communities from Pointe-Noire, Republic of the Congo - Th196 P3 | ecosystem: Host-associated > Arthropoda: Insects > Digestive system > Gut ... | reverse complement strand
GTAGAATATCAAAAAAGTGGACAATGCCCATTAGGAATTGGGGCGAGGCATTAAACCAGTTTGCGCTCATTTACGGGGACAGAGTCCCGTTATGAGATATCTTGCGTTTTTACACAAAAAATGTTATATGTCCTTTTGATTTGCTGTATTAGAATTACCCCAAAGTAACTGTTCGTGAGCTTCGTGATAAAAACTCCTAATCAATCGGCAATGCCAATATAATCACCTGGATCAAGATCAGCGTCATAATCAATCCCAGCTACATCAAAACCATGGGCTTTAAGAAAGTCATATTTAAAACCTGCAAGGTCGGTTTCTGTATATACATTTTCCTGTGTTATATTATTCATTTTTTCCATCACAGCCCTTTGTACATCCTCGCGCATTTCCCAGTCGTCTATGCGTATACGGCCTTCGCTGTCAACGGGTATATTTTGCGGATCTTTCGAAGTATAAAGTTTGTCGTTATACAAACGGACAATTTGTTCAATGCAGTTTTCGTGGAGATTCATTTCCTTCATTACCTTAAACAGGCATGAAACATAAAGGGGAAAGATGGGAATTACCGCACTAGCACGGGTTACAAGCGCTTTGTTTACCGAAATCCAGGCACCGGCGATATTTCCTGCAGTATTATAAGTTTTATTTATTGAGCGGCAGGCCCGTTCAAGGTCTTCCTTGGCTTTGCCTATGGTTCCGTTTTTATAAATGGGCCAGGAAATTTCCGGACCAAGATAACTATACGCTATGGTGCGCGTCACCGATGTTAGAAGCCCTTCTTTTTCCAGAGTTTCTATCCACAATTCCCAGTCTTCTCCGCCCATTACCTTTACTGTGTTAAAAACTTCTTCTTCCGTTGCCGGCTCTGCATGAACGGATAAAAAACTTCCGTCCATCATGTTAAGGGTTTGACCGGAGAAAGGTATTCCTATTGGTTTGATAACAGCTTTATGCAAAATTCCTGTTTTTGGATCTGTCCTGGCCGGGGATGCAAGGGAATAGACGATTAAGTCTATTTTGGCAGGGATTTTGGCTTTAATAGCAGCTTCACGGACAGCTTCAACTGCCTGGGCCTTTGTTTCGCTGGTATATGCATCGCCATCCAGGGTTTTAGAAACAAGAGATATTTTTGCAGCTTCTCTGTCAAAGCTTAGATTATGATAAAAACCGGGAGTTCCGGTTTGCGTTTTTGTTCCGGCTTTTTCTCTGGATAAACCCACGGTAACAGCTCCATAACCAAAAGCTGCGGCAATACGGCTTGCCAGGCCATAGCCGCCGGAACAGCCAATTACCAGTACAAGGCGAGGTACAGCGCTGCATGCCGGTTTTATGTTTTTTTTTGCATAGTCGATCTGATGTTGTACCGAAAGAACGCAGCCGGCAGGATGACTGTTAATGCAAATGTTGTTACGTATCATAGGTTTAATTATCATTTGTAACTCCCGGAGCGGGACCGGCCAGGCAGGTCCATTCTGCTTCTGCTGCCAATTCATCTCCAACATAGGCTTTTCCGGATTGCTTGATCATTTTGGAGGATACCCGTAAATTTTCTATTTCCGAACGGAGTTCATCGCCGGGCCGTACCTGGCGGCGGAATTTTACCTTATCTACAGCAACAAGAAAGAACAGGGAGTCTCCGCTAAGTTTACCGAGTTTTCGTAAGCCAGCCCCGCCGGACTGTGCCATTGTTTCAATGAGGATTACACCGGGGGCTACAGGGTAACCGGGAAAATGTCCTTGAAAGAAAAAATCTTTTTCTGCAAACCGGTATTTTGCAATTATTTTTTTTTCGTCCGCTACGATAATTTCATCAACAAATAAAAATGGATCACGGTGGGGAAGTAAATTTTCAATATTGTTCATCCTGATACCTCATCTATTCTCTATTATTACAGAGTTTTACAGCTATTTTAAGTCTCTATTGGAACAAAATTCGCCTTTTCTCGGCAAAAAACTTGCCTTTTACGGTCTTTTTTGCGATATTTAAGCTAAATAAAGGAAGAATTATGTCAGATCAAAGCATGGTGCCCATAGATCAAATTTTGCCAAATAAGCTGCCCCTGGTAGCCATAATGGGCAGGCCTATTTTTCCGGGGATATTTACCCCCATTATGATTGGCAACCCATCAGATGTTAAGGTGATAGAAGATGCAGTTTCCGGAAATGGCCTAATTGGCCTTGTAATGCTTAAAAATGAAACAGATAATCCATCCATAACAGATCTCTACCAGGTAGGGACAGTTGCAAAGATACTAAAAAAAATGAACCTTCCCGACGGGGGAATAAATATCTTTATTTCCACGGTTAAGCGTTTTATGGTAAAAAAGGCCCTTCATGCCCAGGCGCCGATTATTGCAGCAGTTGATTATCTGGACGAAGAAGAGAGCGAAACTTTTGAAGTAAAGGCCTTAACCAGGGCTTTGCTCTCGGAAATGAAGCAAATTTCGGAAAATAATCCACTTTTTTCCGAGGAAATGCGGCTTAATATGATCAATATTGATCATCCCGGCAAGATAGCAGACTTTATTACCAGTATTCTTAATATTGACAAAACAGAACAGCAAAAAATTCTGGAAATACTTAATGTTCGCAAGCGCATGGAACAAGTACTGGTATTTATCAAAAAAGAACAGGAACTGCTGCGAATTCAAAAGCGTATTCAGAAAGAAATAAACGAAAAAATCGAAAAATCCCAGCGGGACTATTTCCTAAAAGAAGAACTTAAGGCGATTAAGGCTGAATTGGGAATGACCACCGATGCAAAAAGCTCTGAGTATCAGCGTTTTAAGGAAAAAATCGATGCATTTAAGTTTGATGGGGAAATCAAGGAAACTGTAGAGCAGGAACTGGAAAAATTCAGTCTTATGGAGCCCAATTCGGGAGAATTTACCGTAACACGAAATTATCTGGATGTCATTGTAAGCCTGCCCTGGAACGATCCGCTGCCGGAAGTTTTTGACCTAAAAACAGCCAGAGAAATCCTGGAGGCAGATCATTATGGTCTTAAGGATGTAAAAAACCGTATAGCAGAATATCTTGCTGTACGAAAACTCCGTAATCTCGGGTCTGCCGGAAAAGCCGCTCTTAAATCGCCGTCACAGCAAACACCAGGACAAAAAACGGCAGGACGGAATTTTGATCAATTTCCTGTTGGATCGATTGTATGTCTGGTTGGACCGCCTGGAGTGGGAAAAACCAGTGTAGGCCGTTCCATTGCCAGGGCTTTGGGAAAAGAATTCTTTCGTTTTTCTGTAGGCGGAATGAGGGATGAGGCAGAAATTAAGGGTCACCGGCGGACTTATATCGGCGCCATGCCTGGAAAGATCATTCAAGGCCTTAAGATCACCAAAACCAGAGATCCGGTATTTATGATAGACGAAATAGATAAAATGGGTGCCAGTTATCAGGGAGATCCTGCATCGGCTTTATTGGAAGTGCTTGATCCGGAACAAAACTATGCATTTCGGGATCATTATCTTGATCTGCCTTTTGATATTTCCCGGGTATTTTTTATTGTTACTGCAAATACTCTGGATACAATTCCTCCTGCCCTCCTTGACCGCATGGAAATCATAGAACTGCCCGGTTATATTGATACGGAAAAACTGGAGATTGCCCGGCGTTATCTGGTGCCAAAAAGCCTGGTAAAAAATGGTCTAAAAAAAACCCAGGTAAAATACACCAAAGACAGTCTATTGCATATTGCTAACGGTTATGCACGGGAAGCAGGGGTACGGAATTTTGAAAAAAACCTGGACAAAATACACCGTAAGATCGCTATACAGATTATAGAAAAGAGTGAAGCAGAGCCAGATAAGTCCAACTCTGTTGGACGGTCCAACTTTGCTGGACGGTCTAGCAAAGTTGTGCCGGATTTTTTTGCTATGGATAAAAAAACTGTCGAAAAACATCTTGGTAAGCCGATTTTTCCCGAAAATCTGGTAAAAAGGGCAGATAAACCGGGAATGTCTTTGGGTTTAGCCTGGACCAATATGGGAGGAGATACTCTTATTATCGAAGCAGTCTCTTCGCCTGGTAAAGGAGAATTAATCCTTACCGGTAAAATGGGAGATACCATGAAAGAAAGCGCTTCCATTGCCATGACTGTTGCCCGGAAAACGGGGATAGAAAAGTATGGTATGGATTCTGACTGGTTTGAAAATACCCAAATTCATCTTCATATACCCGAAGGCGCCACTCCCAAGGACGGGCCTTCGGCGGGAATTACCATGGCTACAGCTTTGCTTTCCCTGCTTCGCGGAAAGACCATCACAGAGCGCCTTGCCATGACCGGAGAACTTTCTCTTACCGGACAAGTCCTTGCCATAGGCGGATTAAAGGAAAAAACCGTTGCTGCCAGGCGCAATCAAATAAAAGAAATTATCATCCCCAAATATAATGTACGGGATTTGGATGAAATTCCGGATCATGTTAAAAAAGGGATACAATTCCACCCGGTAGAACGTTTTGAAGAAGTATTACATCTTGTTTTGCCCGATTAACTGGTTTTGCTTTTTTCTGTACTTAAAAATTGAAGCAGGGCAAACAACAATGTTTTAGGTTCAACGGGTTTTCCTAGATGAAAATTCATACCAGCATCTATAGCAGCATCTACATCTTCCTTGTAGGTGAGGGTTGTCACGGCAATAATGGGGACAGTCTTACAACAGGATAATTGCGAAGCTCGTATTTCTCTGGCAGCTTCATAGCCGTCCATATTCGGCATCATGATATCCATTAAAATGATATCAATATTTTCCGATTCCGCCAAAAAGATGTCAACAGCTTGTCTGCCGTCATTTGCCTCAATTACTTCTATACCTGCTTGAGTTAAAATGTTTTTTAGCACTATCCGGTTTATCTGTATATCATCAACAACAAGTACCCGTTTTCCGGTAAAATCAACTTCGCTTGGTTCAATATCTTCCGGTTGATCCGGCATTAATGCCTTGGGGAAGTTTATTGTAAATGAAAAGCTGGAACCTTTTCCCGGCTCGCTTTCGACATTGATTTGCGATCCCATTGTTTTTACGATGCTATTGCAGGCAGAGAGCATAATTTCGCTTGAGCTGTAGTGAATATCATTAATGTCCTGAGTAAACATTTGGGTTAAGTCATCAAGTTTTTTTTCTGTCATACCAATACCATTATCGGACACTTCAAAACGGATCTTCGCAGCTTTTTCTGTTTCTTCTAAAAGATCGATAATAAACGATATCTTGCCTTGTTCTTCGCTGGCAGATTTTACAGCATTTCTAAGCAAAATGGTTAATACCTGCATAAGCCTTATTCTATCGCCCAGGACAGAAAGATTGTCTATTATGGCTGTTCGAGGTTCCCAAAGAATATCTTTTGCCCTGCATAAAGTGGAAATTAAATTGTTAATATCAAGTACAACCTTGCCTAAAATAAAGGGCGAGTTTATAAGGATAAGTTTACCGCTTTCAATATTGGAAATCTCCAATATGGTGTTTAATACCGATAAAAGATCATTTGATGAAGCTGCAGCCTGGTGTAAAGCTTCAATGCTTTTTTCATATTCTGTAGCAGTCATAGCTTTTTTGATCATGTTTAACGTACTATTAAGGGGTGTTCTAAGTTCATGGCTCATATTGGCTAAAAAAGCAGATTTGGTTTTATTTGCAGTTTCTGCTTGTATATTTGCAATATTTACTTCGGCTATTGTAGCTTTAAGGCGTGCTGTCATTTTACTGTTCTTAAGCAACATGACCAGTACAAGGAAAAGGACAAGCAAAGACAAGACAGTGGCGCTTATTAGCCAGGGGCGCTGGGCCCGAAGCCGCATTGTTTCAATATTATAGGTTCTGCTCGACCATTGTTCCACAATTCTCTCGGTGTTTATCATGGGAAGAGCCTTGTCAATAATTGAACACAGAATAAATTGATCTTTGTTGAACCCAAAAGTGGCCTCGAAAGCGGAGTTAAACAGATAATTGACTTTGTAATCAGAAAACTCATAATAATTGGTAAGAGCGGCAAGCCGGCTTAAACTTGACATAACAAGATCAACCTCGCCCCTGTCTAGTGCGGCAAATACATCATCCGTAGTAGGATATTCCATTGCATATAATGCGTTTGGAAACCAATGTCTGAACATATCGGTAAATGCAGAACTGCTGGGAAGCCCCACCCTTTGAAAGGGTATGTCGTTTAGTTCAATATTGGGGTAACTCTGTTTGGATAACAGGGCAAAGCGGTCTGACAGATACATGACAGACGAAAAAATAAACCTTTCCCTGCGTTCAGCGCTTAAAATCATATTCGGCATAAAATAAGCTGTTCCGTTTTCAACCAGATTTAATAGCTCCGGTAATTCCACTGTATTGTCATTGACTTGCTTAAAGTTAAGTCCGGTAAGTAGTGTCATTTCGTTCAGTACTTCATAAATTATACCCTGCCATTCTCCGCTGTTTGTGTTATAAAAACTGTTTGGATAAGCCATGTGCATGGTAATAAATGGAATTACCGGGTTATCTCGTAAAAACGCAAGCTCTTCTTCGCTGAGCAGCATTGAAAATTTCTGCCTTCTATAGTCCTGATACCCCTGTCTGTACAATTCGGCCAGGTATTCATAAGCGCCGCTTTCCAGTGCTTTTGTTACAAGGGAAATAATGGCTTTATATTCCGGATTTTCTGCTGTCATGGCTGCAGGAAGGAAAATTAAGGGGAGAAAATCCTCTGCATATATACCGCCGTATTGGTCGAAAGCCGCTTCCATGTTGGTAGCTGCAATAAATGCGTCGGCCTGACCGCTTATCAGCATCTGGAAAGCGCTGTTTTCATCACGGACAATGATTGCTTCATAGGAGCCCGGTTCAAGCGCTTCGATAGCCAAATTTGTCATAACAGAACCTTCCGTAAACACAAAGCGCGGTAACCTGTCTTGCCTGATTGTGCTGAAATGCAGACTGCCTTCGGCACGCAGCATTATGATGGAGCGTTGGGCGATGTCAACCATAAAGTAGCTTTGCCGGCGTTCCGGTGTGGCCGAGAGGGTGGCAAAACTAATCTGGCCGCTTCTTAGGTTCTCTAACATGGCGCCTAATCCCATGATTTCCGGTTGAAATTGGATGTCAAACAAACGCGTAAGCCATTCACAGAGCAAAACGGTATATCCGCCCAGGGTTCCGTCATATTGCTCAAACAATTCGGTGCTTTGGGATGAGGCGTAGATTAGGGTGGTGCCTCGGGCCTTAAGCGCTTCTACTGCTGCAATCTCTTCATCGGTAATGCCGGGGATTTCCAGATATGAGGTAATAGGCATAGTTTCAAGCTGCTGTTGACCGGTATATTCCTCACAGGACAAGAGAATAAATACCGCAAAAATGGCGATAAAGCTAATGGATATTGCTTTGTTTATCACTCTATTTTGAATTTTTGAACCTCCTTCATCAGCCCAGCGAACAGTGGATTATCTCCTTTTTACATTATAAGGTAAATTCTCCTTGATTACCTTTGTAACAAATGCCTTTTTCTGTAAAAAATTTTTTAGCTGTTTTATCTAAATCATCCAATTCAATATAGAGTTTGCTCAAACTTTCCATTAAAGAGGTTCGAGGATCCGGGTTGTCCGGTATATTTATCCGTGCAAGGCAGTTAGTTTGTTTGGTATACGTCATTTTTCTTGGAAAACTCCCAGAGAATATCATATCTCAATAGAGATAAAAAATAATAAAAGGTTTAGAAATAATTACAAAATCTCCATGTTACTCTATTTTAAACTTCTGAACTTCCATCATCAGCTTGTCTGCTGTTTCACGGTTCTTGTTGGTTAATTCGTTGATATGGTTTACTGAGGTGTTGACCTGATCCACCCCGGAAGACATTTCGTTCATGCCGCCGCTTATTTCCTGGGTAGATTTCTCCAAATTATCCGATTCCCGCATTACTTCTTTGGCTCCTTCCAGCATTTCCTCCGAACCGCTCTTTACTTGACCGGTGATATCATTCAAATGGCTTATGGCCTGGAGTATCTGCTTGCTTCCCTCTCCCTGTTCTTCCATTGCATTGCGGATATTTTCTTCCTGTTCAGCCACAGTTTTTACGCTGGAATCTATAGCCACGAACTTTTCAAGTACATTTTCTGTAGATAAGGTAATCTTGTCGATAGAACTCTTTATCTTCTTTAGCACCGTACTAATGGTCTTGGACTGTTCGCTGGAGCTCTCTGCCAGTTTGCGGATTTCTTCGGCAACAACGGCAAAGCCCTTGCCTGCCTCTCCGGCATGAGCCGCTTCAATAGCGGCATTCATGGAAAGCAGGTTTGTCTGGCTTGCAATATTTTCCATAACGGCATTTATTTCCAATAGGCCCTCGGATTCCCGGGAAATTTCCTGAATATCCTCAGAGACTTCCTCTAATCCGGCTCGGCCTACTTCGGATGCCTCGGTAAGTTTTTCTACATTTTCTGTGTTATTAACCAGGGTTTGGGTAACCGACTGAATATTGGCAAGCATTTGTTCTATTGATGACGAAGACTGGGCAACACTGGAAGTCTGTTTTTCCACATGGCCGTTTAGTTTGTTGATATTGCCTGTAATTTGTTCCATGGTAGCATTGGTCTGGGTTACTGAGGCGCTTTGGTTAATCATCCGGCCTTTGATATTCTGGATATTGGCGGTGATCTGATTCATGGCCGCTGCTGTTTCTGTCATATCGTTGGCAAGATCTGTACTTAGATCGGTAATCACCTTTGTCTCTTTTAAAACATGTCTGACCATGAATTTGATCTTTTCCAGAGTCAGGTTAAAGTAGCGGGCCAAATGACCAATTTCGTCTTTGGTTTTAACATCAATAGAACGGGTTAGGTCACCTTCTCCCTCAGCAATATCCTTAAGGGTGCCGGCTACTTCAACAATGGGCTTGGTAACATTGTTCATGGCAATGTATACGATCACAAGAGCCGCCGCCAGGACAACAGCAATAATTATTACGATTATTCTTATCATTCTGTTGACATCGGTCATAATATAGGCTTCTGAGGTTCCAAGCATCAATGTCCAGGTTGTATCTGAGTTGCCTATTGTAAAAGAATGCAGAACCATTATTAGGTTGGTATCAAGAACAGATGAATACTGGGTGGTGGTGGTATTTATCCCATTTTGTACGGCTTCGCTGATCTTCTGGAGATCACTGTCGTATAATACTGCATCGGCTTCGGTTAATAAATTACCTATCCGGTCATGTACTAAATGCCCTAAAATAAGGCCATTGCTTGAGTACATGGCCATTCCGTAAATCTCTGAAAAGTCGTCGATACATTCCTCGATCACAGGCTGCACAGCAGCGGTATCATACAGGAGTCCTATCCCTCCTACTACTTCATTGGTCCTGGGATTAATGATAGGAACCATCATTCTGACTAAAAAAGTGTCCTTGCCCAATACAGTTCTGGGTATTGGATCTTCCACTCGATGCTTATCTATATTTTGGCTGTCAAAATAGATCATAGCATTGGCTATATCGATGGTTTCCCTTACAGTAATTTCACCGGTTTCCCGTGTAAACATAGCAGCATATTGCCCTGTGGGGCTTGATCCCGGCCTGCCAATAAATTGAGTGTCCATTCCGTCAATAGCATTAGGTTTCCATACTGTATAAAGTTGAAGCAGGTTAGGCTCTGATGAAAGTGTCCCAAGCAGCATACTGTCAAACCGGTCCCGCCGCTGCGTCGCTTCCATTCCCTCATAATCTTCCATAATGTTTGCAAGTGAACTAAGCACTTGTATGTATCTGTCAAGGCGTCCTTTCCAGAATTCCTCCTGATGAGCTGTTAGATATTCGATACTTCGAAGGCTAAGGCCCATGCTTATCTGGGAGGATTGATAAATACTTAATACAGCAGTTATTGTTAGTGCACCAGCTACAATAGCACCAACCATTAAACTCAGCTTAAATTTTATTTTCATGAAAGCCGCCTTATTTACCTCTTTTCGAGGCGTAATGGATTTTTTAGATATTTCTTTATCAAAAAACTTCCCTGCCGAATCCAAAAACTTTCATAGCGAATAACACTAATATATTGAAAATTCTTGGAGAAACCAAATTGCACCATAAAAAATATATATACTCTGCATATAATATCTTTAAATATCGCGATATAGACGATAATACATGCTATTAGCTGTTTGATTTTTTGTCAATCTGTTGCCATGATTTCTCGGTTCTAAGTCTTATGAATAAATTACAAGGTAAATAGGGAATGGCTTCATATATAGTCTTGACGAATTAGTCCAGTCCGGACTAAGCTAATAATATGAGAACTATACCAATTCATGAAGCTAAAACCCATCTTTCCAAACTGGTCAAAAAGGCAGCTTCCGGCGAAACTATATATATTGGCGCATATGGCAAACCGGAAGCAGCGCTGAGCCCGGTAAATTCCGGAAAATACCGGGCAGAAATGCGGAAAAAAGCATTTGGCTGCATGAAAGACAAGATGGTACTTCCCGACGGCTGGGACGATCCTTTGCCGGACGATATTATTGATTTATTTTATAATTCGGAAGGCTTTGATGACTGCCTTGATAAACCAGGACAGAATAAAAATGATTAATCTCCTTTTGGATTCCAATGTACTGCTTTGGTATTTTTGGGGTTCTGATCGAATATATCCAATAAAAAATTTAGTTGAATCCGGAGATATAGATGTTTTTTTTAGTTCTGTATCTTTGTGGGAAATTGCGATTAAAGTAAGAGCTTCTAAGCTGGCTATTGATATAGACGAATTATGTTCTTTTGCAAAGGAATATGAATTTCTCGAACTTCCCATGAATAGCGAATATTTGAAGGCTTATCTGGAACTCCCTCCTTTACATAAAGACCCGTTTGACCATATGCTGCTTGCACAAGCTATCACCTGCCCCATGCGGCTTATTACCGGCGATTCCCGGCTGGCAGCTTATTCTTCCTTGGTAATGGTGATTTAAATCCTAATTTGCCGCTCTGAGCATGGCACACAAAAACCCGTATAAATTCCGGCAAAGGGCAGGCAAGCCCAGGGGTCGCAGCCTGCGCTGTTTCAACCGCGTGTAGAATTCACAAAAATAGCCTCCCAGTGTCTAGTTTTTATTGAAAAATATTGATAACTAGACACTGGGCATTTTACCGTAGCAGTAACCATTACCTGCTGGTCTATTTTTGTGAGGAGCTCCACATGGTTTCAACAGCGCAGGCTGCGACCCCTGGGCTTGCCTGCCCTTTGCCAGCACTTATCCGGTAATTATGTGCCATGCTCAGCCCGGTAGATAAGGGTTAGCCTATAATTACACCTAATGTGCCGCCAAGCCTGAAATAGAGTAGCCAGTGTACTGCCTGCAAAAGGGCGGCTGCCTGACAGACCGACCTATGGTCTCCAACAATAAGGGCTTAAACGTCTTTACCAGAAAATGTAACGGTATGGAATGAAATGCGCTGATCCCTAAAAAGTTGAGATCCATGAGAGAGCTGGCAGGCAGCCGCCTTTTTGCGGGGTTTTACTGGTTAATGGTATTTCAGGCTTAGTGACAAATTAAGATTTACCCCCTTGACAAAGTATTTGTCTCCCTGTATGTTTCTATATAGAGAAGCGTTTCTTTGTATAGAAACATCTCAATACTTTCAATTTTAAGGAGACTAAAATGAGTCGCTCTATTCCCACTCGTATTTATCTGACAGAAGAGGAGATGCCGAAATATTGGTATAACCTGCGTGCAGATATGAAAGAAAAGCCCGACCCTATTTTGCATCCGGGAACCCTGGAGCCGGTAAGCGCAGAGCTTATGGAAGGAATTTTCTGCAAGGAATCAGTAAAGCAGGAAATGGATAAAACTACCAGAGATATCCCCATTCCGGAGGGAATTCAAAATTTCTACCGTGCATTCCGGCCTTCTGCCCTTATCCGGGCAAGTTATCTGGAAAAGGAGCTGGGAACCCCGGCGGAAATCTATTACAAATTCGAAGGAACAAACACTTCGGGAAGTCACAAGCTTAATTCGGCTGGACCCCAGGCATTTTATGCCAAGGAAGAAGGCCTTACAAGCCTGACAACTGAGACCGGGGCAGGTCAATGTGGCACAGCCCTGGCCATGGCCTGTGGTTTTTATAACCTAGACCTGACAGTATATATGGTAAAGGTAAGTTCCGAACAAAAACCCTACCGTAAAGCGGTTATGGAAACCTATGGGGCAAAGGTTATTCCTTCGCCTTCGGATACCACACAGGCAGGTAAAAAAATACTGGAAAACGATCCTAATACAGGAGGATCTTTAGGCTGTGCAATTTCCGAAGCAGTGGAAAAAGCAGTACAAACCGAAAAATGCCGCTATGTACTGGGAAGTGTTCTTGATCATGTACTTCTGCATCAATCGGTTATTGGCCTTGAAACCAAGACAGCTCTGGATAAATACGGAATAAAGCCGGATATAATTATTGGCTGTGCCGGAGGCGGTTCCAACTTTGGCGGGCTTATTGCACCCTTTATGGGCGAAAAATTAAACGGCAAATCTTCCGCCCGCTTTATCGTCGTAGAGCCTGCATCCTGTCCTTCGTTTACAAGAGGCCGTTATGTCTATGACTTTGGCGATACTGCAAAAATGACACCGTTAATTCGTATGATGACCCTGGGGAACGGCTATATACCGTCTCCCAACCATGCAGGCGGACTGCGCTTTCATGGAATGAGCCCCATCTTAAGCAAGCTGTATCACGACGAATATCTGGAAGCCCGTGCAGAAAACCAAACTGATGT
>Ga0099364_10010480_pt1 | contig 12749 bp, 6 predicted proteins | sample TergutTh196P3_FD_73070 | JGI IMG/M metagenome (GOLD analysis project Ga0099364, IMG submission 73070) | Microcerotermes parvus P3 segment gut microbial communities from Pointe-Noire, Republic of the Congo - Th196 P3 | ecosystem: Host-associated > Arthropoda: Insects > Digestive system > Gut ... | reverse complement strand
GATGCAAAAACGTCTCGCAGATATACTAAAAAAATCAACCAATTTAACAACGTTGTTTTAAATTTAGTATCAAGTAATAATGATTTAACGCACTGCACTGCTGCGAGCATAATTTATGCGGCGCTTCGTGCTTTTGAGTTGAATTTAAATTGTAATTCTTTCTTACATTGCTTATTTTACGAAAAAAAAGCAGAACATTCCTGCTCTGCTTTTTGTGAATAAAATATTATTTTTATTGTTTTATAAATGAGACGCTTGTCACAAAATCGCCGTATTGGAATACAACATTATATTGTCCCGTAGTTAAATTATTGGTGCTAACGCTTATAGAATCCTCCGTTGATGACGGAACGGCATCCATAACATTTTGCACAAAATTGCCCATCGCATCGTAAATGTCTATTTTTAGTGCATCGCCTGTTAATTCTGCTAATTTATAGCCAATTGATATTGTCGGCATATCGCCCGGATTCGGAGTTACTGTTGCAGAAACAACTTTGCATTCTATCGTAAAAGGAACTATCTCTAATTGACTGCCAATAAAGAAAACCATTTGATAATCATCAGGTGGCAACATACTAATATCTTGTGTTAATGTATCTGATATTTTTGTTGGAACTTCGCTCATTACATCTTTTTTCTTGTAGCCAAATTTATCGTAGATTGCTATATGTAGTGGCACCGGCATAGGAGGAATATCATATAATTCATAATAAACACCAATCGTGCTATTACAACCACCAGGATTTACAACGCCACCTACTTCTAAAAATTTATAACAAGGAAACCAAATTTTAAGAGTATCACAGCATAATTTTGCTTCTGTTTCAACGCATATTTCAACATCAAACGAATAATCGTCCATTGTTAATGAATCATATGGTGTCGGCGGTATAGGTGGACATCTGAATTGAAAATCCACGCTTCTGGTATATATTGAGTCACCTGTATCATAATCAACATATGCAAAATCTTCATCGTGAATTACTACTTCTACATCTGAATTATTAGTTAAAACGTTTGCGTGCAAACCTTGTATTTTACCTTGCGGAGAGTAATAAGTAGGGAATCTTTCAAATTGATTCCTAATGCCTGGAAAAATATTAGGCAAAGTATCGAGCCAGCCATCTAAAGGACCCATTATTGGATAGAAAACAAAATCGCAAATCATTACTCCGCCAACGTATTCTGTGGTGTCCTCAGGGCATCCCTCGTTAATTACCTTAAAATTTAAAATACCTGAACAATCATCACAATTATATCTTATTTTTATATTCACTTCTGGTTCATCTGTTGGCAAAATAACAATAGAGTTACTATTAAAAACTATCCAATCGTCAGAAATGTTTTCATTTATTGTTTCTCGTGTGCAACCAAGATTGGGTAGTGGTATTGTTAAAGCTTTTTCCTTTAAGCAATGCCTTATTATTACTGTATTTTCTTCTATTTCATAATCAAAACCGACATTCATACTTTTCCAGTATGAAGGCATTTGCGATACAATATTTTCGTGATTATAAACTCTAAATTTGAAAATATATTTACTACCATCGGGAAATCTTGCTTCTACGATTATGTATTCGTCATCGTAGTTAGGATTTTTCCATAAATTAGCATAGAGGGACAAGCGAAAATATGGACCCGTAGGTTCCAATCCTTTAGCAACAGAATCACCATTTATATACCAAATAATATTATTTTTATCTTTTGTTGTGTTCGGTAAATTAATTCTGTAAGTATTAAAATTTTTTCCTAAACATTTTTCTATGCCATTTTCTTTATAATATATTGTGTCTTGGGGAGCAATAGGAATATTGCCGCAGCAACGCAACATATAAAATGTATCGTAATAAGGAATCATAGAAATATTTGGATCGCCCCATATCAATAGAGAAATATATTCAGGGTCACCTAAATTAATCCCATCTAATACTTCTATTCCTGTGTTGTCGGGATCTAACCAATCTTTTAGACGTGTTGACGGCGTACCTAAACCTTCCCAAGATAAATCAAAACGACCGTATGAAACACTAGGATTATCACAAATATGATTATCAGGTGTCCCACCAAACAATTGTCCTACTATTCTGTGGTCTTGATTAAATAAAGGTGAACCTGAAGAACCACCTTCTGCTGTTCCCTGATCAAAAACGACCTTCCAATTATTATTGTTGTTAGTGTAAACAAGAATAGAATCTGCATCATAACTAATTTTCATTACATCACCTTTTGGATGATGGATTCCCGTAGCATTTTGCGGTGAAATAAATCTTCTATCCCAACCTGCATAATAGACATTATAATGACCAGGTGGTCTTGTATTTAATTCTAAAAGCATACAATCTGTCGGTAATAATCCTATTTTCATTCGCATAGTTGCTCCTGCTATACTTTTCCAAGTATTTGGATCAGGGTCACCTGAATCACAAGCAGGTCGCCAATATTTAAATCTAAAAATCCATACATCAAAAGGTATTCCACCAGATAAATTGTCACAGTGACCTGCCGTTAATAAGTAAGGCGTACAATCCTGTCGAACATTATTTATCAGCGAACCGGAACATAGCCATGAATTATTTAGTATTAGCGCCACTGCTCTTTTTTCGTTGTCCCAATTATCTCCAAGTGGGCAATTTACATCAATATTACAAGTATCAGATTGACCATATCCATCACTTAAAAAATTATCCACAATTTTATTATTAAAACTATTGCTGAACGTGTTGATATAACCGTGAATTGCTTTACTGATATTTATAATACCATTATTAGAATATTCGGGCTCATAATATTCTAATATAATTGTGCTACCTTGAACTAAATCAGTTGCAAATACATTTTTAGAATTGTTGCAAAGTTCAGGGGTGAATGCACCTAATGTCATTGTTCTACTTTCATTATATATGAAAAATTTAGAACCTATGCTTAATCTAAAATTATTATAAATCAAATTTATAGAATAAGCGTTTGACGAATGAATTTTTAGTAAATACAATTTATCTCCATTAGGCAACTGATGTTGTATGCCTGCTTCCTTTAAATTGATATTTACATCTATAGCATAGCCGAATCTAAACGGCCTGCCTATGCCTTGTGCATCTAATTCTGCCTCATATTGAACAACAGAATCTATATTAATAAAAGGCATTACTATTGTAGGAATTTCTAAAATTCCTATATTTAGAGAAAAACTAATAGGTTTCTCTTCTGTGCTTATTTGCGATTTTGCTATAATTGGAAACAAAATCATTATAAGCGTTGTTATAATTTTTATTTTGCTCATTGCCACATCTCCCGACAGTCATAATCTGTCTTATTATACAATAAATAATTTTTTTTGTCATTGTAAAACAACTTTAATGTGTCGTTTTTAAATGAAAAAGATTGTACTTGGGATTTTAAAATCTTAGCATACAGTACACCACCTGCTAATTCACCTGCTAATGTTGACCCTAGTGCAAATTGAATTGCAAATGATATATAATCTGCTTCGTATTTTCCCCAGTGCAAATTACTTTTAGATACAGCATATAGATATTCCTCTTCAAAATAAAGAGTATAAGGTTGTGGTGCTGAATTCTGTCCAGAATTATCAGGTTCTTCTATAACATTTGTTTCTGTATCGAAATATCCCATAAATTGCCACTTCGTATCAACTAATGATTGTTGTGGTTCTGGCGGATCAAATGGGTCTTCCTTACAGGAAGTATTTATTGCGATTATCAAACCTATTGTCGCAATTCCCAATAGGCGCTTAGCTAAATATAGCATAATCTATCTCCATTATTATTTAAATTCGTTATTAAGTTATTACAAAAATAGTAATTTATTTTCAAAAAATTGTTATTAGCAAAAGTATTTTTGTAGCCGTGAATTATTTCTGATATTTTTAATGTAGAATGCTTGTTATCAGAAATCGGCTCTATTATTTGAATTACAACAGAATTTCCTGCTATTACTGTTGTCGGATGGATGCCTTCAGCATTTATATTTTTTGCTGTTATCGGTCCGCTGACCATATATCCATCTGTGTTGAACAAATATAATTTTGCATTTTGTGACAACTTAACATCCGATAATACGAAGTTAAGCGAGTGGGCATCTCTGGATGATATACAAATGCTCCAAATATTATATTGTTCTGTTGTGGTCCATTGTCCTTGCGGCATAGAAATACTGCTTTCTATATTATGTCCAAACCTTGCAGGACGACCAACGCCTCTTGCATCTAATTCATTATCTTCTTGAATTAGCGAATCAATACTCCTAACATCAGGAGTTACATTCATAAGAGGAATATTTTTAGAACTAACATTTTGTAATTGCGGATGAAATCTAAATGCATCACCATTTACATATATAGTTGTTCTTACTTGGGCGTTCAATGAAACGCTTGTTAGCAATGCTAATAAAAATAAAGATAGTTTTAATTTACTCATCTGGACCTCCTATTTTATAAAATTCTAAACATTCTTTGGCATCATTGTAATACAATAGCAAAGTGTTTTCTGATACTTCAAAAGAATAAGTTTTGTTTATACCCCTAAAAATACCTTCAAATACCTCTCCATCAGGCACAAAACCATTTGCAACCAAAGTTGACATTGCACAAACACTTAATATATTTGTGTTATAATCAACAGAATAGCGACCTGAGATTCCATTAACGAATCCTACTCCCCCAATGAAGTATGCTTCTTCGTCAGGAATACAACAATTAAAAAAGTTGTTACCGCCATTTAAAAAATTATTAGTGATATGGAGCCAAAATGCACTATTAATAATTTGTGTAGAATCTCCAGGTCTTCCGTCAGATTCAAGATATTCCAGCCACTTTGAAATATCTGGATCTCTTTTATTTCCTTCCTCGTCTATGAAGTATTTTAACTTCCAATAGCCGATAATAGAAGGAGCAGGAGGACCTTCTACATAGGGAGGAACATTGTTGTTGCAAGATATAAGCATAACTGCAACCAAAACTACAGTAGCAAACATCGCTACTTCTCTAACAAAAATAGGCATATTAAATAACCCTTGTATATAATAAAAATAATGAAATCTAAATTAATTAAACGCAAAAATACGTTTTTATTTTAATATAAAAATACAATAATCGGTCAAGGGAGAAGTTTTTGGATAACGGATATTATCCCGCTTTTGATAGAAGCAAACACAGGTCACGTGATAAATGACAGGTATGTTCCACCGAAGTGCTTACAAATAGAGGTGAAGTATTTGTGCAAGGCATAGAGTTTGCGGGCTACGACACGTCACTTTCGCTGATAGAAAAGGCAGATGAGGACGATGAAAAAGAATATGCAAACGAAATCATTAAAGGCAATATGCTGACGGCATCTTGGCAACCGAATTTCTTTAGACCGATAGTTAGGATAATGGGTCGCAATCTTGCATCTAATATATCTAATCCGTTTCCTGGCAGAAATTTTCATAATATGTCCATCGGTTTGCCACTTCCTTTTTGCTTGAATATTAATAAAATTATCACAGAGGCGACACAGATAGATTTGGATGTGCGAGCGTCTTTGTGCCAATTATACGAGCAGGAAGGAGCATTAAAATATAGGAACTATCCTGTGTTTGCAATACTTACTATATGGCATAACACTAACTAAAAAATTAAAATTATGAACGATACAGAATACAAAAATATTATACAAAAATTAAACGACATCCAATATAGGTCGGCAATTCGGCGTTTAAATGATTTGTCGGCGGATGCTTTGCCGAGTATGGAATTAGACATTGCACCTTCGGATTTAACCGAATTAGAGAAGGCGTTGGTTTGCATAGCGTTGTATTGGTTTAAAAAAGATGTTTGGGAGAGTGATGGTTGCAGAAATTATGCTGACTCTTTAGATTATAGAAAACGAGAAATAAAGACACTTACGAGAGGTGATTATACATACGAAAATGGTGTTGCAGGTGAGATAGGAGCGTTTTGGTGGGTAAATGGTGAACATAATATAGCATATTCTAATGACGCAGATAATATGAGTTATGCATCAGGAAAGAATGGCAGTGGTTTTGGCAATTGTGTAGATTGGCGAGCTTGGTGTGCTACATTTGTTAGTTTTTGCTATTTAGAAGCATTAAAAAGTTTAAACGTAGATCCTTTTAAAACTGAGGATTTAGGTTATAAAAAAGTTGATAAAATTGTATATAAAAGTTGGGGCAGAGTAAAAGAAAAGTATAATAATTTTGATGCCGATACGTCATTAATCGGCAATTTTATTAACGTTTTAAAGAATGACGTTAAAGCGACAAACTATATAAATACAGCGCCGAAGGTTGGAAATATTTTTTATCATCAGCGAACTGGTGGTGGTCATTGCGGAATAGTTGTTAAAGTTGATGAAGCAAATAAAAAGTATTATACAATAGAAGGGAATACAAAACGTCACGATGACAAAGAAGGCGTAGCAGCAAAAGTATATGATTTTGATGAGAAAGTTGGTGGTTATACTATGTATTTTTTATCGGTAAAAAGTATAGGAACAGATATAATGGATAAAGCATCTATTGTTTATCAAGCAGATAAAACATATATGTATAAACCTGCATATTCACCTTATTTTAATATGACCTGTTGGGGTACACCAACGATTCCGAATACGCCAAATGATCCTTCAGTAACAATAACATATACTCCGCCGCCTGTTATAATAGAGCCGCCTGATAGAATGTTAGCATTGTGTCCTGCGGGAAAGCAATTATATGGTTATTCTGTTGTTCGGGATGACCCCGATGATAGAGATACAGGTGAAACAATAACAAAAGAAATTACGAGATTAAATAAAGAATACAGGGAGAAATATAATCTTGCATTAGATTTTAAATATGATGATGTAGATGATATGTATTACGCTTGCGGAGATAATTATATTCCGCCTACGGATACGCCTGAAAATACTTGTCCGCCGAATTATGCACGAGATGTGGATGGCATTTGCAAGCCAAATGTTCCGAAAGCAAAATGTTGTGATTTTGAGATACCTATTCCGAATAATCCTGATGATATGTTGCCTATAACAACATTATTTAAAGCAAAAAATGAAATTGGTAGGTTAAATGAAGATGTATTGATAGACATTTTTACAGAAGATAAGGTTGGCGATGCAGTATCATCAGCAAGGAAAAAAGCGTCACATGGGATGGGTCTTGGTGTATTAAATCCTGCAATAGATAATGGTCAATCTACGGGGTTCGGTATGTTCAGGTCTGCTATCAATGAAGTAAAACACAGACAGGTAAACAATGGTGTTGGTGATATTAGTATGTATAGTCATCAGAGTTTAGGATTAAGAGATAGTGGCGAGACGAGGAAAAATATTTATATGATAGGTTATGCTCGTAGCGCAAATTTTATAACAGCAATAATGAATGGAGTTGCGGGGCAAATAGAACTTGAGAAATGGGGAGCAAGCGATACAACAACGTGGGCATCGCAATTTTCAAGAGGACGATATGAAGATGGTAATGATTGCACAGAAACTATACCATTGATGAAGAAATTATATAAATTTGCACAGGATGGTGCATTTAATTTAATACAAATTATCGCTTCCACTACGTCAGATCAACGAGCATATGAGTACTTTACAGGCAATCCTACTGGTAAATCTTTTTTTGTTCCACACGACAATAATATGCTAAATAATAATGGTAGTATATATGATAATATACATACAAAAACTCCAACGACAAAAAGAATATACGAGGCGGCTGTAACAGGCAATCAATATGGATTTAAGCAAGGTAAACATATTGTAGAAGATGCTTATAAGGCGAAAATGTGGGATGGTATTCATTGTAACGATTGGGAGCAATTTTTAAAGTTTTTAGATGATAATCAGACAGAAGCAGAAGCAAATAAAATAACATTAATAGTTCTTGACCGAGTTGCTTATTCGGACACAAAACTTTTTAGTAGCAATTTATTATCGGCGGTGAATCTTATATCGGGCGTAGTTTCTTGTATTCCTGGCATAGGGACGTTTGCTGGCGGTGCCTTGAAAGCGGCTGTGGAGTTTTTACCTGCTTTTAGTCGTGCTTTAGATTTAGCATCGAGCGTAGAAGATATGGTGTCAGGAAAAGGAGGAACATCAACGGCAGGTTGGATGCAAGTATTAAGAAAAACGATAGTATTTGGCAGTTCGGCATTAGATGCCGCAGGTAAAAGTTCGGGCAAGGTAAAAGAGGAAATAGAATTTTGGAAGCAATACACAAAAGATACAATAGGAATGTCCATAGAAAATGCTTTTCAATCTGTATTAGGACAAGGTCAGAATGTATTTAGTTATGATATGACAAGCGATTCAGTTCAATTTTTAGGTGGAAAATTAAATACATTGATGGCAGGAATATGGAAAGATGGCGGGGATCCATTTAAATATGGTGGTTCTATAAATAATATTTTAAAAGAAAAAACAGGATTAGATGCAAAGACGTTTTTTACCGAATATGACATATTAATGAAATCGCTTGATAGAGACGCAACACAAATAAATTTAATAAGAAAAGATTTAACAAAGGCGAGTCCGAAGGATTTAGACGAGGCAACTAAATATTGGCAGAATGCGAAAAATTTAGCAATAGGATATGCAATAGGTGATTTTTTCAAGGAGAAAGATAAAAAAATATGGTCGTTTTTAGTAAACCAAAATTCGGCGGGTGGCGATTTTTTAAGAGTTCCAATAATACAAGAGACGTTTAAGACCGCCGCATATGGAGGATTATTAAGTGCAATACCTGGCATAGATAAAGTAATAGAAGCATCTTTAAATGCAAATGCAAATGGTAAAACTGGTCAGGATAAAGTTTTAAATACATATGGTAGTAAGGAACTTTATGCAATGGTTAAGACGTTAAATGGCATTCCAACATCAGCAACAGAAATAACAAATACAATAAAAGGCATTTTTGAAATAGAAGCAAATGTTTTATCTAACAATCCTCAAGAAATAATACTTCCATCGTTTATGGATGGTGAGTTGCGTGAATGTATATATTGCAAATTCACATCAGATGGCAGAGAGGATTTAGTAAAAATGTGCGAGGCGGGGATGAGTTATAATTACTTGACGGGGAAGTGTGAATATAATAGTTATAGTGGTTTTGATGCGCCGGTTGATTGCTATGATGTTTGTAATCATTTGAAGCAGGCACCGAGTGAATTACCTGATAATTTTGGTGAATGTGAGGGAGTTATATATTTTGATACGAGCAAGTGTAGTAATGCTACGGAGACGACAGAAAATATAGTTACGGATGTTTTAACGGCAGGAATTATGGCAGGTGCAGATGCTTTTATGAGTGATGGCAGACCAGTTAGTAATACACTAATAACGGCAAGTTCAAGCGTATCTTTTGCGAGAACGCAGATAGAAAAGCAGGTGGTTTGCGAGTCATTTTTGCACGTTAGCAAGTGGGGATGTAGTTGGACGCAAGAGATGGACGATTACATAAAGAAAGATTTAAAGATGCAGGGCAAAGATGGGCAGAAGTATGATTGCAATGCCAATTGGTGTGCATTATTTGTTGCTTATGTATTGGGCAAAAGTTATGAAAAATCGGGCTTGGATATAAAGAAAGTTCAGCAAATATTGGGTACCAAGTCGGACAATGATAATGTGACGGGGACGGGCTATAATTGGGCAGTTCGTTATTTAGTTCGTAGTATAATAGAGAATGGTTTTGGCAGTCAATCACTGATTCCACGTGTTGGTTCAATCTTTTTCAGGGATGCTTATAAGGAGCAAAAAGGTAATGGTGATAAATACAACCACACAGGTATAGTGGTTCGTATAGACGAGGAGAATGAGCGTTTTTGGACGATAGAAGGGAATGTTAGCAATGCAGGAGATGGTGATGTTTCAAAATCGGAAGTGCGTGTGGTTCAGTATGATTTCAGTGAAATAGGAGACACAGAATACAAATTTACGTCAAAAACGGGTGCATTGGGCAGTTTAAGATTTGGTTACAAGATGCGTTTTTTACATTTAACCGAGCAGGGCGGCACCTATACGCAGGAATGCACAGAAACAGAACGTCAAGAGGAGGAGAAATATGAAGAAAAAACTACCACAACTACCACCGTAGAGGAGCGGACAGATTGCATAATTAGGAAGGATTGTGTGGAGCATAATAAGTATTATCGTTATGCTTTTTATACTGATGATGGTTGGTATGTATATAGTGGAGATAGTGGTTTTTGGAAGTATGGTGCGAAAAAATGGTTAAAATTAAAAGATGCAAAGACGTGCGAATTTGTAGAAGTTAAGTGTGTTGGGAAGTGTGGTTGCGAAGGTGGTGGTTGTGATTGTCAGACGTTACAGGATAAATTAGATAAGCAAAAACAGGATATAGAATTAAATCTTGAGAATAAATATCAGGATATAGTTAATCGTTTGCGTGCATTACCGGAGCCGAATTTAGATCTAATAATTGCCTTAATAAATGAAGTAAAAAAAGGTTTAGTTGTAGTTTTAAATGATGGTGATGACAACATAACAATCAATAATAAAACGACTGAAATTCTTTTGTTATTGGCAGAATTGCGTGATTTATTAAAAGAGATGAAGTATTGTGATAATGCGGAGTTGAGCGAGGAGATACAGAAATTAGTGGCAGAAGTTACGGAGGAATTACACAAAAGACGTGATGTAGATATTAAGAAAAATTATCCTGAATTAGAAGGGTTTTTGAGTGATGGAGTTGCTTTTAATCCTGATACGATGCATAATGATTTTGCTACTCACCCTGATAAGATGTTGGATATTTCAGACGTAGCAGTAGTTGAAAAAGATTGGTATGATGATACTATCCATAAACTTTATGAAGCAATAGAGATGGCGTATCAAGCGCTGAATGAGTGCAGTTGCGAAGATATAAATACTCCGAGTAGCAGTAGTGTAGTTCATAATCATTATGAAGGAGATAGCAATTGGGATGCAAAACTTAATGAATTAAAATTGTATTTGCAGAACCTGAAGGTTGAATGTAAAGGAGAGAAGGGCGATCCTGGTGAAAAGGGTGACAAGGGCGATCCTGGTGAAAAGGGTGATAAAGGTGATCCTGGTCCATCAGGTGGTCCGAAGGGTGATCCTGGCGAGAAAGGAGATAAGGGTGATCCCGGTGAGAAGGGTGACAAGGGCGATCCTGGTCCGGCTGGTGGTAGTGGTCCGAAAGGAGATCCCGGCGAAAAGGGTGATAAAGGTGATCCTGGTCCATCAGGTGGTCCGAAGGGTGATCCTGGCGAGAAGGGTGACAAGGGCGATCCTGGTGAAAAAGGCGATCCCGGTGAGAAAGGAGATCCCGGCGAAAAGGGAGATCCTGGCGATGGTGACGTTGATATTGATTATCTTTTTAATCAGATACTATTAAAGTTTAAAAATATAGACGAAACCAATCTTAATTATCAATTGAATAAATTAAAAGCCAAGTTTAAAGAGATTGATGGTCGTGGTGGTCGAGATGGTTGTCCGAAGTGTGGCTTGGATTATGGGAATTGCAAATGTCCGAAGATAGTTGAGGAAAAGATAGACAGGAAAATATTGTTTGAATATGCAAAAGATGATGAGCGTAGTCCTTTACACGAGCCATATGGCAATAAGAAAAAAAAGAAAAATACAGATGAAAACACAGATGAAAACACAGATGAAACAGAAAATAATAATGAAAATGTTTATAATCATTTAGAACGAGGAGGGATAGATGGAAGATTGTAAGACCTATACAATAGAGAAAGATGGGAAGGATATGGATTTAAGTATTCGTATCAAGCAATCGAAGGGAGCGAAGGAGTTGCGAGTTCAAGCAATAACGTTGCCACCAGGCAGTGATGCTACTGCGGAATTAATAAGGCATGAAACCTATAATTTATTGTTATTGGGTATTCCTACTGGCGCCGATGGAGATGATGGTTCATTAGGTCCGAAGGGCGATAAGGGTGATCCTGGTGATGCGGGTCCACCTGGTCCGAAGGGTGATAAAGGTGATAAAGGCGACAAGGGTGATGTCGGTAATGATGGTTCTGTTGGAGCCACTGGTCCGAAGGGCGATAAAGGTGATAAAGGTGACAAAGGCGACAAGGGTGATAAAGGCGAACCACTTTTAGAATTATCTACGGAGGATGCCGAGACGATAATCAATATGTTAATAGAAAAAGAAGGTTTAGAGGGTCCACCTGGTCCGAAGGGTGATAAAGGCGATAAAGGAGATAAGGGCGACAAGGGAGACACAGGCGAGCAGGGTCCAAAAGGAGATAAAGGTGATGCAGGAAATGATGGTTCAGATGGCGCCACTGGTCCGAAGGGCGACAAGGGAGACACAGGTGATGCGGGGCCACAGGGTCCGAAGGGTGACACTGGTGAGCAGGGTCCACCTGGTCCGAAGGGTGACACGGGTTTAAAAGGTGATACAGGCGAGCAGGGTCCGAAAGGTGACACTGGTGAGCAGGGTCCGAAAGGTGAACCTCTTGTGGAATTGTCGCAAGATGATATAGAAACAATAATACAAATAATATCCGAAAAAGAAGGTTTAGAGGGTCCGAAAGGTGATAAAGGTGACACAGGCGAGCAGGGTCCGAAGGGCGAGAAAGGCGATCCCGGACAGGATGGTGCAAAAGGTGATAAAGGTGATACAGGCGAGCAGGGTCCGAAGGGCGAGAAAGGTGATCCCGGACAGGATGGTGCTGACGGAAATGATGGTGCAAAAGGTGAGAAGGGTGA
>Ga0099364_10010479_pt1 | contig 12749 bp, 15 predicted proteins | sample TergutTh196P3_FD_73070 | JGI IMG/M metagenome (GOLD analysis project Ga0099364, IMG submission 73070) | Microcerotermes parvus P3 segment gut microbial communities from Pointe-Noire, Republic of the Congo - Th196 P3 | ecosystem: Host-associated > Arthropoda: Insects > Digestive system > Gut ... | reverse complement strand
TCCCCCCACTTGCGCCAAGCCGCTTGCTCGCTTCCCGCCGTTTTTGCTGTCTTGCCGTCCATTTTTTACTCGCTTTTCTGTTCGATTTTGTCTTTTTAGGTTCATTTCTACCCCTAAAAATACCTATTTTTGCCGTTTTTAGAAAAAGTTTTCAACAATCGGGTTTTTTATATTTATCTTTTTGATTTTCTGCGCTTTGCGCCCTCTTTTCCGCCCTTTTCTCTCTTTTTTATTAACCCTTTTCAGACAGGAGTTTCGGAGGAGTTGGCGGGGCTTTTTCTTGTGTGTTTTTTGGTGGTGTTTTTGGTGGTTTTTTCTGTTCTTTTTTGGTGTTTTTCGGGGCGGTTTTGGTTGTTGTTTTTGTTTCTTTTTGGGGTTGTTTTCGGGCTGTTTTTGTTCGGTTTGGCGGTGTTTTGTTGTTCGGGTTGTGTTCTCTATTGCTTTTTACTTGTTTTTCAGTATTTTACGATTTATTATTGGTTGATTTGTTTGCATTTTTTGTGTATTTTTTTGTTTTTCCGCCGTTGGCGGATATTTTTTTTCCCCCTTTTTTTTATCCCGCTTTTGCGGGATTTATTTCTTTGATTTTTAGCGATTTATCGGTTTGTTTTTGTTTGGAATTTTGGCTGTTCTATTGTTGCCGCCGCCTTTGGCGGTCGGTTTTTTGCCCCTCTTTTTATCCCGCTTTGCGGGATTTATTTCTTTGGCTTTTAGCGGTTTATCGGTTTGTTTTTGTTTGGAATTTTGGCTGTTTTATTATTGCCGCCGCCTTTGGCGGTCGGTTTTTGCCCCTTTTTTGTCCCGCTTTGCGGGATATATGTTTTTGATTTTTAGCGGTTTAGTGGTCAATTTTTGGCGGTTTCTTGTTCCCTCTGTCAGATTTTTTGTTTTTCCTGTTTCCGCCGTTGGCGGGACATTTTCGCCTCTTTTTTTCTCTCTTTCAGCGGGATTATATTTTTGATTTTTAATGGTTTAACGAGCGGTTGGCAGGGAGCGGCTTGGCGCAGGTGGGGGGTAAAGTTCGTACTTCAAAGAGCGGTGCGCTTATCCCCCCACTTGCGCCAAGCCGCCTGTGGGCATTTCAAGCGGTTATTTTTTCGCCCTCTTTTTCTTTGATATTTAACGATTTACACACTTATTTTTGTCCGTTTTTCGGGCTTGTTTTGGGCATTTGCTGTTTGGTTTTGGTTGTTCATTTTTGTTGTTGTTTTCGAGGTTTATTTTTGGTTTTTTGGGGCTTTTCTTTTCTGTTTTTCTTCTTTGGTTTTTTGCTTTTTTTCGGGGGCTTTTTCGGGCTGTTTTTTGCCCCGCCAACTCCTCCGAAACTCCTGTCTGAAAAGGGTTTGCGCCGTTTCCCCTGTTAATAACTTTATTCTTTTTTTCTTTGTTTTTCATATAATTTTGTATTCAATTTTAATAGTATTTTTATATGCAAAACTTACAGATTATAAACCCGCATTTTATCATTTACGCCGATAAAATTTTTACGATTGACGTTTTGGGCGGGGTAGATTTAATGCAGATTGAAAGAATGATTTGCACCCTGCGGATAACGCACAAAAATTATCCGCAAATGCGCTACACGCTTGATTTATACAACGACCACCAAACGGATAAACTAATCCGTACCCTTTGCGACAAGTGGAATGTTACGCTTATGGAAGTTTCTAAATCCGTTCACGCCTTTATCAGCCAATTAGAAGCCTACAAATTGGAACGTTTACGCTATCCGCAAGGCGAAAAAGACAAAGCCTTTGAAATGAGCGAAACAGAGGAACAGGAGGCAATTAAATATCTGAAAAGCAAAAATTTGATTACCAACTTAAAAAACGACTTGGAAAAAATCGGGATTTTAGGCGAGGAAGAAAACGCTTTAATCTTGTTTTTGGCAATGGCGAGCCACAAAAGCGATAATCCGTTTTCGGTGCTTTGCTTGGCAAAATCGGGTATCGGCAAAAGTTACCTGTTGCAAAAATTATCCGAGTGTATGCCGAAAAACTGTTTTAGTTTCCACACCCAAATAAGCGAAAACGCCCTTTATTACTTTGATAGCAAGCAAATTGACGGCAAAACGCTTTTTATTGAAGATTTAGAATGGACAAATGCAATGTTAAATCCTTTGGCAACGCTCCAAACACAGGGAAAACTAATCAAAACACGAGCCACCAAGAACAAAGACGGAATGTTGCACAGTACAACCTTTGAAGTTACCGCAAAACTTTGTTTAATCGCTTGCGCCTACTCCGAAAAAAATTATGAGAGTTTGAGCCTGCCGTTCCTCTGCCTGCATTTAAACCACAGCCACGCACAGGATATTAACGTAATGGAATATCAAAAAAAGTGCAAAGCGGGTTTAATCAATCAAAGCGAGATAACAGCGATACAACGCCGTTTGCAATGCGTAATCGCTTCACTCAAAAATACAAATGTTATCAATCCGTTTGCAACATTTATCAACCTGCCCGAAGATTTACCGTACCCAAGAAAAACGCTGTTGTTGCTCTTAAACTTCATTGATACAATTGCTTTCTTCCGCCAATATCAGCGGGAAACAACCGCCGACACAAACACAGGCGAAATATTGATGAAAACCCACCCCGAAGATATAGAACTTGCTTTAGCCCTGCTCAAAAACTCACTGTTCCGCCGAGCCGATGAATTAAGCACCACCGCAAGAGGTTTTTATAATTGGCTCAAAAAATACTTGCAAGAGGCTAAAACAAACCAATTTACCGCCCTTGACGTGCGAAAAGCCAAACGAATACACCCAAGAACACTAAACCGCTACTTACAGGAACTTTGTTTGTATCACTATATCCAAATCGCAGGCGGGAACAAATACCGTGAGGGCTACCGATATAAAATTACCAATTTAGACGAAGATAACGGCTTGAATATCAGTATTGAAAACGCACTAAAAACAACGCTTGAAATCATAAAAGCCGAACACAGTAAGACAGTAGGACAAAGCCAAATGTCTAACTCTCAAAATGCTGTAAAACAGAATAAAACAAGTAAGACGACAACAAATGAATAAAAATGATTTTATAAAATATTTAGAAAGCAAAGGGCTTGCAAAAAGAACAATAACCTACTATGTAAAAGGGGTTGGTTATTTTTTTAACCACACAAAAAAGGAAGATATACAGGTAACAAAACCCGATGTATTGAAATATCTTGAATATCTGAAAAACAAGGGAGTAGAGAACATAACACGTAAAAATAACCTTATCGCTTTAAAACATTATTTTGCGTTCCTTTGCGAAGAAGAACAGATAATACAAAATCCCTGTTGGCAGTTAAAAATAAGAGGTGCAAACAAAAAACGGCTTTATAAAATCTACACGCCCGAAGAACTGACACAACTTGCAGATAATTTTTATACCTTATTTGTATCGGGCTTTGTTGATGACAGCCGTTTAAGTGAAACCCAAAAGAAAAAATCTTTTTTGAGCCGCCACCGCAATTATACAATGCTTACTTTTATGCTTTATCAAGGGCTGACCACCGCAGAACTGCCACTGATAAACATTAACGATATAGACTTGAACAAAGCAAAATTAACCGTAAACAACGGAACGACAACAAGAGCATTGCCCATACAGGCAACGCAGATGGGAGCGTTGATACATTACATAAACACCATACACCCGCAGTTTTTAGATTTTTGCGGGGAAACCGAAAAACTGTTTTTTTCTTTGTCTGCCGACCAATACGACAAAACATTTAGCAAACCCTTACGCAAACTCACAAAGCAAGTAAAATCAATAGACCGCAATTTTATAAACTTCTCACAAACCCGAACTTCTGTAATTAGCCATTGGATACAAACAGAGGGCTTGCGCAAGGCTCAATACTTGGCAGGGCATAAAAACATTAAAAGCACCGAAAACTACATACAAAACAATTTGGAAAATTTAATTGACGACATTAACAAACTGCACCCTTTCTAATGAATACAGGCTACAAAGCAATATTAACCGAATATTTAACTTGGCTTGATACAATCGGTTACTCCAACGATTTAAAGAACTGTTGCCGATTGTCTGTAAAACCGTTCTTTGAATGGCTTGAAAACAGGCAAATACAAAGCATTGTGCAACTAACAAACAAACTCATAAACGATTATCACAATTATTTAGAAACCCGCCCAAACAAGAAATACAAAGGGCGTTTATTGAGCGTGGCACACTTGAATAAAAGTTTTTATGCGATTGATAAACTGTTGGAGTTCCTGCACCAATACGGAATGGAAACAGCACCAACGCCAACAAATCGCCATATAAAAACAAGTGAAATAGAACGGATACTCAAAATCGAGCCACTGACACAAGAAGAAATAAAAATCCTTTACAACAGCATAGAAAACACTTATTTAAACCTGTCTTTTGAGGAACGGCAGGAAAAACATTACGAATTAAAACTGATTTTTGCCCTGTTCTACGGTTGCGGTTTAAGGCTCTCGGAAGGCTACAAAATGCAAATCCAACATATTGATTTTGATAAAAAAACCGTATTTGTAGAGCAAGGAAAAAACTACAAAGACCGCATTGTTCCAATGAGCGCAGGAGTTTACAGAGATTTACAAGACTATATCTACAACTTCCGCCACAGCCTTAAATTAAAACATAATCGCCTGTTTATAAGCAGTAAAGTAAATCTAAATGTTAAACTCAAATACTTACAAAAAGCCTGCAATGACGAACAGATAAAAGCAAAACGGCTATCAATGCACTTACTTCGCCACTCCATAGCAACCCACCTTTTGCAAAATGGAATGAATATCGAAAATATCGCTCTGTTTTTAGGGCATTCTTCGCTCGAAAGCACCCAAATTTACACCCATATCATAAATCGCTGATATTTTTTTCGGTTATTTTTTTGCAAAAAGAGGATTAAAAAACAGTCCTCTATTTTTTTTGCGTGTATGTGAAATTTTATTACTAATTTTGCGTTTTGAAATTAATGTGAAGTTCTTTGAATTGGTTTTATAAAAGGTCTGACCTCGAAAGTGTGAAGTAAAAATCCGTGTAGGGATACAGTTCTAATTTACACCGACCCTGATGGCGAAAGCGTAGTGGCGGCTATTATTATTGGTGCTGTGGTTGGTACATATATAGGCGGAACTCTTGCTAATGATGGACAATACAATCCTATAAAATGGGATTATAGCAGTGGCAGAACTTGGGGTTATATGGCAGGTGGTGCTATTGTCGGAGGACTTGCAGGCTGGGCAGGCGGGGCGATAGCCGCTTCGGGTATTCCTATGGCTAATACTGCTGGGATAGCAACTTCCTCATTGATTAATTCGGTAGGAACTTGGGCTTATACAGGCGGACAAACGCCAATTACTATGAGTTTGGGTGTTGCTTCAATAGATTTTACTAATGGCACTTTTGGCTATCTCGGCAAGAAAGGAAATTCTACTCTTGAAAATATCGGCTATACTTTTGGTGCTTTGGCGAATGTAGCAGATGTTGTGTCTTTATTTGGAGGAGGAACAAATGTGAATGCAATAACCGAAAAAAAAGATGGAATTAGCCACGCCGCAGTTACAGGAGATGGTATTAACATTTCTGTTGGTCCAGAAGGAGGAGGTTATTTTGATAAAAATCAATCATTAGGTGGACAAATCAAAAATCTTTTCAAAAAGGTTCCAGGAGACGGTGATTGGGCAAATCATTTAAACGATGGACACGGGTGGAAATTACCAGTAAATAATGTAAATAAAAACATTTTAGGTAAATTATCTGATAATCTCGCTTTGGGTAAAAATTTTGTAGGAAATCCATTACAATATAGCGGAGTTGGATATAGTTGTGTTAGTTATGCTTCCAGAGCCTTATGGGCTGCTGGTGTTCCTAATATAGGATTACACCCTTATCTTTGGCAGGCTTCACTATTTGTAAGACAGGTAGGTATTTATTCAAATCCGTATCTTTATCAAATTCCACGATATTAAGGTTATGAAAAATATATTATCAATATTTATTATGTTGTCTTTGGCTGTAAATTTGTTCGGACAGGTGCGAAATTTTAACGACATTCCAAAGGAAATTTTGGAACAGTTGGATAAAATGGGCGTGGATACTTTGCCATTGTTAAATAGTTGTGAAAGTGCGTATTTCAATGTGATTTTTAAAGACAATTTAAAAGGATTTGATTTTGCAGAGAAAAAAGTTGGGTTCATTTATAGCAGTCGAAAAAGTAATAAAAAAGAATACTTCGATTTGGAAAAAGACAGGCGCAATCGTAACTCTACTCCTAATAGAGGTAATTTGTACATTTTTGATACCACCCAAAAAGCAGAAAGTGGCGGTTATGACGCTGTGATTGTCTATTGGAGTAAAAGGTTAATGCCCGTAGAAGATTTAGTTAAAAGGCTCAAAGAAAAGCATTAAAAATAAAGGTGTGGTTTTAAAACCGCACCTTTATTTTTTAGCAATACAAAGAAAAAATTGCTGCTTTGCAGCAAAAAAAAGGGGGCATTTTTCGGCTTCGCCGAAAGAAAAAAGAATTTTAATGTATTTTTTATTGCATTTTTGCCATTTTGAAATCTGTTTTTTGCCTGTTTTTTTCTTAAATTTGGTTGTTTTTCTTTCATTTTTGCCCCATTTTTGCCGTTTTTAGAAAAAGTTTTCAACAATCTTATTTTTTAGGCTTATCTTTTTGATTTTCTGCGCTTTGCGCCCTCTTTTCCGCCCTTTTTCTCTTTTTTTTCAACCCCTTTGCAAATAGGCGTTTCTGCGGAGTGGGCGGGGCGAAAAACAGCCCCGAAAAACCCCCAAAAAAAGCAAAAAACAACACGAAAAAACAGCCGAAAAAGAAACCAAAAACCAGAAAAAGAAAGCCCGAAAAAGCCCAAAAACAAGCCCAAAACTTGTCCTGAGCAAAGCCGAAGTAAAGAACTGCCGAGAACGGAACAAAAACCGCCGAAAAAAACGAAAAACAAGAACATAAATCATTAAAAATCAAATAAATGCCCCGCAAAGCGGGGGCAAAAAAGGGGGGCAAAAAACCGACCGCCAAAGGCGGCGGAAAAAAACAAAACAGCCAAAAATCAAACAAAAACAAGCACATAAACCGCTAAAAATCAAATAAATGCCCCGCAAAGCGGGGGCAAAAAAAGGGGGGCAAAAAACCGACCGCCAAAGGCGGCGGAAAAAACAAAACAGCCAAAAATCAAACAAAAACAAGCACATAAACCGCTAAAAATCAAATAAATGCCCCGCAAAAGCGGGAGCAAAAAAAAGGGGGGCAAAAAAATATCCGCCAACGGCGGAACAGCCAATAAAAACAAAAAAAAGCAAAAAAATGTAACGCAAAAAAAACATAAAATACTGAAAAATAAGCAAAAACAACAACATCACAACCCAAACGAACAAAACCGACCGAAAACAAGCAAAAAAGACCTGTGATGAGCGATGCCGAAGTAAACAAAAAACACTACAAAAAAACCAACCCCAAAACCAAAAAAGAAACAAAAAAACACCCTCAAAAAAACCAACAAAAAATACAAGAAAAAGCCCCGCCCACTCCGCAGAAACGCCTATTTGCAAAGGGGTTTCGCCGTTTCCCCTGTTGAAAACTATTTTCTTTTTTCTCTTATTTTTCCCTTTATTTTGTATTCATATTTTCACTCTAAAATCTATTTTTATGCAAAACTTACAAATTCATAACCCGCATTTTATAACCTATTCTGATGCGCATTTTGCAATTGATGTGTTGGGCGGTGTTGATGTGTTCCAAATTGAAAGAATGATTTGTACATTGCGGGTGTCGCACAAAGATTACCCGCCGTTCCGCACCACGCTCGACCTTTACAACGACAGCCAAAGCGACAAACTAATCCGTACATTGTGCGACAAATACGGCTTGACGCTTGTAGATGTTTCAAAATCAATTTACGCTTTTATTTGCCAACTCGAAGCCTATAAATTAGAACATTTGCAGTACCCGCAGGGCATTAAAGAAAAAGCCTTTGAAATGAGCGAAACCGAACAGGCGGAAGCAAGAAAATATTTGACAAACAAGAATATAATTACCAATTTACAGCAAGATTTAGAGAAAATCGGCATTTTAGGCGAGGGCGAAAACGCCTTGATTTTGTTTCTGGCAATGGCGAGCCACAAAAGCGAAAACCCTTTTTCGGTGCTGTGTTTGGCAAAATCGGGCATTGGCAAAAGTTACCTGTTGCAAAAATTATCTCAATGTATGCCCCAAAATGCGTTCAGTTTCCACACCCAAATCAGCGAAAACGCTTTGTATTACTTTGACAGCAAACAGATAGACGGCAAAACCTTATTTATTGAGGACTTGGAATGGACAAACCAAATGCTGACACCTTTGGCAACTTTGCAAACACAGGGCAAACTGATAAAAACCCGCGCCACCAAAAACAAAGACGGAATGATACACTCAACCACCTTTGAAGTAGCGGGAAAACTGTGTTTAATCGCCTGTGCCTACTCCGAAAAAAACTACGAACAGTTAAGCCTGCCGTTCCTTTGTCTGCACTTAAACCACTCGCAGGCGCAGGATTTAAACATTATGGATTATCAAAAAAAGTGCAAAGCGGGATTGATAAACCAAACAGAAATAGCCCAAACACAGAGAAAATTACAGTGCGTTTTAGCAAGTTTGAAGCCTGAAAATATTGTCAATCCCTTTGCTCCGCTCATCAACCTGCCCGATGACGTTCCGCACCCACGCAAAACGCTGTTGCTGTTGCTCAATTTTATTGATACAATTACTTTCTTCCGCCAATATCAGCGGGAAACAACCGCCGACACAGGCACAGGCGAGATACTGATAAAAACCCACCCCGAAGATATAGAACTTGCGTTTAGTTTGCTTAAAAACTCCCTGTTCCGCCGAGCCGATGAATTAAGCACCACCGCACGAGGTTTTTATAATTGGCTCAAAAAATACTTATCCGAAGCCAAAACAAACCAATTTACCGCCCTTGACATTAGAAAAGCCAAACGCATACACCCGCGAACACTCAACCGATATTTGCAGGAACTTACGCTCTTTAATTATATCCAAATTGCGGGCGGGAACAAATACCGCGAGGGCTACCGATATAAAATTACAAATTTAGACGAATATAACGGCTTAAATATCAGCATTGAAAACGCATTGCGCCAAACAATAGAAAACATAAAAGCCGAACACAGTACCTGCACTGAGCGGAGCCGAAGTGAGACAGTAGGACAAACCCCGCCGACCAACCCACAAACTTCTGAAAATCAAACTAAAAAGAGTAAGACGACAACAAAATGAAAGAGTTCATAAAATATATGGAAACTAAAAACCACGCCAAAAGCACACAAACAGCCTATATAAAGTCTGTGAATGTGTTTTTGAATTGGTATAAATCCGACCCGATAAATTGCAGTAAAAAGGACATATTGAATTTCCTTACTTATCTGAAAAAGAACACCAATCAGCAAAACGCAAGCCGAAAAAATATCTGTCTTGCCCTAAATCATTACTTTACGGCATTGCTACAAGCGGGAATAGTTGCCGACAATCCTGTGGCATTTATCAAAATACGCGGTGCATACAAAAAGAAACTTTATAAAATCTATACGCCCGATGAACTGACACAACTTGCAGATAATTTTTATACCCTGTTTGTATCGGGTTTTGACGATAGCCGTTTAAGTGAAACCCAAAAGCAAAAATCATTTTTGAGCCGGCACCGCAATTATGCAATGCTTACCTTTATGCTTTTTCAAGGGCTTACCACCGCAGAACTACCGCAAATAAACATCAATGATATAGATTTGCACAAAGCCCGATTAACTTTGAAAAATAGGACATTACCGATACAGGCAACACAAATGGGAACGCTGATACACTATATAAACACTATCCGCCCGCAGTTCCTGGATTTGTGCGGGGAAACCGAAAAACTATTCTTTTCATTATCTGCCGACCAATACGACAAAACTTTTAGCAAACCACTACGGAAACTCACAAAGCAAGTAAAATCAATAGACCGCAATTTTATCAACTTCTCACAAACCCGCGCTTCCGTCATTACCCATTGGCTACAAACCGAAGGGTTAAGAAAAGCGCAATACTTGGCGGGGCACAAAACCATAGCAAGCACGGAAAAATATCTACCCAACGACATTGACAGCCTTATTAACGATATACAAAAGTTCAATCCCTTTTAATGAATACGCACTATCAGAACATATTAGCAGAACACACGCTTTGGTATGATACACTCGGTTACAATGCCAAAACAAAAAAGCGATACACAGGCATTATGGCGCAGTTCTTTGATTGGTTGCAGGAAAGCAATATCAATCATATCACTTTGCTGAATCACAGGAACATAACCGCCTACTTTGATTATGTACAGGCAGTAAAGAGCCGAAAAACAAAGAAAACATACAGCATTATGCACCTGAACGATATATTTTTTGCCGTAGATAAATTGTGTCAGTTCCTTAATGATATGGGAATGAATACCGCACCGATACCGCTAAATTACAGAATAAAGTTCAATTATCACGCACAGGAAAATATCGACAACATTATACCTTTCAGCATTGACGAAATCAAACAACTGCAACAATCCATACCCTTAACTTATCAGCATTACGGTTTTGAATTGCGGGAACAACGACAAAAACAATTAGAACTCATTTTTGCCCTTTGCTACGGCTGTGCGTTGCGCAGAATGGAAGCCTATAACCTTTGTATAAAAGATGTTGATTTTGACCGCAAAACCATTTTTGTACGGCAGGGAAAAAACTACAAAGACCGCATTGTACCAATGAATGACAATGTTTGCAACACTATAAAAGAATATATTTACAACTTCCGCCATTGCTTAAAACTCAATCACAATCGGCTTTTTGTGCATAGTTTGTCGGAACTTCACAAATCCCTTAAAGAAGTGCAGAGCGCAACCGATGACGAGCAAATACAATCAAAACGCCTTTATTTCCACATTCTGCGCCATTCCATAGCCACCCACTTACTGCAAAACGGAATGGACATCGAAAGCATTGCCCGCTTTTTAGGACATAGCACACTCGAAAGCACACAGATTTATACGCACATCATAAATCGGTAATCATTACAAAAATTATCGCTATTTGAGAGGGTTAAAAAATCCTCTCTTTGGTGTTTTGTGTATGTGAGAAATTTTTACGACTTTTGCAGGTGGAAAAAAAATTATGTGAAGTTCTTTGAATTGGTTTTGTAAAAGGTCTGACCTCAAAAGGTTGAAGTTAAAACGCACGTAGGTAGATACTTCTAATGTACGTCGATCCTGATGGTGAATGGGTGCATATCGTTATTGGTGCGGTTGTTGGTGGAGTTATAAATCTTGGCATAAAGGCTTATCAAGGAAAAATCAACAGTTGGGGCGATGGCTTTATGGCTTTTGGTATTGGAGCAGCAGCAGGAGCAATAGGAGCAGCAACAGGAGGGGCGGCATTTGCGGCGGCAGGAGGAGCGGCAGGAGGAGCAGGAGGATTTTTAGCAGGAGCAACAGGAGGGGCAATGGGATCGGCGTTTTCGTTGCCTGTTTTAAGTATGGGTAACACCGCTTATTTTGGCGACCCGATGATGACTCCACAACAATATCTAATGGGTATTGCGGGCGGCGCACTTTTGGGTGGCACTGTAAATGGAATAACTGCGTTAGCAAATGGGCGCAACTTTATGACAGGGAATTTACCAACGCAAGCAGCACCGACAGTAACACCAACGCCGACACCTGCGCAAACACAGCAGCCCAAACCAAATAATGAACTTTCATTAAGACAAGAAGTCCAAACAGCAGTACCTGATAATCAACCCGCGATTTACAAAGAAAGTTATTTGCAAAAAGTATCAGGGATTGATGGACAGCATTCTTGGAACTCACACACAGTAGAAATTGTTGTTGATAATGGTCAAATATTTCCAGGTATAGGTGTTGATAAGCAAAGTATTCTTGTACAACAAGTAGGTAAACATCACGGAATTGATGGTGTTTTTGAACTCATTATAAAAAATGGTGCGATAACACATCAGCGGTTTATACCTGGGGGAATAATCACAGGAACTCCTAATCAGATAATTCCTAATATTCCAGGAAGTGTAAGTCCTGTAAAACCTTGGTGGTAAAATTGAAATAATGAAAGAGAAAGCATTAGAAATATTTAAAATAGGAATAAAGTTCCGACATTGGGGAGAATTATATTTAGGGTGTAAAACCCAATGGATTACTCCTAATGATGTTTTGTTTTTTTGTAAAAACAAAAAAATCAAACCAGCAGGAGGAACGGATTATATATCTCTTTATTTGGCATTTGAAAATTCTCTTTTTCAATTTTATGAGCAATTGAAAATATTAGTATTAGAAACTGTCGGTGTGCCCATTATCAAAAATGAAGATGAATTGTCTGAAAATGTTTATGATTATATTCCTTCTGAATATTTTAAGATATGGGAATTAGAATTTCTATTAAGAATTAAAAATGCCCCATTGAACAATGCCGAAAAATTGGACGAGATTGCATTTTTGTTTGATGCGATGAATTATCCAGAAGCTTGGAAATCGTTTTTATATTACCAACAACAAAAAAATGGGATGCTTTTATCCAATGCTGCGTTATATCAAAATTTTACCAATTATATTGATAAAGAAATTTTAGTGTTAAGTTAGAATTTTAGTATTTTTTAATAGTTTGCTGATTATGAGCGAAATACATTTTTACAACGAGCACAGACAGGAA
>Ga0099364_10010478_pt1 | contig 12750 bp, 12 predicted proteins | sample TergutTh196P3_FD_73070 | JGI IMG/M metagenome (GOLD analysis project Ga0099364, IMG submission 73070) | Microcerotermes parvus P3 segment gut microbial communities from Pointe-Noire, Republic of the Congo - Th196 P3 | ecosystem: Host-associated > Arthropoda: Insects > Digestive system > Gut ... | reverse complement strand
CGAAGTACCGGGCTCTTATTTGTATCAGCCCATTGACGCGTTCGGAATAAGCGACAGGATAAACTGGATGCCGACCAATTTCCACGCAATTAACTTACGCGCCGGTAATATTTCACTAAGATAAGCGTTTTTTGACTAATATGGATTCCGTACTACGGGTAAATGACCTGCGAACCTACTATTTTACTCCACAGAGAATTGTACCCGCCGTTGACGGAGTTGATTTTTCTTTGGCTGAAGGTGAGGTTCTTGGAATTGTGGGTGAATCGGGCTGCGGAAAAACCACCGTGGCCCGTTCAATCATGGGGCTCTATGACAGGAACTATACCAAAATCGAATCCGGGGAAATTCTTCTGGAAGGAGAGGATCTGGTTAAGCTGAAGCCGGACAAGCTTGAAAAGATCCTGGGAAAGAAAATCTCTTTCATTTTTCAAAACCCCTTTGCCGCTTTGAATCCGGTTTTTACCGTTGGGTATCAGCTTGCGGAAGTCCTCAAGGTTCACCAGCGCGAATTAGGCGAAAAGGGTATAAGGGACCGTTGCATTGAGCTGTTCGGACTGGTTGGTATTCCCGATGCCGAAACCCGTCTTAAAGATTACCCTCACCAGTTATCCGGGGGAATGCAGCAGCGGGTGATTATAGCCGCGGCTCTGGCCTGCAATCCCAAAATTATCATTGCCGATGAACCTACCACGGCCTTGGATGTGACTATCCAGGCCCAAATTCTAAACCTGATTCGGGAACTATTACAAAAATTCGGTATGGGCCTTATCATTATTACCCATAATATGGGAATAATAGCCGAAATGTGCGAGCGAGTTCTGGTTATGTACGGCGGCGTAATTGTAGAAGAGGGGAAGGTCAACGAGATCTTCCATAGTCCGGTCCATCCCTATACCAGGGGGCTTCTGGCAGCCATTCCGAGCCTGGATGACGATAAAGAGAGGCTTTTTACCATAAAAGGGACGGTTCCCAGGCTCAAGCACCCTGTAATATGTTGCCGTTTTGCAGATCGCTGTGAAGAAGCTGTTGCCCAGTGCCATGAAGAAGAGCCTCCCTTACACGTAATTGAGGGAGGGCATAAAGTCCGCTGCCATCTTTATAAATCGAAAGCTCCTGCCGGGGAAGGGGGAGGGCTTTGAAGGATCCCCAAATTCAGATCAAAAATGTTAGCAAGTCCTTCCAGGTAGGCGGAGGGTTTTTCCGTTTTAAAAAACCCGGCCTGGTAAAAGCGGTAAACGGGGTGTCGCTGAGTATATTCCCCGGCGAAACTCTGGGTCTTATTGGTGAAAGCGGCTGTGGAAAGAGCACCTTAAGCCGGATAGTTATGGGAATGATCGAACCAAACGCCGGGCAGGTTACATACAAGAATGAACAGGTCTCAAAGGATATTCAAAAAAAAATACACGGCGAAATCCAAATGGTCTTTCAGGACCCTTATACTTCAGTTGATCCCCGGATGAACATCAGGCGGATTGTGGAGGAGCCCCTAAGGATCCACACCCGCCTTAATGGGAGCGAGCGGTACGAACGCTCAAGCAAGCTATTAAACAGCCTGGGGATTAACGAATACGATATACACAAGTATCCCCACGAGTTCTCCGGCGGCCAGCTCCAGCGCATAGGTATTGCCCGGGCCTTTATTACAAATCCGGAATTTGTGGTCTGTGATGAACCGGTTTCGGCTCTTGATATGTCCATTCAATCCCAAATATTAAATCTTTTTATGGATCTCCAGCAGGAAAGGGGAGTTACCTACCTTTTCATCTCCCATGATATGAATGTGGTAAAGCATGTTTCAAACAGAATTGCGGTGATGTATTTGGGGCACCTTGTGGAAATGGCGGAAAAAAAAGAATTCTTTAGCCGTACCATGCATCCCTATTCCCAGGCCCTGGTTAACGCCATACCTGTGCCAAATCCCCTCCATAAACGCAATAGGGCGCCCCTTTCCGGGGAACTGCCCAGTCCTATAAATCCGCCCTCTGGTTGCCCCTTCCAGACCAGATGCCCCCAAGTAATGGATGTGTGCCGGGAACAAATGCCCGCTTTTACGGAACTAAGCCCTGGGCATTTTGCCGCGTGTTATTTATACAGCGGAAAGGAGGCGGAGACCCGTGGGTAGGTTCATTGCAATCAGGCTAATCCGTTCTATTATAACAATTTGGTTTGTTTTTACCCTGGTTTTCATAATTACCCGTTTAACCGGCGATCCCACTGAATGGATACTACCGGAAGACGCAACCCTTCAGGCCCGGCTGGAGCTTAGGGAAAGGCTCGGCCTTAACAAGCCTCTGTCGGAACAGTACATAATGGTTTTATCTTCCTTTTTCCGGGAGGGGACTGAACTCAGTTACCGGCATTTAAGACCGGTGGACAGAATTTTTGCGGAACGCATCAGCGCGACATTGAGGCTTGGTATTCTTTCGCTTATTCTATCAGTGGCGGTGGCTGTACCTTTGGGAACTATTGCAGCGGTGCGGCGCAACACCGTATTTGACCGATTGAGCATAACCCTTTCCATCACCGGGAGCGTTATTCCAAATTTCGTCCTTGGGATTTTGATGATTTTTCTGTTCAGCCTTGTACTGCGTATGTTGCCCAGCGGAGGTTCAACCACCTGGCGGCATTACATCATGCCCGTTATTGCCATGTCCGTTGGGCCCATGGCAAGTATCGCCAGGCTGACCAGATCTTCCATGCTGGACGTTCTTCGCCAGGATTATTTGGATTTCGCCCGCTCCAAAGGAGTTAAGGAAAAAACAGTTGTGGCAAAGCACGCCTTACGGAACGCCTTGATTCCGGTAATTACCATCATAGGCCTTCAAATTGGTTATATCATTGGTGGCTCGGTGGTAGTGGAAACGGTTTTTTCCTGGCCCGGCATCGGGTTTTTGATTGTAGATTCCGCCAGGGCCCGGGATTTTCCGGTTATCCAGTATGGAGTAATGCTTATAGCCGCCTCCATTGCGGTGGCCAATATGCTGGTGGATGTGTGTTATGCCCTGCTTGATCCGCGGATCAGGGAAAAATTCCAGTGAGGTGGGAAATTGACTAACAAGAGAAAAAGAGCCGGAATACCGCCTTTTATTCTGTTCCTCATGATTGGTTTTTCACTCATTCTGGTGTTCTCCATGCTGGCGCCCGTTCTTTTCCCCATAGATTTGGGAAGTACCAATCTCCTTAACAGACTCAGGCCCCCTTCTTTTATGGAGGGAGGAAACCCGGAAAACCTCTTGGGGACTGATAGTTTGGGCCGGGACTTCGCGATCCGTCTGGTATACGCAACCCGGAATTCCCTGACCATCGCTTTTTATGCTATGGCTCTTTCAATTTTTATCGGTCTTGTAATCGGAGTCTTATCCGGTTTCTACCGAGGCTGGGTTGATTATGTGGTGTCCTTTATCACCGAAGTCCGAATGTCTTTACCCTTCAATATTATCGCAATTGTGTGCGCAGCAGTGTTTGGAGGAAGCAAGCTTACCCTGATTCTAATCATGGGCCTTACGGGCTGGTCGGGGTTTGCCAGGCTCATACGCGGCCAGATTATTCAGCTTCGGGAAGTTCCGTTTATTGAATGCAGCCGCTCTCTAGGGGCCTCGGACATCCGCATTCTGGTGGAACATATTTTTATCAACATCTCCTCGCCCTTAATTGTCGTGGCGTCTATGAGCCTGAATAGCTTTATCCTTACCGAAAGCTCTTTAAGTTTCCTCGGTCTTGGGATACAGCCGCCGGATGTCTCCCTGGGGAAACTCGTCAGTGAAGGCCGAGATTACCTTCTCAGCCATTGGTGGTTGACCATATATCCGAGTATAATCATTGTGGTTATCATTCTGCAAATGGCCCTGATCGGCGACTGGCTTCGGGACAGGTTGGATCCTAAGCTGCAGAATACTGCATAATCCAAGCAATACAGAATAACCGCCTTAGACCAATCCTTGTTCAAGCCTCAAGGAAATTGATTTTTCTCTCAAGATACGGATAGATCAACGCTATGCGGCCTTGACAAAAAACCATAAAAATTATATCCTACTTATAGTTTAATATCCCAATGTAAAAAAGGGTCTTCGGAAAGGCCCTTTTTTCATTATTATTGCACCAAATAGAGGGGAGTTCATGAAATACAGTCCCCGGATTACAAAGCCATTGTCTCCGAAGGAGACGAAGGACCCTGAGGCGCTTCTTTACGATTCTTTGGAGCCTGTGGCGCGGGGATTGGGCATGGCCTTGTTGGAGCTTTCCACGCATCGTCGTAAGGGGCGGGGAGCTTCACCGGGGAGTATTCAGGTAAGGCTTACGGCCTATAAGAGCGGGATCATGGGCGTGGATGACTGCAGCCGCTTGCATCGGGCTGTATTGCCCCGCCTTGAACTGGCCTTTCCAGGGCTGGAACTTTACCTTGAAGTTTCGTCTCCCGGTATTGGACGGCTCATCAAAGACGGCAATGAGTTGGTCCATTTTATTGGCCGGGGTATCAAGGTTTATAGGAATGACGCTCCCGGCGGCGGGGCTGACGGTTGGATAAGGGGTATATTACGCGCCGTGGACGAAATGGGTTTTATATTGGAAACTGAAAAAGAAAAAATCGTTTTGCCCTATGAAGTAGTGGCAAAGGCAAAACTAGATGAGGCTGACATATTTTAGAGGCAAGCCCCTAAAATATGTTTGAAAAAAATATAATTGTCAGGAGGGCAAGCCGTGGCAACGGATATGTCGGATGCTATTCGCCAACTCATACAAGATAGGGGTATGTCCGAAGAACTTATATATAGAACAATCGAAAATACCCTCCTTGCGGCATATAAGCGCAAATTCGGAAATGCGGACAACGCCATGGTACGGTTCAGCGACGATAGGGAAGTTTCCATATTTGCAAAAAAGAAAATAGTAGACGGGGTTTATGATCCGGTGTCCGAAATTGACCTTGAGGATGCCCGGGAATTAAACCCCGAAGCGGAAATCGGCGATGAACTCTTAATTGAGGTAGATCCCAAGGATTTTGACCGGGTTTCTGTACAAAGCGCCAAGCAGACCGCCCACCAGTCCATCCGGGAGATTCAAAAGGACAGCCTCTATTCGGAGTACAAGGATAAAGTAGGGGAGATCATCATTGGTTATTACCAGCGGGAGCGGAACGGGACAATTTACGTGGATCTGGGGAAGATGGAAGGGATACTTCCCAAAAAATATCAGTCCCCCCGGGAAGTTTACCATGTTAATGACAGGATCAAAGCCCTGATTACCGAGGTTAATAAGACCCCGGCGGGGCTTCAGGTAGTGCTTTCCCGGACCCATACGGATTTTGTCCGGGCCATTTTCGAGTTGGAGGTTCCGGAAATTTACGACAAGACTGTAGAAATTCACAAAATTGTCCGGGAACCGGGTTATAGGACGAAGCTTGCGGTATATTCAAATCGAGAGGATGTAGATCCCGTAGGCGCCTGCGTCGGGCTTAAAGGGGTAAGGATCCTTTCAATTATCAAGGAACTGGAGGGAGAAAAGATCGACATTCTGAAATTTGACGTCGACCCCCGGCGCTTTATTAAGAACGCCCTTTCCCCAGCAGAGGTTCGGGATGTGATCGTTTTGGACGAGGCCAAACACCAGGCCCTGGCGGTGGTGAACGAATCTCAGTTCTCCCTGGCTATAGGCAAGCAGGGACTCAATGTCCGTTTGGCAAATCGCCTGGTGGACTGGAATATCGATGTTAAAACGGACGCTCAATTTGAAGAAATGGATATTGCCGCCGAATCCCGCCGCGCAGTTTCGGAACTTTTTGGCGACTCCGACAGCTATGGGGATGAATTCTCCCGGATTTCCGAATTGCCGGGAGTGGATATTAGCGTTGCCCAGGCATTACTGGACAATGAAGTTGATTTTATTGAAGATTTCCTGGCCCTTTCTGATGATGAACTGGCAAGGATTACCACCATTTCAACAGGGCAGATCGATACTTTGCGGAAACTCATTGAGGAGTATGTGGAAATCGTAGAAGAAGAGGAGACTGAATTCGAAGCTTCGGAAGAAGAGGAAGATGAGGAAAGAGAAGAGAGTGTTGAGACGGAAGAGTACCAATGTCCTGAATGTGGTGCAAATATTACAGTGGATATGACCAGCTGTCCGAATTGCGGGATCGGGCTGAGTTTTGAGTATGAGGATGAATAAAAGGTAAGGTATGACAGAGGAAATTGATAATATTCAGAAACCTAAGGCAGAGCTGATAAAAAAAACCCAGGCGGATCATGAAAGCCCGGAAGGAAAAAAAACCTCTTCCCCGGAACAGGGGGAACGCCGTAAGGTAATCGTGGTAAAAAAGAAGCCTGCGCCTGGAATTTCCTCTACCGCGTCTGCAGGGGCTCCAAAAAAAATTCAGCCCAGGGCAGTAACTACCCGGCCTCATGATGATGTATCTTTAGTTTCTGAAAAGGTCCCTGAATCGGGAGTAATCCCTCAGGACATTGAAAACCCGGCCCCTCAGGAAGTTAAACAATCTCCCAAGGAAGCGGAAACCCGGGAAGAGGTAAATACCTTTACCATAACCCAACGTCCTGCAGCAGCTGCAGGCAAGGTTGGGGGCAAATTTGTTGGTCCCCGGCCTCAGCGGCCTTCCCCAACTCATCAGCGGCCTCCCTCCCCTCAGGGGCAAACAGGGGGCAGATCCGGGGGTTTCCGTAATAATGGAGAAAATCGTCCTACAGGGGGACGGCCTTTTAGCGGAGTTCCTGGTACGAACCGGCCGGGCTTTCGTCCTGGGGGCCAGGGCGCTACTCCCCGCCCGGGTTTTGTCCCAAGGCCAGGCGGCCCGCCCCGCCCGGGAGGCCGTCCCGGGGCGCCTCAAACCCCTCCGCCTCTTCCGGAGGGGAAAGGTCCGGGGAAAAAGACCTTCAAAGCCAAAAAACCTGTTTTTACCCGGAAGGAAAAAGAACAGGAAATGGAGGAAAAACTCCTCCAGACCAAAAAGAAGATAAGCCAGGTAACCAATCCCATACCCAAATCCATCGAGATCATGGAGGTTATCTCCGTATCCGAAATGGCCCGGAAAATGAACCTGAAGGCCTCCCATATTATTCAAAAACTCATGAGTATGGGGATGATGGTTACTATAAACCAGCAAATTGACGCTGAGACTGCAGCTATCCTTGCTGCGGAATACGGAACGGAAGTAAAAATTGTCAGCCTTTACGATGAAACATTAATCGAAACTTCCTCCGATGATGGAGCCCTTATGTCTCCCCGCCCGCCGGTGGTTACGGTTATGGGCCATGTTGATCACGGCAAGACAAAGCTCCTGGACGCTATCCGGAGCGCCGATGTGGTTTCCGGCGAGTTCGGGGGCATTACCCAGCACATTGGCGCGTATACCGTGGAAACTTCCAAGGGGAGGATCACCTTCCTGGATACCCCGGGCCATGAAGCCTTTACCCGCATGAGGGCTAGGGGCGCCCAGGTAACGGACATTGTTGTCCTGGTGGTATCCGCCGTTGACGGGGTCATGCCCCAGACTGTGGAAGCCTTAAACCACGCTAAAGAAGCGGATGTTCCAATTATTGTGGCTATCAACTTCATGGACAAAGCTGAGGCTAATCCAGACAAGGTAAAGAGCCAGCTCTCGGATTTGGGTTTTATGCCCGAAGACTGGGGCGGGCAGACCATATTTGTGGAAGTTTCGGCCCTGAAAAAAGAGGGCATTGACAAGCTAATCGAAGCAATGCTCCTGGAGGCGGAACTCCTCGATCTCAAGGCGAACTACAACCGAAGCGCCGAAGGGAAGATTCTGGAATCCCGGATAGACCATGGCCGCGGCATTGTGGCTACGGTGATGGTGGAAAAAGGCACCCTCTGCGTGGGCGATTCGTTTGTTGCGGGAATCTGGCCTGGAAAAGTTCGGGCCCTGTTTACCGACAAGGGGGATAAGGTAGAAGAAGCCACTCCTTCCATGCCCATTGAGGTCCTGGGTTTTGAAGGCATACCCAACGCGGGGGACCCAATACAGGTTGTGGACGATGAAAGGACGGCCCGCTCAATTTCCGCAAAACGCCAAGAATTAAAGCGCTATGAAGACGCCAAGAACATAAGAAAGATAACCATGGATAATCTTCATGACATGATAAGCGACGGCGAAATTCAAGAACTCAAAGTCATTATCAAAGCCGATGTCCAGGGTTCTGCGGAAGCGCTGCGCTCAAGCCTTGAAAAACTCTCCACCAAGGAAATACGGCTCCACGTGATCCAGGCTCTGCCGGGGGCAATAAACGAAGGGGATGTGGCCCTGGCCATCGCTTCCAATGCCATCATCATAGGCTTCAATGTACGGCCCATACCCAAGGCAAAGATCCTTGCGGAGCAGGAAAAAGTGGATATCCGCAAGTACAATGTAATATACAAGGCCGTGGAAGAAATAGAGCAGGCCATGGAGGGAATGTTAAAGCCCGATATCAAGGAAGAGGTAATCGCTACTGTAGAAGTCCGGGATACATTCAGAACTCCGAAATTCGGCACTATTGCGGGCTGTTATGTTCTTACCGGGACAGTCAAGCGCAGCGCCAGCATAAATGTTATCCGTGACGGTATTGTACTCCACAGCGGCAGAATCGGTTCTCTCCGGCGCTTTAAGGACGATGTCCGGGAAGTAGTTGCCGGTTTTGAATGTGGTTTGGGCATTGATAGTTTCGATGGAGTTCAGACCGGGGATCAGCTTGAAGTTTTTGAAACTGTCGAAGTGGCGAGAAAACTAAGCGATGGCTGAATACAGAACTGAACGGGTGGGGCGCCTTATTCAGGAAAAAATAGGTTCTCTCATTGTGGAAGGAAAAATCAAAGACTCTCGTGTTAATCCCTTTCTTTCTATAACCCGGGTTTCCGTATCCCGGGATCTGGCCTGGGCGGAGGTTTACGTTTCTACCTTTAAACCCCAAGGCATGCTTAGCCGGGGAGTGGAGGGGCTTCAAAGCGCCGCAGGATTCATCCAGGCCCAACTGGCTTCGCAAATGCGAATCCGTAAAACCCCCCGCCTACGTTTTCACGAAGACCTGAGCATCAAGGAAGGGTTTGAAATTTTAAAGAAAATCGAAGAACTCGTTACAAGAGAAGAGTGAAAAGAGAAAAGAGTGGGAATGGAGAAAGGTTAGCAGTGGCTCAAGAATCTGATAGGACCTCCACTTTTCACTCTTCTCTTTTCTCTTTTCACTTGCCTTCCGGTCTTCTTTTGCTCCGCAAAGCCCCTGGTCTTACTTCCTTTGAATCTCTTAATGTTATAAAAAAAGCCCTTTCCACAGCTAAAGTTGGCCATACAGGGACCCTGGACAAATTTGCTTCGGGCCTTCTTGTGGCGCTTGTCGGAAAGGCGCTTAAAATGGCGCCCTGGTTTTCATTTTGCGATAAAGAATATTTGGGGCAAATTCGTTTTGGAATCGAGACTGATACATTAGACCCTGAAGGAACAATAATTGCCGAAGCTTCGGTACCTTCCAGGGAAACTGTGGAAGCGGTTCTTCCCAGTTTCCGGGGAAACATTCTACAGGAGCCTCCGGCTTATTCGGCAATCCACATAAACGGAAAAAGGGCCTATGAACTCTCCCGGCAGGGGAGGCCTCCGGAAATGAAGAAACGCCCAGTAACAATTCACGAATTGGCCCTGGTTTCCTGGACCCCTCCTATTGCGGAAATTAAGGTTTGCTGTTCGACAGGAACCTATATCCGCTCCCTGGCCAGGGACATAGGGCGGGCCGCAGGAAGCTGCGCCCATCTAAACGGCCTGCTACGCACAAGGATAGGGGGCTTTAACCTTTCAGAGGCATATGATCCAGAGGATCATCATGACCCAGAAGGTCATCATGATCCGGCGCGTTCGGCTATTGTTGAAGCCCTGCGTCCCATTGATACTGGGGTTTTTGACGCTATGGGTCTGCCCTATATTTATGCCGATCAGGAGCTGGCCCGAAGATTAAGCCAGGGACAGGTCTTGAACGAGCTTATCCGCAAAGGCTTACTCAAAGGCCTGCCCCAGGCTTCGGCCTTGGGGGTATTTGAAAAAGAAAAAAAGCAATTAATAGTGGTGCTTGAGCAAAAGCTCGGGCAGAAGTCCGCTAATTGGGGCTATGGCCATGTCTTTGCGAATCCTTGACTGGGCCTCCCTCCTTTCAGCTTCATTCGAAAAACCAGGCCCTTCCGCAATGACCATCGGTATTTTCGACGGGGTACACCGGGGCCATGCGGAGTTGTTAAGGCGCGTGGTTCGAAAGGGGAAAAACCCTACAGTAGTTACTTTCCGGGAGAATCCCAAAAAATTTTTTGAGCCCCAAAATTATCCAGGGGATATATTTAGCCTGGAACAGAAATTATCCGCTTTTAAGATCCTTGGGATAGAACAGATCATCCTGATTGACTTTTCTGAATATTTCAGTAGACTAAAGGGGGAGGAATTCATCAGCCTCCTGCATGAGCGGGGGAATATGTGCTTTTTGGTCATAGGCAGCGGTTTTCGTTGCGGCCACAGGCTGGACGCAGATGCGGCGTTCATCAAAAGCATGAATGAAGCGAAAGGCATCCCAACTGAAATTATTCCTCCCCTAGGGGACGATTTTGGCTCTATAAGTTCCAGCCGGATCAGGGCTGCCATAATCCAGGGTGATTTGCCCCTGGCAACAGCGCTTTTGGGGCGGAATATCGAATTAGACCTAGCGCCTGGCGTATCAGAGCTCTGGGATGATGGGGAAGGGCTTGTTTTTGAAATCAATGACAGGCTGGTTCCTCCGCCGGGCCAATACAGGGCCTTGTTGGAGTTGGTGGAACAATCCGACAAGCAAGTCTGGGAAGGAGAAATAGTTATAGGAATTAAGGAGTTAATTATTCCTTTTTCCCGGAATCGTCCTTTGGGGTATATTCCGGGTTTGAAGTTTAACAGGAGAATTAAAATACGATTCTTGAACGGGCCAAAGGCCCAGGTTCCCAATTTAGGAGTGTAAATATATGGCATTGACCAAGGAAGAAACAGCCTCCATCGTGAACAAGTTCGGTAGAAATGAAAAAGATACCGGCGCATCGGAGGTTCAGATTGCCCTTATGACCGAGCGGATCAACCAGCTCACAGGGCATTGCAAACAATTCAAAAAGGATAAGTCCGGCCAGCGGAGCTTATTGATTTTAGTCGGTAAACGCCGCCGTTTGTTAAAGTACATTCAGCGCGTTAATCTGGAAAAATACCGTTCAATATTAAAGGAACTGGGACTCCGTAAATAAAAAATATGGTTCAAAAACTAACATTTCAAATTGCCGGTGAGGATCTGATCCTGGAAACCGGTAGAATAGCGAGACAGACCAATGGTTCTGTCTTCGCCCAGTATGCGGGAACTGCGGTAATTGCTACGGTCTGCGCATCGCCGGAGTCTGTAGAGGGAATGGATTATGTTCCCCTTACCGTCGATTACAACGAAAAGTATTATGCCGCGGGCAAGATACCAGGAGGATTTATCAAAAGGGAAAGCCGGCCCAAAGACAAGGAAATCCTTGTGTCCCGGCTAATTGACCGGCCCATGCGGCCCCTCTTTGATAAGAGCTTTGGCCGAGAAATTCAGGTGGTTCCCACCATAGTATCCGCAGATCAGGTGAATCCACCGGATATTTTGTCCATTATAGCCTCCTCGGCGGCGGTTCATATTTCGGACATTCCCTTTAACGGCCCTATTGCAGGGCTACGTGTTTGTTTAGTGAACAATGAACTGGTGATAAATCCAACTTACGAACAGATTGAGAAATCCAATATGGAAATTGTGGTGGCCGGTACAAAAAACGGTATCACCATGGTGGAAGGGAGCGCCGCTGAAGTCAGCGAAGACCTCATGATGGAAGCCCTGGAAAAAGCCCACAAGGTAATTATTGAACTCTGCGACTTTCAGGAAAAGCTAAGGGAGTTGGCAGGCAAGCCAAAACTCCCCCTTACCCAGCTTAACTATGTTTTGGAAAATGCTGAAGCCTTGAGGGCGGCAATAAAACCTCGGCTTGAAACAGCCTGTTTTATAAAGGGAAAGCAAGAACGACGTGAAGCCATCAAAGAGGTAAAAAAGGAAATTGCAGAGCAATACGCCTCCCAGTTGGAAGATGAAAAACAAAAGAAACTTTTTGACGCTCTTTTTGAAGATATCCAATACGAGGTGCTCCGTTCTGCGATACTGAACTACGGCCGCCGTCTTGATGGCCGGGGAACCGAAGATATTCGGGACATAAACTGTGAAATCGGGCTCCTCTCCCGGACTCACGGCTCGGCCCTCTTTACCCGGGGAGAAACCCAGGCTCTGGCGGTTACCACCCTGGGGACTGTGTTCGACGAGCAGGTCTATGATGATATAGACGGAGATAAGCGGGAGCATTTTATCCTTCATTATAATTTCCCTCCCTTCTCGGTTGGCGAAGTGGGACGTATAGCAACAGGCCGCCGAGAAATTGGGCATGGTAATCTTGCCCGCCGTTCCTTGGAAGCGATGGTGCCTTCAAAAGAGGTGTTCCCATATACCATCAGGGTGGTATCGGAAATATTGGAATCCAACGGCTCTTCTTCCATGGCTTCGGTATGCGGAGGAACCCTCTCCATGCTTCATGCGGGAGTTCCCTTGAAGAAACCTGTTGCAGGGATTGCCATGGGCCTCATTACGGAAGGTATGGAGAGCGGGAGCCGTTATGCTGTACTCTCGGATATACTGGGTGACGAAGATCATCTGGGAGATATGGACTTTAAGGTTGCCGGTACAGAAG
>Ga0099364_10010477_pt1 | contig 12751 bp, 10 predicted proteins | sample TergutTh196P3_FD_73070 | JGI IMG/M metagenome (GOLD analysis project Ga0099364, IMG submission 73070) | Microcerotermes parvus P3 segment gut microbial communities from Pointe-Noire, Republic of the Congo - Th196 P3 | ecosystem: Host-associated > Arthropoda: Insects > Digestive system > Gut ... | reverse complement strand
GAGGACGTTGACGATGTGCTTGGGTCGGGCTTTTTGGGGGGAAGTTTTGGTCGTGGGGGGCTGTTGGTCATGACTCCTCCGTGAGTAAAAAACGCATTTTAACACACGATGACGCTTAAAATAGGGGACTTGGAAAATTCGGTGCGCCAGCCCTGCTGGGAGAGGGGACGGTGTTTTGGCAATTCAAAAACGTTCAATTTGTGTGACGTGGTGCAGTATAAATCCTCTTTTTTCCATTGCAAAGGACACAAAGATGCCGTTTCAGTTATGTTCGGTCTATACCGATTTTGCGGGGAAAGATAATTTTTTCACCAAAGCGGGGGAAATTTGCCGATAATCGGAGAAATAGTGGTATGTTTTATTGACTTCGGGTAGAAAAATAGGTAGAATGGCCGCTCGAGTTTGTTGTTATCTTGTTGAAAAGTAGAGGAAATTATGAACCTGCTTGGAAAATTACTCATTGTTCTGATATTCATCGGAAGTATCCTGCTTGCGGCTTTTTCCGTGACCTTATATTCGACTCATACGAACTGGCGGGAGCAGCATACCAGAGTGAGTGCGACCCTCGCACAGAGGACGCAGGAACTGACCGATTTGCAACGGCAGAAAGATAGTCTGGAAGCGGCGTTGCGGCTGGAAATCCGTAATCAGGTAAGCCGGAGTATCGCTCTGGCAGACAGGGTGCGTCAGTTGACCGAAGACAAAGCCGCCCTGGAAGTGGATAATCACGATTTGAGTGAAAAGTTGGAATTGGCAATTGCAACCGCCGAATCCTCTCTTACAGAGATGGCGGCACTCCGGGACCGGCTCGATGGACAGAGTAAAGCACTTGCTGATGCCCAAAGAGAGTGGCAGGAGATGCTCACCGAACTTATCAAAAAGATGGATGAGGCGCATAGTTTGGCAATTCTGGTATCGAATTATCAAGCGACGGCGGCAAAACTTGCTGTGGACTACCGGAATGCGATGGAAGTCTTGCGGCGGCATGGACACCAACCTGATCCGGCACTTTATCCCGAAATGCCGCCGGCAGGAATTCACGGTTATATTACAGAGGTACGTCCCAGGGGAAATGTCGAAATTTCTATCGGCTCGGACTCCGGTTTAGCCAATGGGCATCAACTGGATGTGGTCCGTAATCGGGATGGACGCAGTTCATACGTTGGTAAGATAGAAATCATTGATGTCGCGGCTGACCGTGCCAGTGCAAGGGTGATGAGCGAGTTTCGGATGGGTGTCGCACAGCGCGGCGATGAAGTGATGTACATTGACGTAGGCGGATTGGTCGCCATTCATTAAGATTAAGCCGCCACGCCGATATGCGGTAAAACGGTGTGAAGTTGTACTTTGTGTGCCTTGCGGTTAATTTTTTTTACGGCAAAGGTTGCAGAGGAAAAACATCAATGTTATAAGCAGTTTACTGTACAGAAAGAGTAAGGATCGCAGATGGCTATGTTCGGAAAAAAAGGAAAAAAAGCGGACAAGGCTGCCCCAAAAGCCGCAGCTAGGGGTGCGGCTCCTAAAACGAAAACGCCGAAGCAGCCGAAACCGCAAAAGCCGAATGTCCCTGCGGACACCTACACCCTGCTCCTGGGCTTGTCGGCACTGTTTCTCATTACGGCAGCAGTTGTGCTGGGGCTGAACTTCTACTGGTATCAAACAACCAACCCCGCCGTCCTGCCGATGAGTGCTTGGGCAAGATAGCGGCAAAGGCGGCGGTACTGGAAACAGCATATTGCCTTTGTCCGCCAATTTTGTTAAACTGTACGGCGGTTTGAGTCCATTCCATTAAAAACGAGGAGGTTGTTTATGAGAAAAGTTTTTCTTTCCATTCTGTGTGTTGCATCCGTTACGATATTGTCCTCTCCGGCATGGGGGCAGGGACGTGCGGCGATGCGGGATATGTTTCAAGGGCAGACACCGCCGCCCGGTGCCGTTACCGTATTGGGACAAGCCTTTTTCGATGCGGGAGAAGCCGGCTTCGGAAATGCGCTCACCATGCTGATCGCCGTGGATGACCGAAATGTCCGGGAAGAACTCGGCTTGACCGAGTCGGAAGTCAATTCGATCCGGCTCGTCCGAACGCAAATGATGATGAATGCGCCGCAATATGCGAACCGGTTAAGAACAATGACCGAGGAAAACCGGCAAAGTGTTCATGATGACCTCCTCCGCGATATGGGGCGGGTAACGCAGAGTCTTGAGACCGCCCTTCCTGCGGAACGAAAGGCAAGTGCCCAAAAACTGGGATTCCAAGCACTCGGCGGAATCGATTCGCCGCTGATAAATATGACTTCGATGGAAGCATTAAATCTTTCGGCAGACCAGCGGACAAAGTTGGAAGGGGTTTTTGACGAAATACGGACAGAGCGGCGGGCACACGGGGAAAAGATGTTTGAAATGCTCGAAAAGGTGGTCGCGGCAGGCGGTCCGCAGAACTTGTCCCAAGAAGACCGGGAAGAGTTGGAACGGGCAGGGCGGGAACTTGAAGCCCAAAGTTTTGCAACAGCACGGAAATTGGCGGAGCGTTTGCGTCAGCACTTGACACCGGAACAGTTGGAATTGGAAAAGCAGTTGATTGCTTCCCGTCCCGCCTTTTTGCCGCCGCTGCCGAGACAGTTGCGCGGTAATCCAGAGAGCGGGGATACCGGCGAGGCGGGCGGCGACGGCGGTTACGCACCCGGAGCGGGTTCGTGGCAGCCGGGGCAAGGCGTGCCGGGACAATTCCAGCCGCTGCCCGGACGATTCCCGCGACCACAGTAGGTGCCACGTCAAGGTTAAAATTGTCTATGTTTGCGTACTTTGCGTTTTTTTTAACCGCAAAGTACGCGAAGTCTTCGCAGAGTGCGCAAAGTACAATTTTATGCTGTTTAGGCTGCACCCGCTCAACTTTGACACACTTCTTTACAATAATTCCTATGCCGAACATCGCTTCCCGACTTGTTGACATTGCCAATCGGTTTCCTGACACGATTGCCATTGCCCAGCCCGATGGCAAAGGTCCCGATGGAAAAACAAAGTATCGCACCATTACGTTTGCCGAACTTGACCGCGATACCGACCGCATCGCCGCCGCTTTACTCGAAAGCGGTGTCCAGCCCGGCATGCGGCTTGCGCTTTTTGTACGCTATGGGATCGACTTTATCTCGCTGGTCTTTGCCCTTTGCAAGGCAAATATCACACTCGTCTTGATTGATCCCGGCATGGGCATACAGCGGATGCTGGACTGCCTTGCTGAAGTGGAGCCGGATGGCTTCGTTGCTATTCCGCCGGTTCATGCTGTCCGGTTATTAATGCGGCATCGTTTTCCCAAAGCGAAACATAATGTTACCGTCGGTCGCCGCTGGTTCTGGAGCGGACTTTCGCTTGATGAGATAAGAGGCGGCAGTGATGAGACAGCAGACGGCAGACGGCAGACGGCAGAATTCTGTTTCACACCATCTTCCGGCGACGCAGCCGTTGACTCTCTGCTGCCATCTGCACTAGCCGCTATCATCTTCACCAGCGGCAGCACCGGTCCGCCGAAAGGGGTTGCCTTCACTCACGAGATGTTCGACACGCAAGCACAGGAAATTGCCGAGCGGTTTAACATCCAACCCGGCGAAGTGGACTTGGCATGCTTTCCCTTTTTTGGTCTGTTTGATATTACGATGGGCGTTACGGCAGTGATCCCCGATATGAATCCCACGCGACCCGCACAGGCTGATCCGGCAAAGATTGTCGAAGCCGCTCACCGCTGGAAAATCACACAGTGCTTTGCGTCGCCTGCCCTTTGGAATCGCGTTGCCGATTACTGTGCGAAAACAGGAAAGAAAATTGATACTCTCCGCCGTGCCATTTCGGCGGGTGCGCCGGTTTCCGCCAAGATTTTGGCAAAGGTCAAACCGTGCATCCATCCTGACGGGGACATATTCCCGCCGTATGGGGCAACGGAAGCACTGCCCGTTGCGGTCATTTCGGCAACCGAAGTCTTAAATGAAACGGCAGCGCAAACCGACCAAGGCAAAGGAGTTTGCGTCGGCAACAAGTTTCCGTCGATTACATGGAAAGTAATCGCCATCACGGACAAACCGATTACCCGGTGGGAAGACATACAAGAATTGCCGCCGGGAGAAATTGGTGAACTTTTGGTAACGGGCAGGCAAGTTACAAGGGAATACGTCAATCGACCGGAAGCAAATGCAGCGGCAAAGATACAGGATAACGAAGGGCGAATATGGCACCGGATGGGGGATCTCGGTTATTTGGACGGACAAGACCGCTTTTGGTTTTGCGGTCGTAAGGCACATCGGGTCGTTACAGCGGAGCGCACATACTTTTCGATTCCGTGCGAAGCGGTTTTCAATCGTCATCCAAAGGTCTATCGTTCAGCGTTAGCCGCCGTTAACCGCCGTACCTTGTGCGGTGCAAACGCGGCGCAAGGCGACGCGGCTAACGTTCGAATGTTCATAGAACCGCTGCCGGAATACTTTCCCAAAAATAAAGCAGAGCGGCATCAATTACTCGAAGAATTACGTGAACTCGGTCGCAGCAGTCCGCTGACGGATACAATTACAGACATTCGCCTGTTACGTTCCTTCCCGGTGGATGTCCGGCATAATGTAAAGATCAATCGGGAATTGCTCTCGACGTATCGGTAAAGGGCATCCCAAGGAAATACAGTCCAATACTTCTCCGTTTACGGTATATGCTAAGGCTTTCGCCGAAAAGTAATATACGTCATTCCGGCGCAAGCCGGAATCCAGAGAAGTAGTACACCGTGTCTTAAAGGAGATAGATTATGTTTCGCACAAAGGGCACGAAGGACACAAAGGAATTTACGGCAGTTTAGACTCCTTTGTGCACTTTGTGCCTTTGTGCGAGGAAAAATTGGAAAACAAATAATCAATGCCATTTAAGGCGGAATGTACTAGACGAGCGACTTGCAGCCTGTTTTTCTGGATTCCGGCGTGCGCCGGAATGACGAAAAATGGTATGATATTTTCTGGCGAAAGCCTGATAGTCAGTTGTCCGCTGTCGATCAATACAGCATTCAAGAAGTCCCGCAGTATCGGTTCATTCTTTGGTGCCGACCAAAGTACGGCGGTGAAAATGTCCGATGTCGGTTTGACAATCAGGTCGTCCGATTCTATGCCAGCAGGCTTTTTCCGCTTTTTCATTTGTCTATTGTATCTCCTCACTGAGATGCCTGACAAAGCCTGAAAATCTTGTCAACCTGTCCCAAAAAGCAGGAGTCTCAACCCGCCGGTAGTGCCGCAATCTCTTTCATTGCGGTGTAGGGACCCATTTTCCGTGTTTTTTCGATGATTTCGATCACGAATTTTTGAAATTTTGCCCCCTCAGCAGCAGAAATCCATGAAAAATGGATGCGCTCCGTGTCGAATCCGAGCACTTGCAAAAGTTCCCGGAAGAGAATCCAACGCCGCCGTGCGTGAAAATTGCCGCTGGTATAATGGCAATCACCCGGATGACAGCCGCTGACTAACACAGCGTCGGCACCGCTTTCCAGGGCTTTCAGGACAAGATTGAAATCAATCCGTCCGGTACAGGGCAAACGGACGATCCGCAGATTCGCCGGATACTCTAATCGGCTCGTTCCGGCAAGGTCGGCACCGAGATAAGTACACCAGTTACAAACAAAGGCAACGACTTTGGGTTCAAAAGCAGTGTGGTCAACCATGACCTTATTCTGGCACAACCGCCGCTAAATGTCAAGCGTTGTACCGTAAACGGGCAGTCCGTTAACAGGACTTACATTTTTGTCCTTGATTTTTTCTAACCCCCCCTGCTGCAAAAGACTTTAAGAAAAACCCCAGTCGATTTTTACAAAATAAACCACTGTATTACCTTGTGTCACTGAAGATTAGTCAGGATCAGGATTTATCACAAATTACCAAATTGAACTGAAATAAAAAGAAATGCGAAAAGAAATACCTGAAACGTTACAGTTAGATTGGAACGCAAATTGGGAATACCAGGTGCAGTGTTACCCGCTTCTATTTTTCCTTTGGATCATTTTGTATTTCTTCTTTCAGATAAGCGTAGATATCCTGACCCTTCCAATTAAGGTAATCATGCGCATCTGGAAAGGTCGGGAGTTTACTGCGATCTGATGAGTCAGTACTAAAAATTTTGCCGACAATGACGAACTCACTAAGAAAGACAGTGATATGCCACTTACAGCCCCGGCGGGAAAAACTTTCTCTAAAATGCGGAGTTTAGTTAAACTAGGATGTTTCGTTGGTTCCTACCGTTTCGGGACGAAGTGCAAATAGGTAATTTAGACAAATTTCGTCAGGCACGAAAATTTCACCCGCCGGGGCTGAACGTCTTCTGTTTTTCAGATTGGCGGCAATAGTCTCTTTCTATTTCGTGATATAATGTCTTCCGAGAACAGGTACTGGCACCTGTACAGACTGTTGTACTATCGGAGTATGATCCACGCTTGGGGCAACAAGAATGTGATCGACACGCGGAGCAAGCATCACATCTTGCGGCAGGAAGTCGTGAGTTGCCGTCGGAACCCACGCACCGCCAAGAGCACGGTACAGTTGAATCAGACTCTTCATCTTGTTCGCCTGACTGATTGCCAGTTGCGTTTCTGAAACCAGTTTGTCCCGTTGTGAATCAAGTACAGGCTGTAACGAGTCACGTCCCCCTTGGTATCGCTCTTCTGCCAAACGCAGAGCCTGATCGTAAGCGTTCGCCGCACGAGTCAAATGTGAATGCCGCTCCCGCTCGTTGACATACGAAGACAAGGCATTGTCCACTTCTTCCGCCGCCCGCAACACCGATTCCTGATAAGAAGCAATCAATTCCTTGTGCATGAACTCCTGTAATTGGATGTTACTCTTAATCCGTCCAAATGTCAGGATATTCCAACTGACCCTGGGTCCAAAACCGGCGGCTATCGCATTAGAATTGAAGATTTGAGAAAATTGAGCGGCATCCAGTCCGAAAGAGCCGTCGAGTGTAAATCGCGGATACCAATCCCCCATCGCCGCACCAATCCTTGCATTCTGGGCTATGATCTGCTGCTCTTTCGCTCGAATATCGGGACGACGACGAACGAGTTCCGCCGGAATTCCAACCATAATGGATTCGGGTGCTTGTGGTATGGGCTTGACTTCAATCAACAAGTGATCGACATGTCCCGGCGGGCGACCAACCAATACACTCAAACGGTTAAGCGTTTGACGCAAACCGGCTTCGAGCGTCGGCAGTTCCGCACATGCCGACTCATAACTTCCCTCCGCTCGGCTTGCATCAAGTTGATTAGCACTCGCTAACTGCTTGGAACGCACGAGAGCCAGCGTGTTTTCGCGTGTTTTGAGGTTGGCTTGTGTAATGGCAATCTGCTGCTGATACGCCCGAACTTCGACGTACCGCGTTGCGATGTCGGCAAGGAGGATGATATAAGCATCCCGATGCAATTCTATGTCCGTATGTACCTGAGCCACTGCCGCTTCTTTCAAACGTTCTAAACGACCGAAAACATCAATTTCCCAAGAAAGACCCGAGCCGAGATGCCAACTATCAAAATGAGAAGCACCCAGATTCGAGTTCCTTATATTGTGAGCGAAAGAAGCATTCGTTGTGAGGTCTGGATAAAATTGCGAATTTGTGATGCCTACTTGAGCCCGGGAAGACATGATTCGCAAGGCGGTTTCTCGAAGTGTATAATTGTTGGAGAGCGCTTCGTTGACAAGTTGGGACAATATCGGGTCGTTCAGCCCCGTGAACCAATCGCATTGCTCGAGTCCGATGTTTACCTGCTCGCTTACGCCTTTTTCGGAGTTAATTTGTGTGTAAGAGGCAGCCAGTTGCGTCCGTATGGGACGATGGTCGGGTCCGATTATGCAACCGGAAACGAGTAGAAGTAAAACGAGGAACATGACAATTCCTGCCGAATCGCAGAGGCGTTTTAGATTACACAAACAGTGTTTAGACCCCATTTTCACAACATCCTTGTCATTAACGGCTACGTCCGCTTGTTAGTTTCTATCGGCACAATTCCGGTAAAACAAACAATAGCACTACCTAATTTTCACTCTGTAACAGTTGGGTAAATTGTAGAATAAGGAACTGCGGCGAAATGCCGACTGCCAAACTATTCCCCTTGACGGAAATGTTTGTGAGTGTACACTTACTTTATGGGACTGGATTATTTGTAAATGCACACTTACATTATGACACAGACGACAAGGAAAACTTCCCGGCGAATGTCGAGTGAGGCGCGTCGCGAGGCGATCATCGTAGCGGTGCAGAGAGTCCTCGCCGAAAAAGGGATCGATAATACGACTACCCGCGAACTTGCCGACGCTGCCGGTGTTTCTGAAGCCCTGCTGTTCAGGCATTTTCCGAACAAAGAAGCCATCTACTCTGCCATTCAGGAACATTGCTTCAAGGAATACAGTACCAAGATGGCGGTGCTTTCAGATGATTTGATACCATCGACGGATTCGTTAGTTGCCATGATTCGGGATTTTATTGCACGTGTCTTGCACGACAGAACAGATGCCGGAGGAAAGCAATTTTTCCGTCTCACATTGCGAAGCCTTTTGGAAAAAGGGGAATTTGCACGGCAGGCATCCGAGCAGCCTCTGCGATGGAGCAAAAAGTTACAGACATGTGTAGAAGCAGCGCAGAAAGCCGGAGATATAGAATCCAATCATGCCACTCCTTCTCACTTGGCGGGACTGTTAGTGCATCTAACCATCTCTGGATTGATTATAAATCAACTGTCGGAAGAGCCAATGATCCAACTTGGCGGCTCCCACAAGGAGCAGGAAGAGCAAATCGTCAAGTTCTGCCTTCGCGGTATCGGGGTGGGAGACAAAGCCATGAAAATGTATTTTTCCTAAAAATTTCCCAAAAAGCATTATTTCACGGAACCAATAGAAAATTTTGGAGTTTATTAGATATAAGTGAATACACACTAACATTATTGAAAGGAGATTTTAACGTGCCAAACCTTAACATCATCGAAGGCAAGCCGCTACGCAATCGCAAGTTGGAACGTGAACACCTCATCATTCATAACCATCATACGATGCAATGCCATCCGCCAGAGACAGATGAAAGGGTTGTTGTTACCGATGAACTTAGAAACGACACCGACGAACTCGGAAAAGACGTAGAAATTTACTAACTTGATAGAGGGGTGAGTAGCCCTGTCCGGTGTTCTCCGAACCGGCAGGGTACTCATGCCGGATGTAACGACTTCAACGTCGCACTGCACATTTTGTCCAAGAAGTAGGTGCCGAACTTACCTTGAAATTGCAGTCAACCTATTTTTTCCCTTTTTTGTTTGTGTATAATTTTAACGAAATTTTAGAAACGAGCCGTATCGAGTGGAGGTGAGAATTTTATGAAGAAAATATTGATGTTTTTGGTGCTGGTCTGTGTCGCAGCAGCGGTGTACTACTATGCTGTTCAAAGAACATCGGGCGGTACGGTTATGTTTCTACGAACGATTCCGCTCCAACGCGGCGACCTTCAATCAACCGTTAACGCTACCGGAACACTCCAGCCAGAAGAAGTCGTCAATGTTGGTGCCCAAGTCGCAGGATTGATCGTCAAGTTCGGCGAAGACCCCAATACGCCCTCGAAGTTCGTTGATTATTGTAGCGTTGTCGAACAAGATTCTATATTGGCTTGGATAGACCCGACGTTCCATGAAGCCGCACTCGAACAAGCAGAGGCAAGTTTGCAAAGTGCTGAAGCGAACCTCTTGCAACTGGAAGCCCGGCTCCGACAGGCAGAAAACGAATACAAACGCCAAGAACCTATGCGGGAAAGTGGTGCGATTTCCGTGTCAGAATACGATGTTGCCAAAGCGGACTTCGAGATTGCACAAGCAAATGTCGAAATCGGCAAGGCGACCATACGGCAAAACAAGGCACTGGTCAACACGGCAAGGATTAACCTCGGTTATTGCGTAATAAAGTCGCCGGTACAGGGGACGATCATCGAACGCCGTGTCAATATCGGCCAAACTGTTGTCGCTAGTCTCAATGCCCCAAGTCTATTTCTCATTGCCAAGGACTTGAGCAAAATGGAGGTTTGGACTTCGGTAAACGAGGCGGACATTGGAAAAATTAAGTTGGATATGCCAGTAAGATTCAACGTCGATGCACATGAAGATGAAGTTTTTCGCGGTACTGTAACGCAGATTCGAATGAATGCACAGATGTCGCAAAATGTTGTTACCTATACTGTTGTTATTACAACCGACAATTCGGACGGATTGCTTTTGCCTTACCTAACGGCAAATGTTCATTTCGAGATTGAAACACGTTCCAATGTTCTGCTGGTTCCCAATGTTGCTCTGCGCTGGTCGCCAGATGCCTCACAACTCGCCCCTTCGGTTAGCCGAACGATCCTTGACGAGCCGGTCGCTAGGAAAGAAGGTAAAGGAAGAGTATGGGTTACAGATGGCGACAACCTTGTAAGACCGATTGACGTTGCCGTTGGTGCTACTGATGGTTCCATAACGGAAATCAGCGGCAATGACTTAAAGGAAGGTTTGTTGATCGTTATCGGCGAAGATGAGACCTCCGTCAACAACGGCGATGAAGGGACGAACAATCCGTTCTTGCCGAGGTTTCCCAGTCGTCAGCGACGATAAGCAGTAGGAAAAAACCAAATCCCAATATCCCATTAACATATCTTTTTCCAATGGACTTGATCCGCCTTGAAAACATTAGCAAGACATATCACCTCGGCGAGGTGGATGTGCCTGTATTGCACGGTGTATCGTTGACGATAAAGCGTGGGGAAATGGTTGCTCTCATGGGAGCGTCTGGGTCTGGTAAAAGCACTCTCATGAACATTCTTGGTTGTCTTGACCGACCGAGTTCTGGTAAGTTTTGGCTCGATGGGAAGGAAATGAGTAAACTCTCGCCGGACGAGCGGGCAGTGATCCGAACAGAAAAAATTGGATTTGTGTTCCAAAACTTCAACCTGTTGACTCGGACTACGGCAATTCAGAATGTTTTGATGCCGCTCGATTATTCGTTGCGTCGTCCTTCAGAAGCCCAAGCCCGACAAAAAGCACTCGAATTGTTAACTCTTGTCGGGCTCGGTGACCGCATTGACCACACCCCTTCCCAGATGTCCGGTGGTCAACAGCAACGTGTTGCCATCAGCCGGTCGCTTATTAACAAGCCCGACCTGATCCTTGCTGATGAACCGACAGGCAATCTCGACTCGACAACGAGCGTTGAAATTCTGAAAATGTTCCAGAAATTGAACGAAGAAGGAATTACCGTCCTTCTCGTTACACACGATCCAGACGTTACTAAATATGCTCACCGCACCATCCGAATAGTGGACGGATTAGTTGCAGAACCCGCCGCAGAGTCCATCACAGAAACAATCACAGATCACGTCACAGAGCCCGCCGCGTTAGCAAGGGAACCCCAACCCCTGGCTAACGCCAGGGGCTCTGTGACTGGCTCTGTAACGGGTTCTGCGTTTTTGGCTTCTCTTCTTCCGGTAACATTTCGGACGGCATTTCGGGCTTTGCGACGGAACAAGTTGCGATCTTCGCTTTCTACACTCGGAGTAATTATTGCGGTTGCAGCGGTCATTGCCATGACGGAAATCGGAGAAGGTTCCAAAGAGATGTTACGGAAAAACATTTCCAATATGGGGACGAATACGATAATGATTCTCCCCGGCGCAACGAGTATGGGCGGTGTTAGTCAAGGTGTTGGTTCTTCCATGACATTGACACCGGGCGATGCCGAAGAAATTTTGCGTCAGTGTCCTGCCGTGCATAATGTCTCGCCGATGGTCAATACCCGGGCGCAAATCGTGTACGGTAACAAAAATTGGAATCCTGATAACATCAATGGAACAACACCGGCATACCTTGATGTCGGCAACTGGCAGTTAGCCGACGGAGAGATGTTTTCCGACAGTGATGTGCGTAATGCTAACAAGGTCTGTGTCGTTGGTAACACAATCGTTCAAGAGGTATTTTCAGGTGATTCACCGGTCGGCAAGGATATTCGAATCAATAATGTTTCGTTCCGTATTGTCGGTGTGCTTGCTCGTAAAGGAGCAAACATGATGGGTATGGATCAGGATAATCTTATCCTCGCACCCTGGACAACAGTGAAGTATCGTATCAGCAGTACAACGTCTACAGCCGCGAGTCAGAGTAGCAGCGAAACGTCAGAATCAGTTAATTCGCTCAACACGCTTTATCCCGGTACAACGTCGATGTATCTTACACGTACAGCCACACAGCAGAGCGACTCTCCACAGCCGATCAGATTCACGAATATCGACATGATTATTGCAAAGGCAGTGAACGAGGCGAAGGTCGATAAAGCCGTTGAACAAATTACTGACCTTTTGCGAGACCGGCATCGAATTAAAGAGGGAGACGAAGATGATTTTCAAATTCGGACAATGGCAGAACTGATGGGTGTATTAGGATCAACGACACAACTGATGAGCGGTTTGTTACTTGTCGTTGCCCTCATTTCCTTGGTCGTTGGCGGTGTCGGTATCATGAACATTATGCTTGTTTCAGTAACGGAACGGACTCGTGAGATTGGACTTCGTATGGCGGTTGGTGCTAGGGGGCATCATATTCTGCGGCAATTCCTAGTTGAATCCATTGTACTTTGTATTGTGGGCGGAGCCATTGGTATTTTACTTGGTCGTGGCGTGTCGCTACTTGTGTACATGGTTGCCCGTTGGCCCGTTCATGCATCTTTGGAAATGATATTTGCTG